>Ga0310810_10000441_pt1 | contig 42471 bp, 37 predicted proteins | sample NCmetagenome_FD_207641 | JGI IMG/M metagenome (GOLD analysis project Ga0310810, IMG submission 207641) | Soil microbial communities from experimental microcosm in Duke University, North Carolina, United States - NC | ecosystem: Engineered > Artificial ecosystem > Soil microcosm > Unclassified ...
CATTTCCTCGCAAAGGCAGGTTGCTTCGGTCTTGACCCCAGCATTGAGCAAAACAAAAGAGGATGACAGCGAACGCTTGCTTCACGACACTCCTTCCCGGGAGAACGGGCTCTTTGGGGACGATAGCTGCAAGAAGTAACGACTGGTAGGTCACGGAAGTAATGGCATTCATTGGAGAAAGCTCAAAGCCACCCTTGAACCGACGCGTTGACGCGCCGGGTTTGTTTCCTATAAGTTACTGAAATCACGTTCTCAAAGATGAAGGAGTCGTATGTTTGAAGGTTTGCTGCAGCCCACCCACCTGCTGGTTATTTTCTTCATTGCTCTGCTCGTTTTCGGCCCTAAGAAGTTGCCTGAACTTGGCAAGGGCATCGGTGAGGGCATCCGAGCGTTGAAGAATGGGATGAGTCAGGATCCTGAAACGAAAAACGACCCGAAGGCCTGAGTTGCAATCTGAGTAGGAATGTTTCAGGAACTCCAAGCGCGTAATCACGCGATCATCGTCGTGCTCTTGTTTTCAACAAAGGACAAAAAGTAAATGCGTGCGCTCAGCCGCTTGTCGAGTGTCGGCTTAGCACGTGCTCGCCGCAAAACTGGCCGGCTTCTTAACGATTCCCTTAACTAGCCACTTCCATGGAGGACCGTGTGCGCATCTTTTCGTTTCTCTTGGTATTCATGCTTACTTGCAGTCATGCATTCGCTGACCAAGTCACTCTGAAGAACGGCGATCGCTTGAGTGGCGAGATCCTCAAATCCGACGAAAAATCCCTCACGCTGAAAACCGAGTTCGCCGGTGAGGTCAAAATCGATTGGAGCGCAGTCACGAACGTCGAGTCCTCGCAGGACATGACAGTGGGACTTAAAGAGGGAAAAACGGTTTCAGGTACCGTGAATACGACTGGGGAGAATGTGGTCATTACTCCGAAATCAGGACAACCGGTCGAAGTACCGAAATCCACAGTCGTTGCTATGCGGAACCCTGCCGAGCAAGCCGCATATCACAAGAGTATGTATCCCGGCATGATGGAAGGTTGGAAGGGTGGCCTGAATTTTGGGTTTGCTTTGACACGCGGGAATAGTGAGGCTAAGAACCTCAATCTTGCTTTCAATGCAGTCCGGACCGGTCATCGTGACAAGCTGACCCTTTATGCAAATTCGATTTATGCCACGAATGATGCTGAGGCTGCCTCACCGCACACAACGGCGAACAACATTGGCGGCGGCGCTCGCTACGACCGCGATATCACGTCGCGAATCTTCGGGTTTGGGAATACGGACTTCTACGCAGATGATCTGCAGGGTTTGGACTTGCGCTCAGTGGTCGGTGGCGGTCTGGGCTTTCATGCGATTAAGCGCGAAAAGACAACTCTTGATCTGCTCGGCGGCGCGAACTACACCCATGAGAGCTATACCACGGAAACTCGCGACTTCGCCGCTCTGCAATTTGGCGATGAGTTCATGCATGCTATCGGCACAGGAACAGTGGTGAAACAGAACCTTTACTTCTTCCCAGATTTGAAGGAAACGGGAGAGTATCGTATGACGTTCACATTTGGGACCGTGACAAAAATCAGCAAGTGGCTAGGATGGCAGAACTCATTCGGTGACATTTACGTTTCCAATCCAGCGCCAATCCCGGGAAGAGACATCAAGAAAAACGATATTGTGCTGACGACAGGACTGAATTTCACATTTACCCGCTAAGCTTCGATTGGCTTTGTGTAAGACGGCGGACGACTAAGTCCGCCGCTTTTTTTGAGGAGTGCTCCTTGCACTCGCAAATCAGCCAACCTGCACCGCGAGCATGGAGATCGATCCGCCGTCGACTCCTTCCACCGGGAAAGTGATGCGGTCTTGGCTATTGCGTGCACCTATCACATACAGCAGTGGGAGGTAGTGATCCGGCGTTGGAATGGAGAGCATTGCCTCACGCCCGAGCGCTTCGTAATCGACGAGGTCGTGCTGATCTCCGGCAAGAAGTAAATCGCGAGCCCGTTTTTCGAATTCTACGGCCCATGGATAAGGGTCGATCGTATGCCTTCCCCAAGCGTACGCGTGAAGATTGTGAACAAGATTTCCGCTACCCACGATGAGAACTCCCTCATGGCGTAAAGATGCGAGACGCTGTCCGATTTCGTAGTGGAATTCGGGTTTTTTTGTTTCATCGATACTCAATTGCACAACGGGCACGTCGGCGTTGGGATAAACGTGAGTAAGAACCGACCAAGTGCCGTGATCCAGTCCCCAGGCGTCATCAAGTTGAACGTCGATGGGCGCAAGCAGAGATTGAACTCGACGTGCGAGATCTGGTTCTCCTGGCGCAGGGTATTGGACTTGATAGAGTTCATGCGGAAATCCGCCGAAGTCGTGAATCGTACGAGGATTGGTTGAGATGGTGACGGCAGCACCTGGCAAATACCAATGAGCGGAAATTGCAAGAATCGCTTTTGGGCGCGGAACAGTTTCGCCGACAATTGCCCATTTATCTGTGTAACTGTTCTGTGAGACCGCGTTCATTGGATTGCCGTGTCCGAAGAAGATGGAGGGCATGGTTGGCATGTTGATTGGATGTCAGGAACCAGTTCGGCGGTTCCTCTCCTGCAAATCTAAAGCAAATTGGATTTACGAATCGCTGCCCTTGAGGCCAGCGAGATCGACTTTTAGGTGGTGAGCTTTCTTATAAAGGTGGCTGCGCTCGAGTCCGAGAGACTTTGCTGTATTAGTGACGTGTCCTCCTTGTCGCTTCAATTCGGCCAAAAGCGTTTCCCTCTCAAACGAATCGACCCGGTCTGCGAGTGTTCCCGTCGAGGTTGATGATGGAACCGAAGACCCGCTTGAGGTTGCGGGCAGAGCGAGACGAACCGTAGCGGCATTCACGTTGCCTTCTGTGGCCAGCAGCAGCAAACGTTCCACGACATTCCGCAACTCGCGAACGTTACCCGGCCAAGGGTGCGATTGCAAAAGCTCAAGGGCATCCGGCGTAAACGGGATGGACTTCCAGCTATTCTGAGCACACACTTGCCTCGCAAAATAATCGACAAGTGGGGGAATATCTTCGCGGCGTTCGCGCAACGGTGGCAACGTAAGTGGATAAACGTAAATACGATGAAAAAGGTCCTGACGAAACTTACCGTCCCGAACAAGGGCTTCCAGATTCCGGTGCGTGGCGACGATAACCCGGACATCCACGGATACGGGTTTGTCGCCACCGATGCGTTCCACCTCTCCTTCTTCCAGCACACGGAGAAGCTTGGCCTGCATCGGAAGTGGCATGTCACCAATCTCATCCAGGAAAATTGTCCCTCCCTGGGCTTGTTCGAACTTGCCTAAGTGACGCGCCGCCGCTCCCGTGAAGGAACCTTTTTCGTGCCCGAAAAGTTCGGACTCGATGAGTTCGGCGGGGACAGCCGCGCAATTCAGCGTAATAAAGGGAGCGGCAGCACGGGCACTTTTCTCGTGCAATGTGCGAGCCACGAGTTCCTTGCCGGTGCCGGTTTCTCCGAGGATGCAAACACGAGTCTCGCTCGACGCCACGCGATCAATCTGCGCCGTAATCTTCTTCATGGCTTCTCCCGACCAAACCATCTCATGCTTACCGAGTCGCTGGCGGAGTTGACGGTTTTCTGCCTCGAGATGCTGGAGTTTTAGAACGTTTTCAACGGTCAGAAGAAGCTTGTCAGTTGAGATCGGCTTCTCCAAGAAATCCAGTGCGCCGAGGCGAGTAGCGCGCACTGCCATATCAATGTGAGCTTGACCCGACATCATGACCACGGGAGTGGTGACACCTTGCGTTTTGAGATCTTCGAGCAGTGAGAGGCCGTCTTTGTTCGGCATAACCACATCGGACAGAATCAAGTCGAAGTTTTTCGACTTCGCAAGGTCCAGAGCTTTCGCAGCGTCGTCGCAGACAGTCGCTTCGTGTCCGGCAAGTCGAAACGCACGGGAGAGCGATGCCAGCGTATTGGCTTCGTCGTCGACAATGAGAAGGTGGGCCTTGAGCGGCACGGATGTCTCCTTAAGAAATCTGCTTAAACATACCGGATGTCTGGATCGGCGCGGGTGGCGCCTCGTGTTTTAGCGGCAACCGGATGCGGAACGTGGTGCCACGTCCAGGCTCGCTCTCGGCCGTGATCTTCCCGCCATGATCGTTAATAACGGACTGCACAATCGCAAGGCCGAGCCCTGTGCCATGTTGCTTGCTCGTGTAGTAGGGCGTAAAGAGGCGCGCACATTCTTCAGGTGTAAGGCCGGTTCCAGTGTCGACGACCTCCACGCATGCAGCATTGGCATCATGACTGGTGCGAAGCGTGAGATCTCCACCATTCGGCATCGCATCCATCGCATTGAGAACTAAGTTCGAAATGGCGCGATGAATCAGATCGGGATCGGCGGGAACAGTTGGGAGATGGTCATCGAGCTGGATGCAGCATTCAATCGTTCCCTTCTCGCGATTGTCGAACTGTGCCTGAAACAAACGTGTCACGGCTCTTACGCTGTCGTTTAATTGCACTGGTTGAAATTGGGGTTGCGGCATCTTTGAAAACTCACTAAAGCGGGAAATGATTGACTTCAGGTTCGAAATCTCAGCAAGTAGCGTGGCGGAACTCTCGCGAAAAATTTCTTCGAACAACTCGGGGCTCTGCTGGCGTGCGCGGAGGAGGTTTTCGACCGTGATCTGCAGCGGAAAAAGTGGGTTTTTCAATTCGTGCGCCAACCGGCGGGCGAGTTCGCGCCAGGCAGCAACGCGTTCGGTCTGGACAAGTTGCTCTTTCTGCTCGACAAGTTCGCGGGTCATGCGATTGAATGCGCTCGCGAGTTCGCCGAGTTCATCGCTCGATTTTGAGTCGACCTGCGCATTCCACTTTCCCTCGGTTACCTGCCGAGCAGCGGCCGCAAGTTGCTCGACGGGCCGCGTAACGCGGGAAGCGATCCATCCGCTGAGTAGGATTGAAACGATGATGCCCGCACCACCGACGAGAAGCGCAGCAGAGCGAATGCGGCGAGCCAGGTCTACGTAAGTTCTGCGTGAACTACCGACGAGTAATACTCCGAGTGGCTCGTTGGCGAGTCCCTTGAGTGGGATGGCCAGTAGTTTCTCGTCATCGGCTGAATCAATAGTCCAGTGGAGGATTTCGCTAGTCTCCTGTCCAGTGCGCTGGGCTCGTTCAATCAGAGGCGCGAGTTTCTCCGGCTCGAGGAGCGCGCCGGAAGAAGCAGAAAGGGCTTTGGCGGAAAACGCGGATTCCACGTTCTGGTAAAGGAGCACGCGCATTCCGGCGGGTAGCTCAAGGGATGCAACGAAACTTGGATCTAGCCTGCGGCCGCCGATAACGTAAAGAGGCTTGTCTCCGATGCGAACCGCTTTGGTGGCAAACATTCCGATCGCGATTCCGTCGGCTAGCTCTTCCTTTTTCAGGAAAAGACCGGTAGCGGGCGATAGTCCGGCAATTGCTGGTTCTTTGTAACCGAAGCGGGCTGGCGACTGCGCCGAGGAAATGATGCTTCCTTCAGAATCAGTGAATTCGAGAAAATCAAGTTGCTGCGCATCGGCGATAGTCTTTGCTTCGTTCAAGTAAGCACCGTAGTCCGGCGCGCCGTTGCTGACGGAAAGAGCCATACGCGCAACGGAATCGCTGGTTGCGATGGCATCGATTCGTTTCGTGACGTCAGCGCCACGGCGATTGAACTCATTTCGGAATTGGGACACGAGCGCAGCAGCACGCTCTTCATCCGCTTTCTGAAATGCACGCCGCGCAAGGGCTGAGACAATAAGCGACACTGCGGCTACCGTGAAGAAAACTGTCAATGCGAAGACCAGCAGAAGTTTTCTGCGAAAGCTCAAGGTTTCTCCGTAGCTAGCCAGATACTTTCGAGGTCCCATGAATCGTCAGGAGTCCGCTGCCAATTTCGCACAGTAACACCGATGCCCTGCGCACGCGGGAGATGTAGAAGCGGCGTGATGCGCTGTGAGTCCATGAGACTGCGCTCCACCTGATAATTTTGATCCAAAGTGGTGCCGCCCGGAGCAGGTGCAGGAATATCAGCAGCCAGTGCCACCCCGCGCAATGCGAGCCGGACATCGAGCGAAACGAGAGGTATGCGCACAAGGCGCAGATCCGTCTGTTGGTTCGGCGTGACTTGAACGGCAAGGCCAGCATCGTGGGCGTTAAGAACGATGCGGTCGGCCATCAGGCGAGCGACGGGATCATTCGCGTTGTAGCCGAGACTCCATGGAGATGATTGCTTGAGACCGGACTTGATCTGCTGCGCTCGGGCAAGGTCTTGTTTAGCAGGAAACAGAAATTCGTACCCGCTGATCCATAGAGGCAGAATGGCGGCCGCGACGTCACCTTCACCCTGCAGTAATGCGCTACGCATGGAAGCGCGATCGAGACTGTAAGAAAGCGCGTCGCGAAGCCGACCCTCCTCGGCAGATTGACGGTCACGCGTGAAAACCAGAGCAAACAGATCGATTGGCCGAGACACTACTACGCGACGGCCGTCCGCTGTTGAGCGGCGAATCTGTTCCGGTGCAATCTCGATGAGATCGGCCTTGCCCAGTTCCAGAGCGATGAGTTGATCGCGAGGCGAAATCCCAAACTCAATCTCAATAGAATCTAGGAAAGGTCGAGCGTTCCAGTAGTCGTCGTTCGCTGCAAGAGTGAGCTTTCTTCCGGGCAGAAAATCGTTTACGCGGAAAGGTCCCGTACCGAGAATCTTGCCTGAAGAATCGCGACGAACGATTGCGTTGCGCACTAAAGAAAGTTCTGCGGGAAGCGTATCGTTGGGCGCATCAGTGACGATCTGGACTGAATCTCCATTGGCGCTAACCTGCCAGCTGGGGTTGGCGGCGCGCAAGGAGGAGGCGACAACTTCCGGAGTAAGCGGAGAACCATCATGAAACATCACTCCGGGGCGCAAATTGATTTGCCAGCGACGATTACCTCCTTCTGCGCTCCAACTGATGGCCAGTTGAGGTTGCGGACGCGCCTGCTGATCCAGAGAAACGAGCGTGTCGAAAATCAATTCAGCGAGTTGTGGCGCTGTGGGGGCGAGCGATTGGATGGGTTCCAGTGATGTTGGCCTGGCAAGCAGGGAAACGCGAAGCGTCCGCCCGTAGTGAGGGCGCGTCGCGGCGTCCGCGTTAAGGCACAAGCTACTGACCGCAAGAAATAGAAAGGCGATACGCTTCATATCGTCCTGCATCCAGATTTCGAATTATGGCTACTGCATTCGTTGCGTTGTTTTCCGTCCACATTGAAATGACCGGTCCGGCGAATTCGAGTAGTGGACTGATAGGCACCGGTTCGCGATCGGGTATTTCGAACGCGCGGACTGCATCCGTCGCGTTGTCGGTATTAGACGAAGCCAGCACCTGCAGACCGGACCCGCAGGTAGAACGGACTACTGCAAGATCACTCCCGAAACCAAGACCAGAAAGACTCTGTTTGCTCACGCCGTCCACAAGTTGCAGTGTTCCATCCAGCGAAGCGAAGACCCACAGGGTGTAGTTAGCCTTCGGAACGGGTACTGCAGAATAAAAAGGCGCCACAGAATTTTCCTGGCGGATCCCGGGCGAAAGTCCGCCAGTAAAGTAGTTGCGATTGGGGGTAAAAAAGGCGCTCAAGTCTGGCGATAAGGGCCAAGGATCGTCTCCATCACGACAGGACAGTCCAAGCGATGCGCCGCCCGTGGAAGAACAGATCACTCCGGGCAGGTAAGCGTCGAAAAGATGGTCTTTGCGAAGGACGAGCCGTCCGCGAAGATCGCGAGGCCATGATTTCACATGGTTGACGGGAAGGAACTGCTCTTCGCGCCAGCGTCCGCTTTCGAAACGAGAAACGCGGACGCCTGTGCCATCCAGCACGAGCAGGTAGCCGGGAGCACCCGACACTTCAACCACTGCGGTGTCAAGGATGCGCGTCTCCTGCGACCATAACAGTGTTCTTGAAATGGTAATGGCCGGCGCGTGGGCAGACGGCAGCACGGGCGCCGTGGCGCGGCGAGCCGTTGACATCAAGATCGTAGCGGGACTCGTCCCCTGTCTAATTTCAGCAACCCAGACATAATCCTGCAAGTTTTCTGAAAGAGAGACTTGGACGACGGCTGCGGCCTGATCCGGTTTCACAACCTGAATCCCAAGGGTGGAAAGTTGAGTGATCAAGCTCCGGCGAATGGAATCGAGCTCACCCTTGCCGAAGGACGCGCGGTTCACTAAATCGAGTGAAATCGCACCTGGGCCATTAGCACCTGCAATCTTCGCGCTAAGATCCCGTTCGATCTGGGTCCAATCCACGCCAGCGACGGCCGAACCCAGTAAGAGGAAAAAAATCACAAGCAGTTTGCAGAGAGCAGTCCGCGACAAACTGAGCGCTCGTGACATGAAGGAGAAGGGAGAATTATAAATCGCAAAAGACGAACCATCGTCGAACGTTGGACGATGTCGGTTTGCGTTTGCGATACCTGGGATCGAGAAACCAGCCGTTCCTGCGACATGGGTACTGATCGTCGGTGCTTGCCAGATGATCGACATGGATGGCCTGCTTGGTCACATTTTCGAATCCTGCTGCCGACGACTCGTCTTGTCGGGTGTTTTGAGGTAGCTGAGACAAAACGAGCCGCACGGCAGCATGGCGCCCAAACTATTTCTGAGAATCATCCTCAGACTGCGAGACATGATTCACGGTATTCATACTGCGAAGAACGTCATTCGCGAAGAAAAACTTCCCATCAGCCGGAACCATCATGATCTGCAACTTGTCCGAGAGCCGCTCGGCCACGATCTTGTTAATCAAGAGCGGATTCTGTTTGAGGATGGTCGCCTCTTTCTGCATGCGTTCAGCGTCAGCAACGGCGGTCACGCGAATACGGTCCGCCTCCGCTTCAGCGAGAAGCTTGCGGCGCTCCATCTCGGCTTTGCTGTCGATGACCTTCGCGGCAGCGGCAGCTTCCGCATTCTTAACGGTCGCTTCTTTGCGCGCCTCCGCTTCAAGACGTGATTGCTCGATCTGCTTCTGCTTCAAAGGAAGGAGGTACTGCATGGCGTCGGCTTCTCCTTTGGCCTGGAGCACGCGAACGGCAGCTTGCCCTTCCGCTTGCTTCACCTCCTGAGCCTTCTGCGCTTCAGCTTCGAGCTCCGAGATGCGAACCTGCTTTTGTTGAATCTCGGTCTGCACCCCCATCTGATCGTTCTGCTGTTCCTTCAACAGCAATGTTTCGAGACCCTTGGCATACTCAGCAGGAAGCTGAATATCGCGCAGCATGACTTCTTTGACGATGATTCCGTCGGCTCCAAGCCGTCGCGCGATCGCATCGGCAGCGCGTTTGCGAACTTCCTCTCGCTTTGAGGCGAACACTTCGCGTACTGTGTAGTTGGGCACAAGTTCGCGCCACGTGCTCGCAACGACGGGCGGCACGATTTCTTTTTCCACTGGCTGAGGCAGATTGCTCTGAATGTAGTCGAGACGAGAGGGATCCAGCCGATACCGGACTGTAATTGCGAGCCCGAGGTTGAGTCCTTCTTTTGCTTGAACCCGCAGAACATCCTGCCCAGATGGCGACTCCGTTTTGAAAGCGGGCACAACCTTCTTTTCGCCATCTTCAAGAGATCCAGTTGTGAACAGCTGATCGCGCGTATCGAAGAGCGCTACTCTTTCAGACACCGGCACAACAAAATGGGTCCCCGGATAAAGAGTCCCAGGCTTCGTACCTGCGGCTTGGCTAACACGTACTCCAGCCATGCCACTCGGAACAACGACGATCCCAAGGGCAATCAAAATTGGCCCCCAGGCAAGTAGGGCAAAAGCGGCTGCTGTTCGCCATCGAACTGGCTTGGGGGGCACCGGTAGCGTCGCAGCACCAGGCATCGCAACTGCGCGGCGGTACAGAAATTCTAGATAAAGATCGTGGGCCAGAATGCCGGCGGCAACTACCAGCATCGTGATTCCACCGTAAGTCAGCAAATACTTGAGTAGCAGCATAAAAAAACTCCTTTTCGTCGGGCGCTTTATCGTCTGAATTCCGACTTCACCACTTGGGGTTGAGGTGTAAAGAACAAGCGGAAGACTTTCCCGAAAATCAGTTCTTCCACGAAGAGTGCGACGGCCACGGAGAAAACCAGACCTGCAGCCGCTGCAATGACTGTAATGACGAGTTGCATGGACGTACTCCTTTTCGTTGACCTGCTATTGCGCGCCGGCGGCGGACATCGATTGAGTCGCCTGTGCGAGCACCGTATTGCTCGATTCGGAACCAAAAATCTGTGCTGTCTGGGCATCACGTTCGGCGCGGATTTGAACCGTGTCGCCAACGCTCAAGAGCGCGAAAAGTTTCTCGACATCACGATTGCGGAGACGAATGCATCCGTGTGAGGCCGACTTCCCGACCGAAGACGGCGCGTTGGTTCCATGGATGCCGAAACCTTTGCGATTGAGACCAATCCAACGGGTGCCGATTGGGTTATCCGGCCCCGGCGGGATCACCACACCCGGGTGGTAGTAGGTCGGATTGCTCAGCCGATTGACGATGACGAATTGTCCAGTAGGGGAAGGGCTGACGGAGGAGCCGACCGCGATATCAAATTTGCGGAGAATCGAGCCATTCTGTAAAACGGCCAGCTTGTGATGAGGAATGGAAACGATAACTTGGCGATGGCTGTTCTGGGCGGCCGACTCAAGCGTTAAAGCCACAATTACGAGGACAAGCAATACTGCTGTCTTTGTGCTCTTCTGGCTGGTTGAGATCGGTTTCACTGTTGCCACCTCATTGGCATTCGCCAGTTGAGTGGCACAGAGCACACCAAATGCAACGATACGTAGTTTCAGTTATTTACAAGGAATGCTAAGAAGACGGTTCGTGTCCGGGGTAAGACGATGTGTCAAACGAGACACGACCGACGGAGTGTTCGAAAACAGAAACTGAAGCTATTTGCTGATCCAGGTTTCGTGGCTTGCAACGCACACCCAGCGATCACCCAAATTGACCCAGGTGTCAGTAAACCGGCCATTGTGGATGAATGCCTTGCCACCATCTTTACCGCGCGTTTTGTAACCGCTGGTGACTATCGCAGTCGACCCGTAAACGAAGACGCGCGTGTCATAGTTTGAAATCTGCTCGGGGTTGAAAGATTTGTCTTTGATCCCTGAAAGGTACTGTGCGCGATTGGAAACGGCGCCTGTGTGATCCACGCTCACAAAGTTGTCTGACATCAGGGCGCCTGCAGCTTTTGCGTCGTGATGCAGTTCGGCCTGGTTCCACGCGCTTTCCAGCGCAAGAATCATCTTTTCATCCGAATCGTTTGTTGGTTTGGTGCCGCTAATAGAGGGAAGCGCGCAGAGGATAGTTAGAGCGAAGCACAGCGAAATAAAAGCAGTCGTTCTCATTGGCAAACCCCGAATGCCTGAAGAAAACACCATTCCCCAGTTGCCAGAGATTGTCCTTCGCCATGGAACCCGGAACAAGTAACGAGAGGCTTGCGACTTTTGCGAGTGCCTTCGCTGCGGCCTCGCGGGCTACGTCCTAATGAATGGAACTGCCAACTTGGGAAAAGATATTGCCCGCATTCTGACCAATAAGGCGGATCGTCCCCATCACGATAACCAGGACTACCGCAAGCATAACCCCATATTCCGCCACATCTTGGCCCTCTTGATCAGCCCAGAATTGCCCAAGCCACTGAATCATTGCAGTCTCCGTACAAAACTTCGTTTCGGGGAGGCGTCGAAACGGCCAGGACACTCGAGGGGAGGAGATGTCGAAGAAACGGTGGCCAGATCGATGACAGGATAGTTTCAGGCCAGAAGCGCTGCGAGACAATGGCCCCTTCGTGGGGAATACCTTAGTGGTAGATAGATGACCAGTGTGTATACCGTAGTCACCCAGCGGTAACTTGCAAAGGTGGGGGAGCGCGTTACCATCCGAAGTAACGTGCGTTACAAAGCCATCTTGATCAGCAGCGACAACAATGCCGTGCAGGTATTAAGCCGAGTGCTGCGCGATCTGGCAATCGATGCGGAACACCACACTGATGCCACCGTGGCCGCGAAAGTGTTGGAAAAACGGCCGATTGATGCACTCATTGTCGACGCTGACGACGGTCCATCAGGTCTCGCCTTGCTGGAGAAACTGAAGGATGAAGGCCCTTCACGAAGAGCTCTGGGAATTGCAATCAGCAAAATCAAGACGGTTGGTGCACCACCGATCGGAGCACATATTGTGCTCTACAAGCCCATATCGGTCGATCGGGTGACACACGGTTTGCGCGCGATCAAAAACCTGATGGCCCGCGAACGTCGATCCAGCTCGGTGCGAGTGCCAGTAGAGGTGTCAGCTTCCATCCGGGGCAACAACACAGGAACCATCGAGGTCACGCTCGTTGACATCAGTGAAGGTGGAGCGGCGATCCGCTGTGTGCATCCATTGCAGCCGACCGGTTTGCTGACCCTGGAGTGCCAACTCCCACAGACTACAAGTCTCATCACAGCCACTGGCGAAGTCGTGTGGAGAGACGCCAAAAATCAGTTCGGCCTGCGCTTTGTGAATGTTTCAAATGGAGCCCGAACAACCCTTGCGGCTTGGGTACGTGAAAACGAACACCTTGTGCGAACTTCGTACCGCGGCCGCGCTGCCGGAATTTAACTGCAAGGAAATTCACTAAGAGTAAAACCGTTCGACCTTCCTGCACATCTCATCTCCGGTCGTATAGTCATCCTTACCCAACGGAGGAGGTCAAGTGAAAAAAGTAGGAGTTCTTGTTCTTGTTCTGGCCAGCTCATGTTACCTGTGGGCTGGATCTGATAAAGAAGATGCGACGGAGCGACTGCAGAAGGCAGGCGACGTATTGCACGAGATTATGGGAACGCCGGACAAGGGTATTCCCTCGGAAGTGATTCAAGGGGCAAAGTGCATTGCGGTAGTTCCTAAGATGATCAAGGGTGGGTTTGTGTTTGGTGCCAAACACGGGAAAGGCGTGGCGACATGCCGTACAGCGAAAGGCTGGAGCGCGCCGGCGTTCTTTACGGTTTCGGGTGGCAGCTGGGGACTGCAAATTGGGGTAGAAGGCGTTGATCTTGTGATGATGATCATGAATGACAAGGGAATGCAGGACCTACTCTCCAGCAAGTTCCAGATTGGTGCACAGGCTTCAGCATCGGCGGGACCAGTTGGCCGACACGCGTCAGCAGGTACAGATTGGAAGCTGGATACGGAAATCCTGACGTACTCCCGCTCAAAGGGACTGTTCGCAGGCATCTCCTTGGAAGGATCATGGATCGAACAGGATAAGGATTCCACGGTAGCGGTGTACGGGAAGAAAGATGACAGCTATCGTGCAGCACTGACAGGCAAGCTGGCGACGCCACCGGAAGCTGTGCCCTTTCTGAAGGCAGTAGGCTTTACTGAGGAACAGGCCAAGAAGGCAGCATAAACAGAGACGTACGCAGATCGCACGGCGAGGCCGGAGGCAAAGTCCTTCGGCCTTTGTTTTTGTATCCAAGACTAAACAGAAGTTAGAGAGGTGCTCTATCCTATTCAGTGCCATGGATGCGGTATCTGAAGTTCGAGACGGTTTAGGTGGTGAGATGAAGGATCACTCCACCAGATTGCTCCGAGTTCTACTCATCGCTGGCTTCGGCGGCTTACTAGCCATCATGCTGATCGCTGGCTTCACGGCGCTTCGTACACTGGGGGAATTGCACCGTGCCGAAGAGGAAGCTCGACGCGAGTACCTGAAAAAAAATCAGGCCCTGAACACCGTGAACCTCGTGGTTCACTCGTATACCGATCAGGTAGAACAATATTTATTGGATAATCCACCGGTTGCGACAGCCCCAACCTTCGAAACTCAAGTTGATCAACTATTTCGCGACGCGAATGCTGCGCTCGTTCAATACCCCGACAGTGGGGATCCGATGGAGCTAAGCCTGTTAGCGGAGATGAAGTCGCAACTCCGAGATCAGGAAAAGATGTTTCGCTCGGTGCTCGCCATGCCGCCTCAGGATCGCCAGCGCCAGGGTCGAAATGCGGTGAACCGGGATCTTATTCCGGGTCGATTGCAGCTTCTCAATGCAACTCAGCAAGTGGCAGCACTGAATCGTCAAAAACAGGAACAGACAGACTCGCAGCTGTTTGCCAAGTTTGGGCATTTGCGAATGCGTGTTACATGGATGCTCCTATTAGGCTTGGCAGCCGGTTTACTCCTATCACTTATGTGCGGCATTTACATTTTGCGGTTAGAACGACAGGCAAGACGCCGATACGAAGAAATCGCAAAAAGCCAGCAGGACCTCGAACGGCTCTCCGCTCGCTTGGTAGACGCGCAGGAAGCGGAACGCCGAGCTTTATCTCGTGAACTTCATGACGAAGTCGGACAATCGCTCGGCGCCCTGCTGATGGATGTTTCGAGGCTGAAGAGCCGGCTTTCGCAGAATGAGAACTTGCAAGACGAATTGGATCACATGCGGAGTGTCGCGGAGAAGACAGTCGCAACAGTTCGGAACATGTCCCTACTACTGCGTCCGTCGATGCTGGATGACCTTGGCTTAGTTCCGGCAGTCGAATGGCAAGGACGAGAAATTTCACGCAGAAGCCAATTAGAGGTGGATGTACAGGCAAGTGACATTCCGGACGATCTGCCGGATGATTACAAGATCTGTATTTACCGGGTCGTGCAGGAAGCCTTGAACAACGCGGCCCGCCATGCCTCAGCACACCACGCACGCGTGGAATTGAGACGAAGTCAGCGGCTGATCGAAGTGTCTATCTCAGATGATGGAAGTGGTTTCGATGCAGAGCGAGTGCGTGGTATGGGTTTATTAGGAATGGAGGAAAGAGTGAGGCGCCTAGGGGGCACCCTCCTGATTGAGTCCAAGCTGGGACAAGGGACAAAAGTCCGTGTCCAATTACCGACATCAGTGCCGTATACCCAAGAACATGCGGAAATTGCGAATACTGCTCGCGGATGACCACAAGCTAATGCGAGGCGGCTTACGTCTCCTGCTCGAGCAACAACCTACTCTCACGGTGGTTGGCGAAGCTGACGACGGACGACAAGCGGTAGAGAAAGCGTCTTCGTTGAAACCTGACGTCGTGGTGCTTGATATTGGGATGCCCAACCTGAACGGAATTGAGGCGTGTGCGCAGATCACACAGACTTCACCTACAGCATCTGTGGTTATGCTGAGCATGCATTCTGATGAGGCATACGTGTTACGCGCTCTCAAAGCGGGAGCGCGTGCCTATCTACTGAAAGATTCCGCGGAGTCCGATCTCGTTCGTGCAGTTCAGGCGGTCTCAGAGGGGAAATCGTATTTCAGTCCTGCCGTGAGCAAGGTCTTGCTGGAAGACTACGTCCGCAAGTTGCAGCGCAGCGGAGTGGAAGATTCTTTTGATTTGCTCACCCCTCGTGAACGAGAGATTTTGCAACTCGTCGCTGAGGGTAAATCCAATAAGGATGTGGCGAATCTTCTGAATCTCAGTGTTTATACCGTGGAAACACATCGCGCAAACTTGATGCAAAAATTGAATCTGCGCAGTGTTCCTGAGTTGATCTTGTACGCCGTTCGTAAAGGCATCATCAGCTAGCCTCACCTTTTCTCCTCTACCCCATCATCGGGACAAGAAATACCAACCAACCGGGAAGGCACGTGCCTAGTCTGCGTGCGTCCAATTTGGGGAGAGCCGGCAAATGCCGGTAAACGCAGGGAGGAATTGGATGAATCAATCAATTTGGGACAGATCCAGGCTTGCGATTCTGGGTCTTGTACTCGCGCTGGGAATTACCGGGCTAAGCGTAGCTCGCGCGAATCAAAAGCTTTTTGCCGGAAATGTTCCGGCATCACTCAAAGTAGCCGACCCGAATTTGGGGCCAAGCAGGAATGGATTTGCTCCGGTAGTGAAATCCGTGGCGCCGGCGGTCGTAAATATTTCTTCGTCCAAAGTTGTTCGCACACCAAATCAGTATGCGGGGCCGATGGATCCGTTCTTTCAGCAGTTCTTCGGAGGTGAGGGTGAGCGGCGATTCAATATTCCGCGAGAGCGGCGGGAACAGAGCCTAGGGTCGGGAGTCATCGTCGCGCCGGAAGGCTACATTCTCACCAATAATCACGTGGTCGACGGAGCAACTAACGTTAAGGTGATGTTAGCGGACAAACGAGAGTTCAAAGCTAATGTCGTTGGAACCGATCCGAAAACTGATGTTGCCGTCCTGAAGATTGATGGAACGAACTTTCCATCAGTGACAATCGGCGATTCTTCAAAAGTGCAAGTTGGAGATTACGCGCTTGCGGTTGGTAACCCATTCGGCGTTGGACAATCCGTCACGATGGGCATCGTCAGTGCCACAGGCCGCACAAATCTTGGAATTGAGGATTACGAAGATTTCATCCAGACGGATGCGCCAATCAATCCTGGCAATTCCGGAGGAGCGCTGGTCAACGACCGCGGCGAATTGGTGGGTATCAACACCGCGATTCTTTCTCATGGTTCGGGCGGTAACGAGGGGATTGGATTCGCCGTACCGGTAAACCTCGCCAGAAATGTAATGGACCAAATCCTCCAACATGGCAAAGTCACGCGGGCATATATGGGAATCATTCCGCAAGATGTCACTCCAGCACTTGCCAAACAGTTTGGCGCAAGTGAAACGAAGGGCGCATTGGTCGGAGATGTCAGCGCAGATAGTCCTGCGGCAAAGGCCGGCTTGAAACGTGGAGACATCATCCTTGAACTTAATGGTAAGCCGATAACTGGCAGTAACGAGCTTCGGATGACGATCTCAATGACGTCACCAGACACGACTGTCAATCTGAAGGTTCAACGCGACGGCAGCCAAAAGGATGTGGCCGTGAAATTGGGCGAATTGCCGACTCCGCAGGAAGAGGCGAGTAACCACGACGCAAAATCAGGGGGCGCTCTTGAGGGTGTGCAAGTAGAGAACCTGGATTCCCAGACGGCAAAGGAACTCGGCTTGCCGTCAGAATCAAAGGGCGTAGTTGTGACTGACGTTAGTCCCTCGAGCCCAGTTGCGGAGACCGGTCTGCGTCGAGGGGATGTCATTCAAGAAGTGAACCATCAGCCTGTAAAAAACGTTTCCGAATTTGAGCAGGCGATGAAAAAGGGAGGCAAGGATTCCCTGCTGTTGGTAAATCGACGTGGCAACACACTGTTCCTTGCCGCGTAGGTTCTAGGAACGTCCATGCGGGCGGGGAAAAGGCCGGTTCCAGCTGTCGAGACTGGGGCCGGCTTTCTTTTTCCAAACAAAAATTGACTACTCTGTTTGTGGTCGCGCAACTGGAACACGGTTTATGTTGTCACGAAGCACATCTTCCAGGTCCACCACTTTTTCACCGAGCACATTGAGCTTTCGCGCTAAGCCCTGAATTTCCGAAGCGGCACGGCGGTTCACATCGAAATCAAGCTCACTACGCAGACGATCTTTTGTGTCCTGTCGATTTTGACTCATCATGATGATGGGTGCCTGGATCGCGGCCAGCATCGATAAGAACAGATTCAGCAAGATGAATGGATAAGGATCCCATGCTCTGTGGGTAAGCAGGAACGTATTCAAGCTTGTGTAGACAATGAGCACCACGCCGAAGGTGATGATGAATGTCCAGGAACCGCCAAAGCGAGCGACAGAATCTGCGACTCGCTCTCCAAACGTTGCTTCTTCCTCGATGATGTCATTTGCATTACGGGCTGCACGCACACGCACGAGACGTTGTGACGCGTGGAATTGTTTGCCCAAAACTGTGAGCATATCCATTCCGGCCATCGGCTTACGCTGCAGCAAGACGGCGATATCGTGGCGGTCGACTTCGAGGCACGTGGTTTCTTCCAGTGCAACCGCTGTTGTTTGATGGGGCGTCTGTTCGAGCATGGAGGCGAATCCGAAGAATTCACCGTAGCCGGGCTCATCAACCACGACCTCCTGTTGATCGTCGTCCACGGTAGTTACGCGGACACGTCCCGAGACCATCACGTATGCTCGGTCGCTCGGCTCGCCCATTTTGTAGATTCTCTGCCGCGCGGTGAAACTTTTTAGCTCGACCTGGCTGGCCAGCACAGCAGTTTCTTCTTCATCAAGCAGCGCAAAAAGCGGTACTTGTTTGAGCGCTTCCGGTCGGCACGGCATGGGTCACCTCAGTATTGAAATTGCAAAGTCAGTGGCTGCTAAACCAATGAACTCACGCATATTCAAAGCCACTTTTACACGCTTGTTCATCAAACCTGCAAGATGGTTGGAGAGATTCTCAAGCAGAAAAGCGAATAGAAGAAAGCCGTCGGATGTAAAGCCTCACAGCGTGATGATTCCCCGTTGGATGGCCGCAGTCGCCGCTTCTGTGCGGTCTTTGACATTCAACTTATCTAGCACATGGCTTACATGCAGTTTGACGGTGACCTCCGCGATATTGAGCGCAGCTGCGATTTCCTTATTTCCGAGCCCCCGCGCAACCATGCGGAGCACTTCCATTTCCCGACTCGTGAGCGAACGATGAGAAACACGTTCGGCCAAGATGGCAGCCACACTCGGCTCGATATAGCGACGGCCGGCATGTACCTCGCGGATGGCTCGCAACAATTCTTCTCGCAAGACGTCTTTCAGAACATAGCCGCGTGCCCCGGCCTGCAAGGCGCGATAGATTTCTTCCTCCCCGCCGTGTGTGGACAATATGAGGATCGCTGCTTGGGGGAAATCTTGCAGGATCGCGGCAGCACATTCGGCTCCGTTCATTCCAGGTAAACGCAAATCCATCAGAACCAAGCTTGGCCTGTGTCTTCGATATTCCTGAATTGCGGCTTCGCCGGTCGCTGCCTCAGCCACTACTCGCATGTCTGGCTCGACATTCAGGGACGCGGATAATCCCATCCGAACCATGAAGTGGTCGTCAACGACCAGTATAGAGATCGGCTTTGAGCTCATCATTCGAAACGAACTTATCTGTCATTGGCACTTCCACAACAAGTTCGGTGCCCTGTCCCCGAGCACTTTCAATCTTCAGGTGAGTTCCCATAGATTGAGCACGCTCGCGCATATCGAGAAGTCCGAAGTGACCACTTGCAGCACCATCCACAGGTGTAAAACCTTGTCCGTCGTCTCGAATGGACAAGATAACTTTGTCAGCCTCATATACCAGATCAATCTTCACATTGCCGGCTTTGCCATGTTTGACTGCATTGGCCACGGCTTCTTGCCCGATGCGGAGGAGGTTCATCTCGACGTGTCCGGAAAGTCTCGAAGGAACGCCACTCACGCTCATACTGATTTTTGTCTGATCGCGGGTTGCGAGAGGCTCAACAATCTGAGACAACGCCGAAACCAGATCGCCGTTTTCCAACAAATGACAACGTAAGTCCCATACGGAACGACGCGCTTCGAGCATGCTGTGCCGACTCATGTTGCGGGCCGTTTCCACGGCCTGCTTGGCGACTCGTGGAGCTTGTTGAAAGCAATCCGCGGCTAAATCAAGTTGCATCGTGATGCCAGCTAACTCTTGCTCCAAGGTGTCGTGCAATTCGCGTGCAATGCGGTTCCGCTCTTCCAGCACGGCACCAGTACGAGACTTTTGCCGGATGACTTCCATCTGATCGCCCAAGCGGCGACGTAGAACGACAACTAGACCAATCAGAGCTAGAAGACTCCCAAAAGTGATTCCGAGGAGCCAAAGAGTGTGGCGCACCGTCCACCATGAAGGTGCGCTGAGCACGACCAGATCTGCTGGTCTGCGTACGAGCAAACGAATCGACTGCGGAACTGACCACAGTCCGCCGCCCCGCACGAGACTCACTCCTCGGAGTCGAACTTCGCTGTTGATCGGAATGTCCACTGCTGCTGAAGCGTCGCCACCAAGCGGCAACAGTGCTTCAAACAGCAAGTTGCCTTTTTGAAGCATCATGCGCCGGCCCGACGCCTGATCTTCGCTGTGAATTAACCGAGCGTCGGTTTCCACAAGAGCACCGTCGAATTGTTCCCACGGCTTTTCAATTTGGAGTGGTATCGGCGACGGCGCAATGCCCCTGCCGACACGATGAAACACGGCATCAACCAGGATGGGTGCGGACTCTCCAGTCGATGGAAACCCCAACACATCCACTATGTCTCCCACTTCGAGCGGAGTATCCTGCTCCGTCAGCACGCGTAGACCTTTTCCCTTACTTTCGATGAACAGTGCACTGCCACGCTGTTGATACGCTACAGTACCTTGCACGCGCACGCGGTGGCGTCCTCCCTTTCCGGGAGTGAACCTGAGCAGCGCGGAAAACGGCACCTCCTCGCGAGCTGGAGTTTCAATCTTGAGAAAGCTGAGCCTCGGAACATAAAACAGAACTCCGATCAATTGACGTGACTGATTGAAGAGACTTCCGCATACGCCCTCGAGGAGTACTTCGCTATCAATCCACGAAGAAAAATCCTGCTCATGCGGGATTGGAATGCGAACATTAAACTCTCCACCGCCAGACGCCACGTGCATCGCCAAAGTCAATTCACGCCAGGATGTCCGATCAATCGATACCGCTCTCACAATTCCCCGAACTGCCACCCACTGACTGTCAAGTTGGCCATCGGCGAGATCGCTGAATGAGTGGACACGAGCTTGGGGTAGAGTGCCCTCTCCAAGCACGCTCAATTTCGTTTCTTTGATGACAGGCGCAAACTTTCCCGGCCCTGTAATTCCTTCTAATTCGACTAATTTGCCGAGCACGTGGGGAAAGCGTGGCGACGGACTGCCCTCAACGTAAATTCCAGCACTCTCGTCTTGTATGAAGAAATCGGGGGATGGAACGTCTCCCGTTATGACTCCGCGAATTCGAACCGGATATCCTAGAGCAGCCTGGTCCGGACTGAGTTCACGAACCTGGCTGGCGCGGGTCAATGTGGCGAATGAACGCGTTTGTGACGACGAGAGAGTTGTCAGAAAAAGAGTGAGAATGATCGCCAGAAGGCTGGAACGCATGATCGGCTGCCCCGCTTGCCGTGCACAAGGTTAGCGTAAAGATTGGCAGCCGCAAAGCGGCCTTATTTGCACTCGGAAAGACCAGAGTTTCGGCCGATGCTGCTGAACAAACGAATCTTAGATCTGGTAATCGACGTCGTCCATAATTCGCTGAAACGAGGCCGAGCGCGCTTCTGTAGTTCCTGATCCCTCGAGCTGGCGCACACGCTCCTGAAGTTTGCTGACTTCTGTGGCTACCGCACCCAAAGCTTCCGATAATGGGTCGTTGATCTGCTTGGGATCGGTAATCACCACGCGCTTCCCTTCGCGGAAGATAATGTGTCCGGGCACTCCGACAACGGTGGATTCAGGGGGCACATTTCTTAGCACCACGGAACCCGCTCCAATCCTGCAATTCTCCCCAACCGTGATATTGCCCAGAATTTTGGCACCGCCGCCGATGACGACGTTGCTTTCGATTGTCGGATGCCTCTGTCCGTGTTCCTTACCAGTGCCACCCAGCGTTACACCCTGATACAGCGTGACGTCGTCTCCTACGATCGCTGTCTCGCCAATCACAACTCCTAACCCGTGATCGATAAATAAACGACGTCCAATGCGGGCACCCGGATGAATTTCAATCCCGGTAAACAAACGCGACACTTCCGAGAGCCAGCGTGCCAGAAAAAGCCAACCCCGGTTCCAGAGCGTATGATTGATCTGATGAAACCAAACGGCGTGCAATCCCGGATAGCAGAGATACACCTCAAGACGCGACCGTGCCGCCGGGTCACGATCGAGTACGGTCGTGACATCTTCCCGCATTCGCTCGAATAAATGCATGATGCGCTATTCCGTTACAGTCGGGATCGACAGCGCCTCGTTTCGAAGATTTTCAAAAAGGATACTCGTCAGGTAGCGCTCGCCAAATGATGGCAAAACAACGACGATCAGCTTACCCATATTTTCAGAGCGAATTGCCACCTTCAGCGCCGCTACTACAGCCGCACCGGACGATATTCCTACTAATAATCCTTCCTCGAGCGGTAGCCGACGAGCCATAGAGATAGCTTCATCGTTCGTTACGGTAATGACTTCGTCGATGTAGTCCGTCCGCAAGATGCCGGGAACGAAACCCGCTCCGATACCTTGAATCTTGTGCGGCGAGGGCGAGCCGCCCGAAAGAATCGCGCTGTCAGCCGGCTCAACTGCAATCGCTTTGAACGATGGCTTCCGTGGCTTGATGTATTGGCATACGCCGGTCAGCGTTCCACCAGTACCTACACCCGATACAAGAAAATCTACTTTGCCATCGGTGTCATTCCAGATCTCGGGTCCGGTGGTCTCGACATGGATCTTCGGGTTTGCCGGATTATCAAACTGCTGCAGCATGTATCCGTTCGGAGTGTTCGCGAGGATCTGTTCCGCTTTAGCAATGGCAGCCTTCATTCCCTTGGGACCCGGCGTTAGGACGATCTGAGCTCCGTAGGCAAGCAGAAGAACACGTCGCTCAAGGCTCATTGTATCGGGCATGACTAGGATCAACTTGTAGCCGCGAACCGCTGCCACGAATGCCAAGCCGATACCCGTGTTTCCGCTCGTCGGCTCGATAAGTACTGTTTTGTCCGGGCTGATCTTCCCGGCCTTCTCTGCCTCAAGAATCATGCTGACGCCGATGCGGTCCTTCACGCTGCCAACAGGATTCTGACTCTCGAGCTTTGCAACTACGTGTGCAACAGAACCCTTCGTGACCTTATTCAAGCGCACCAATGGCGTGTTCCCGATGAGTTCCGTGACATTATTCGCAATCTTCATGATCTGTTCCAACCTTGATTTGTGTATGAGGAAAGCTACTAGAGCAGCTATCGCATGTGCAAACTGCCTACGAACTTAGACGCAGGAAGGTTGAGGAAGGACGCAGTTGATCGGAACAGTGTTGACCCTTCCTTCAGCAAAAATCACTTGTTTTCAGTGCCACATGAGAGTCGCGATCGCATTCTTCCGAAGAGGAACTTCGGTTATTAGATTCCCCAATTGCAAGCTCACAGAGCGAGCCTCTCCGGAATTTCCAATGACCGCGATATTCGTACCATCCGCGTTTTGGAGAAATATGTGGTGAACACCGGAGTCTGCACATTGAGACTCCATGCATGTCGCTCCCCGATGAATAAAACGCGAAAAATGCATCAAGGCCCAGAACTGTCCGCTGCGTGTCACTTCGAGGGATTCGGAGTGAATGGTCACAATTCCGCCGCAGGGGAATGGTCCGATATTTGGTCTTCCCTTTTCATCGAGCGCAAGATTCCAGGCCGTGATCGATTCGCATCCATTGTGCATCGCTTCGGAAAAAACTTTGGTCCAGTGGGTCCAGTCGGTCAAGTAGTCCGGGCTCGTGTAGTCGGGCCCACCCTCAGTCCAGTGCATGCCAACGTCGGGAAATTCGTCTTTCACTTTCTTTATCATCTCGGCTTGGCCAACATACCCGTGCCACGCGATGTCGTTGCAGAATTTGCGCAAGCCCACATCTTCCAGTGAGCACGATGCGCGCCCCCACAGGTTGTAATTGTGGTCCAGAAGCCAGATCTTGGTCGGAAGCTTCTGTTCTGCGATCTTCGGCCCAAGCAATTTGATGAACTCAATCTCATATTCCTGAGGCCAGATGCATGCCGGCATGCGTCCGTCCTGGTCTGTGTCGACCTCATTTTGTGTAGTAATCGCGCCTACTGGTGCACCCTCTGCAGCATATGATTGCAGGAATTTGATGAAGTAGTCCGCGTATACGCGAAGATATCTCCTGCGCATTGATCCGCCCAACATTGATCCACCTGCCTTCATCCAGCCAGGAGGACTCCACGGTGACGAGAACAGGAATAAGTCGGGATTCAGCACGCGAGCCTCGCGCAGAATAGGCAGTACATACTTTTTGTCGTGGTCGATCGAAAAACGTGCCAGCTCAGGATCGGGATCGCCTTCGTCGTAACTAAACACCTCGGTGGAATAATCGCTTGCGCCGATGCAGGTGCGGCACACGCTCAACGCCATTTCCGATGGATGGAACATTTCATGCAGCAACTTGGCTCGCGCGTCGGTCGACAATCGATTCATCATGAAACATGCGGCATCGGTAAATGCGCCGCCGAAACCGAGGATCGATTGCCGCCGTATGTCCGGCTTAAGGGTGACCAGAACGGATGTTCCCGCTGCGGCGTTCGTCCACTGTATGGGTTTGGCGGGAGAGCATTTCGTCGTGTCGTCAGTGACCCAAACGTTCACTGTTCGGTTCTGTGGCAATGCACTGACCTGTTTTGCGCTTGCGGACGCCGCCAGTCCCACCGCAGAAATCTTTAGAAAGTCTCTCCGAGTACTCTCGCTCGCCATGCCAAGTACCTCAGGCCCGTTTGGGCGGCGGAGAATATAACACTCGTTGCAAGTGCGCTATATGAAGGTTCGCGTGCGACTTGCTTCTAGTGGGTTTCTTTTCTATTGCTTGGCAATTGTTACTGATTAGTTAACCTATACGGAAGTAGTATGGGCAGCCCACCCAATCGAATAATAGATTTGTACTATTGACGTTGAATACACTGCGAAACGCAGGTGTGGGGACTTGCAGGCACAAATCCGTTCCATGAGTGATTAGCGAGTGAAACACATTATTTGCGGGGAGAGACTCGCCGCATTGCAGGTTCTGTTCCTTCGGCAAGACCAGTCCGCTAACAAGGGTGTCAAGAAGACGGGGGAGAATATGGTTTGGCAGGGTTCTGCTCGTAGATTTCTGGCGGTCGCACTGTTCGTTGTTTTAGCAGCCACCATCGTAATGGCGCAATCCGACCGTGGCACGCTCGCGGGAACGATTCTCGATAACTCTGGAGCGGTGGTCGCGAATGCGACCATCACGATCACTGGTGTGGATACGGGCACGACCTACACTGCCATCTCTTCTTCGGCTGGCGCATATCGCGTGCCGGACATGAGGCTAGGTCGCTATAACGTGAGTGTCGCTGCTACAGGATTCAAGAAGGCAGATCGAACGAACGTTCTGATTCAGGTTAATACGGTCAGCGCGCTTGATATCACACTCGACGTGGGCAATACGACGGAAACTGTGACCGTATCTGCGGACGCGCCGACGTTGCAGACTGAGTCCTCGGATATCGGAACGGTGGTGACGACGAAGCAGATTCAAGATCTGCCGCTGGCATTGTTCTCCACTGGGCAGAGCTTCCTGCGCTCACCAGAAACGTTCGTGTTCTTGACGCCTGGAACTGCGGGTCCTGGAACAAATAGCGACCACGGGAACTCTGGCATTTTCGAATCGAAGCTGGGCGGAGGGCAGAATTTCGCTACAGAAGTGATTTTGGATGGGGTGAGTACTCAACGAGCCGACAGCGGATCCGCTTTCGACCAAACGGCTCCCTCCGTTGAGGCGCTGAACGAATTCAAAGTACTGACTTCCACTATTCCTGCTGAGTTTGGACGTACCTCGGGCGGCGTTGAGAGCTTCGCGATCAAGTCGGGAACCAACAGCTTCCACGGAACAGCTTTCGAGTTGTACCGTAACGATAAGCTCGATGCGAACTCATGGGTCAATAATTTCAATGGCGCTGATAAGCCTCGCGATCACCAACACGATTTCGGCGGAAGTCTGGGCGGACCCGTGTGGATTCCCAAACTTTATGATGGTAGAAACAAAGCATTCTTCTTCTTTTCGTGGGAGCAATACCGCAACAATCAAGGTGTTGCCCAAGTTACGACTGTGCCGACCGATGCGATGCGGGGAGGCGACTTTTCTGCACTGTTGGGCAATGTAATCGGCACAAACCCCTGCGACGGTACCCCTCTGATTCAGGGACAGATTTTCGACCCTTCGACAACCGCAGAATGTGGGGGAACTGGGCGCAAAGCTTTCCCGGGTAACGTTATCCCCACAGATCAACTGAGCCCTGTAGCTCAGAAAGTGCTCTCCTTCCTTCCCCTTCCAAACGCAGACAACACTGCTGGGTGCGGAGCACCGATCTGCGGCAACTTCCATTTTCCATCTACAAAGCCGACTCGCGACACCACGATGACGTTCAAGATCGACTACAACGTTAGCCAGAATGGCAAAGCTTTTTTTTCTTACAGCAGCCGCGACCAGGAAGTGCTCAATGGCAATCAAGCTCTGCCCGCGCCTCTTGATCCTAACTTCTTCAATTCCAACTTCACGCACTACGCACGTTTCGGCTATGACTACACCTTTAGCCCGACTTTGCTCAATCACTTTGTTGTGGGTTTGAATCGGCTTGCAAACGCGAGCATCGCAGAAGGTGTGACAGGAGAAGATTGGCCCTCTGTACTTGGCATCGGAAACGCCCACGGCGCGACATTCCCTCAATTCAGTTTCGATGGTAGTCCGCGTTCTGTTAGCTACCAAGCACTGGGCGCTGGCAATGATGATCGTAATATTCCCAATAGCCTTGTGGTTTCGGACAGTGTTTCATGGGCAAAGGGTAAACACTCTTTCCGTTTTGGATTCGAGTGGCGTTCATTTCAGTTTTCCAGGTTGAATGTTGGAAATACTTCCCCGTCGTACACTTTTCAAAATTTCCAGACGGCAAACGCACCCAATAGCACCACAACCGGGGATCCATTCGCGAGTTTCTTACTTGGGCTGCCAAATAACGAATCGTTGACAATCTCTTCTCTCCAGCCGAGGTTCGTTTCGAACTACTATGCGGGTTACGTGCAGGACGACTTCAAAATATTTCCGAATCTGGTTCTGAACTTGGGGCTACGTTATTCCGTGGACGGTGTTCGGCACGAGTCGCACGGAGCGAATGCGGTTCTGGATTTGGCAGCCGATAATCCGGATACTCCCGGTACGCCCGGAGCTCTTATCTTTGGCAACGACGCGACAGGCGCCAAAACTTATTACGGCAACTGGGGACCGCGCGTCGGGTTCTCCTATGCTTTCAAACCTACTGTCGTCTTCCGTGGCGGATACGCTGTCTACTACGCCCCGCTACAATACTCGGACTTTGGAAGTGCTTTTATAAGTGGTAGCAGCACAACTCCAACGTTCGACACTCCTGACAACTTCAACCCTGCTCAGGGGACACTCGACGCGTTTCCAGCCTTCCCACCTCCGTCGAACATTCAGAATCCTGCGTTTGCGAACGGGCAGGGCACAACGTATGCCGCTCCCTCATTCGGAAAACCGGGCATGATCCAGAACTGGAGCTTCGAGTTCCAGCATCAGATCGCAACGGACCTGAACCTCAGCATCGGATATGTCGGAATGCACTCCACGCGCCTCCGCTCGTGGCGGCTCATCCAGGTCAATAACGTTCCGCAAAGATTCTTCAGCTTAGGCAACGCCCTCTCTTTGAATGTCGGAGATCCGGCGGCTGCACCTGTTCTCGCATCTCTCGGGGTCAGTGTTCCCGACTGGTTTGTTCCCTTGTGGGGCGGAAATGCCACGATCGCCCAACTGCTGCGACCATTTCCACAGTTCCAAGAACTTGATACCCAAAACTCAGAAAACCTAGGTCAATCGACGTACAATGCGCTGCAAGCAAAGCTGGAACGCCGCTTCCACAATGGCTTGAACTTATTAGCGGCATACACGTTTTCCAAGACATTGACCAACGCCGACAGCAGTTTCCCCGTATTCTCAGGTTTCAACTCTGGAGTTTTCGGTGCGCAAAACCCGAATAATCTGAAAGCTGAGAAGGCGGTAAGCTTCCAAGACGTTCCCCACGCTTTCGTGCTGAGTTACCTCTATGAGCTTCCAGCTGGGCCTGGGAAAAAATTCTTCAATCATGGGATTGCGAGCAAAGTGCTCGGTGGCTGGCAGGTGGGGGGAGTACAGCGATACCAGACAGGATCGCCTTTGAGAATTAGCTCTGGAGCGTCGGCCCCCCCGGGAAGCGTCAGCAGCGGGAGCTTTCGCTTCAGCCAGGTACCAGGCGTTCCTTTGCTTGACCCAAACGCCGGCAATTTCAATCCCTTTCAACCAAGTGGCTGTGATCCTCAGTCGGACGGTACATTCACACCGCGTACTTCGAACAACTACTTCAATTGCGCCGCGTTCATTGATCCCAATGCAGCCGATCTCGTCGCTGCTCGTGGATACACGTTTGGGAATTTGCCAACTTTTATAAGTGGCATTCGTAGTCCGTCGTACTTCAATGAAGACTTCTCAATCATTAAGCGAACGGCAATCGCGGAGGGTCAATTCATCACTTTCAAAGTCGATATTCCAAACGCATTCAACCGACACACATTTAGCGCAATTGATGGTAGTCCGACGAGCGGCACTTTCGGATCTCCGGGCGGCGATCACACACAGCAGTCCGCAGTGATCAACGGTCCGCGACAGATCCAGCTCACATTGCGTTACGAGTTCTGACGTTTAAACCTTAACTTCCTCCTCCTGCCATTGCTGGCAGGAGGTTTTTTTTGTACCACGGACCGACCCCGAAAGAGGTTCGCTACGCCGCCGAGTATAATTTTTGTGATGTGGCGCGATCGAATCCCCGAAACGATTTTCATCTGTACTCGCCAACAGCGAGTTGGTTTTAGGTATCGGTCGATTCTGATACTGCTTACCATTCTTGTCGTCCCGTTTTTCCACTTCGCGCTCGCGCAACTTCCTCCCGCAGCAGATCAAGCTTTTCGAGCAGCATCCGATGCGATGCGCCAAGGCGATTTCGCATCCGCGGTTCAAGGTTTTTCAGCCGTCGTAAAACACGTTCCCACTTTTGCCGAAGCTCATTTGAACCTCGGTCTTGCACTTGAAGAGCAAGGCAAGCACGACGAGGCGATTCGTAGTTTTCAGAAGGCGATCGCCCTCAAACCTCGTCTTCGCGGAGCGAACCTTTTTCTCGGCATCTCCTACTACCGACTCAACGACTTCGATCAATCGCTCGCTGCTATCAAAAAAGAGACGACAGCTTCTCCAAAAGACGCCAACGCGTGGATGTGGCAAGGCGTGGTCGAACTGGCGAAAAACCAGCCCGAACAGGCAGCGGCTGCCCTCGACAAAGCTGCGCAACTTGCACCTGACAACGTCGACATCCTTTACCATCGCGGTCAAGCACATTTGCTGGTTTCCAAGAACAGCTATAACGAGATGTTCAAGGCCGATCCGAAATCGTGGCGTGTGCACCAAGTGATGGCGCAGGCAAATGCAGAAGCGGAACGGCCCATGGATGCCATCGCCGAATATCAGGAAGCGATTAAACTAGCTCCGACGCAGCCCGGCTTGCACGAGGAACTCGGATCGGAATACCGCAATGCTGGGAAACCGCAGGAAGCCGAGTCAGCTTTTCTGAAAGAACTTGAGATCGATCCTTATAACTATCTGGCTCGCTATAAGCTAGGAGTCCTCGCCGTCGAACGCAATGAAGGCGCGAAGGCCAAGGAATTGATCGAAGGCGCACTCAAGTTGAAATCCGATCTGCGCCACGCCGACTACAATCTCGGGCGCGCTGAAATGCAACTCGGGAACGACCTCGTTGCCGCTGCTCACTTCGAAAAAGCGACACAGAGTGAAACGGATCCCGAAGTTCTCCAGCAGTCGTGGTTTCAGCTTGGGATTGTTTATCGCAGGCTCAAGCGAATGCCGGAAGCGCAGCAGGCCATGGCAACGTTTCAGAAGCTGAAGAATCAGGAAGCTGAAGCTTCACAAAAGCAACTGAAGAACTTCCAGGTGCGGCAAGACTCGGAAATATCGCAGCCGACTCCTGCAGAACAAACTCCAAATTAATCAGGACTCGCGAAGAGAAATCGTGCGCTCATTGATTCGAACCGTATTCACGATTTGTCTTTGCATGCTGGTTGCAGAATTTGAACTCGACGCTCAATCGGTTCGGGCGACAAACCCACCAGGCAAGTTCGTAGATGTGACGAAAGCTCGCGGACTCAATTTCCAATATCAATCGTCCCATACGTCGAAGAAATACCTGCTGGAAACGATGGGGGCGGGCGTTGCTCTTTTCGATTATGACAACGATGGCCGCCTCGATATTTTTCTTGTCAATGGCGCGCCGATTGCCGATCCCACTTCCAAGGGTACGATCCCGCAGAAGTCAGGACCGGAATACTGGAATCGCCTTTATCACCAAAAAGCTGACGGAACGTTCGAAGATGTCACCGAGAAAGCTGGTTTGCAAGGGTGGGGATATGGATTCGGCGTCGCGGTCGGGGACTACGACAACGACGGATACGAAGATCTATTTGTGACTGCGTATGGAGGCAACCGCCTTTATCACAACAATGGCGATGGCACCTTCACGGATGTAACCGGTAAAGCGGAGATTTCCGGTTACGGCTGGTCAACGAGCGCAGCCTGGATCGACCTCGATCACGATGGTCTGCTCGATCTGGTCGTTGCCCGTTATTTGGAGTGGGACTTTACAGATGTCTGGTGCGGAGAACACAAGGAGGGATACCGCGCTTACTGTCATCCTGATTATTTCAAGCCTATAGCGCCCCTCGTGTACCACAATGACGGCAACGGACACTTCACAGAAATATCGGGGAAAATCGGCCTTTCGAAACCAGGCAAGGGACTTGGCATCGGATATGCCGACTATGATCGTGACGGCTTCCCCGACATCTTCATAGCCAACGATTCCACTCTTGAATTTCTCTACCGGAATAAAGGAGATGGCACATTCGAAGAAGTTGGTCTGTTGGCGAATGCTGCCGTCGATGGTGATGGTCGTACTTACGCCGGCATGGGAATCGACTTTGCGGATTTTAACAACGATGAATTGCCGGACCTGATCGTCACTGATCTCGCAAATCAAATGTATGCCCTTTACCAAAATTCCGGCGATGGTCTTTTCAATTACGTTACGGTGCCATCGGGGATTGGCCAGATAACGCTTACGCATTCGGGTTGGGGTGTCCGGTTTCTCGACTATGACAACGATGGCTGGAAGGACCTGCTGATCGCTCAAGGGCACGATCTAGACACGATTCAGCTGACTTCTCCAAACCTTCGTTACCGGGAACCAATGCTTCTCGCCCGCAACAATGGAAAGGGCTTCATCAACGTATCTGCAGAATCTGGAGATGTTTTTAAGCAATCGTGGGCTGCGCGCGGCATGGCCGTCGGCGACTTCGATAACGACGGTCGCATCGATGCTGTCGTCACAACTAACGACGGTCCCGCTTACATTCTGCATAACGAAACACAGTCAGCAAATCACTGGATCACTCTTCATCTGGTCGGGCACAAGAGCAACCGCGATGCGCTGGGCGCGGAGGTGAAGATTATTACGAACAGCGGCTCACAACTCGCGACGGTTACCACCGCCGGAAGTTATCTTTCCTCGAGCGACAAGCGAGTTCATTTCGGCTTGGGGATCGACACTTCTATTCGTGAGGTTCAAATTCGCTGGCCCAGTGGAATGTTGCAGAAACTCACGGACGTTCGCGCGGATCAGATACTGAAAGTGGATGAACCCGTTCAGAACACCAAGGCACACGGGAGCAGCAAATGAAGAGGTGCGTGATGTTTCTGCTGTGTGTCGCCGCCAGCTTTCTGAGTGCGCAAGCTCAGCAGAAACCGCCCTCAAATAGCACGCAAGACCAAGGTGGAGGCATGGGTGTTTCTACCGGCGTGGCGCACGCTGCACAGAAAGACGCTCAATCCCGTCCCATAACAGCAGGAGGATTTGTCGACGGCGCTCCAGTCGTTTTCGAGGACATCACGAAAAAAGCAGGCCTCGATAAATTTCACCATCGCTCCGGATCGCCGGAGAAACGCACGATCATAGAGACCCCAGGCTCAGGTGTGGCTCTACTCGACTATGACAATGATGGGTGGCTCGATATCTATTTACTCAACGGATCCACGGCTGCCGCTCTCAAAGGGAAAGAGCCTCCACCCAGAGCGATGCTTTTTCATAACAATCACGATGGCACCTTTACCGACGTTACCGAAAAAGCGGGAGTTGCCAACGAACGCTGGGGATTCGGTGTAGCTGTCGGCGATTACGACAACGACGGGTGGCCGGATATCTACGTAGCGAACTTCGGCAAGAACCGTCTCTATCACAATAATCATGACGGCACGTTTACGGATGTCGCCGAAAAAGCTGGCGTCACTCTTGGTGGTTGGTCCGCTAGTCCCACGTGGGGGGACTACGATCGAGATGGCTTGCTCGATCTTTTTGTTCCTGGCTACGTCAAGTACGATCCCGATCATCCACCCATAGCCGGCGAAAACGGCATCCCGCCTGGGTTTTGCAAGTTTCGCGGCATAGATGTGATGTGTGGCCCACGTGGGCTTAAAGGGGAAGGAGACTACCTTTTTCACAATAACGGAGACGGAACGTTTACTGATGTCAGCGTGAAGGCTGGCGTTTCCGATTCGAATGGATACTATGGTTTCGCCTCGGTCTTCGTTGACGTGGATGATGATGGCTGGCTCGATCTTGCGGTCGCGAATGATTCGGTCCCCAATTATCTCTATCGCAATAAACACGATGGAACATTCGAAGACATCAGTTACATCTCAGGTTTCGCGCTGACTGAAGATGGTCGCGAACAGGCATCGATGGGGATCGCGGTCGGGGACTATAACCGAGATGGTAAAGTCGACTTCTACGTCAGCGCATTTTCGGACGACTACAACGCCCTCTATCGCAATGACGGCGATGGAAATTTTTCGGATGTGACGTATCAAGCCGGGCTGGCTGACCCGGCTATTCCCTTCCTGGGATGGGGTACCGCCTTCCTGGACTACGACAACGATGGGTTGCCAGATCTTTTTGTCGCCAATGGGCACGTCTATCCCGGCGTGGACAAGCAGGATTGGGGCACAACGTGGGCGCAACGTCCACAGTTGTTCCGTAATCTCGATGGGAAAAAGTTTCGCGAGGTTCCGCCTGCGACCGGTAGCGGTCTCGCAGATGTACTCACTGGCCGCGGTGCCGCGTTTGGCGATCTCTTTAATGATGGTCACATTGACATCGTCATGAACAATGTTGATTCGACACCCGCTTTACTCCGTAATGTCGCCAAGAACAACAATCACTGGATCTCCTTGCGACTGATTGGTGGCCCCAAGAGTCCTAAGGATGCGATCGGGAGTAAAGTGTTTCTAACGGCCGGCGGCATCCGTCAGCGCGTAGATGTGTTCAGTGGCGGCAGCTACGGCTCGAGTTCGGATCTTCGCGCGCACTTTGGCTTGGGAGCAGCAACAAGAATCGATAAGTTAGAGATTCAATGGCCGAGCGGATTCAAGCAGGAAATTTCGGTTTCAGGCGTCGACCGCATTCTAACTATCGAAGAAGGAAAGGGAGTCAATGCGAAGTAGCTGTTCACTCCAGCGAGAATGGCTTTTTGTGTTCCGCATCTTTCAAAGCGGCGCCCTTGTCTAACTCGGCTTGAGCTTTCTCGAGCATCCCTCGCTTTCGGTAAACCTGTCCCAGCATAAAGTGTAGAGAAGAACTGTCTGGACTTAGGACAACAGCCTTCTCGAGTTCTGCTTGCGCATTTTCGAACTGGTCGACTCGCGAATAGGCCTTGCCCAGTTGCTCATGTGTTCGCGAATCGTTGGGAGCAATCGCCGCGGCGTTCAAAAGATATTTCATCGCCTTATCCACTTGGTTCTTCTCAAGGAGAAGGATGCCCAAGTTCAAGAAGGGGCCCGCATTCTTATCGAGTGATTTTTGTTGCCAGTCAATCGCGGTCTGGAACTCATCCATCGCCTCCGCCGTTCTGCCCAGGCCTTGATAGGCAAGTCCCAAGTTGTCCTTCGCCTTCACGTTGCGGGGATCAAGTTCCAAACACTTGCGCAATGCGCTTACAGCTTCATCAAACCGATTCTCGTTGTATTTAGTCCGCCCGAAGTAGTACCACGCTTGAACGTCTTTCGGGTCACGCTCCAGGGATCGCGTAAGCCAGTGGTCGGCACTTGTATAGTCGCCGAGAAGTACATAATCCAAAGCGACGATCTTCAAATCGAACGCGCTCGGATCGTGATACTTTGCGCCTTCAGTGAAGGCTGCCAAGGAATCCGATGGCTTGGTTTGGCGAAATAACGCCAAGCCTTTCAGAAAATGAGCTTCGGCAGAGTTGGGCTGCTGCTTCAAGTACGTTTCTATGATGGGCAAAGCATCGTCCGGGCGACCTGCGTCGATAGATCGACGAGCCTTTTCAAGTGATGCATTTTCGACAGCGGGACTTGCTTGAGTTTGCCCGATAACTAAGAAAATTCTTTTATACGTGGAAGAGCCGAATGAACAGGGGCGGAAAAGCAAGAGCCCACAAATCAAAACGGCGTAGGGGAGCAAACGTTGAATCTGACCTTCTGCAGTGAAGATCATTCTTTGAGAAGTATATCGTGGGTCGCCTTCTCATTATTGAAGCCGCATTAAACCTGGTCAGTGAAGGGCGGCCGCCAGAGTTGCCGCCCGTGTACTTCACAACGATCGCAAGAAGTTCAACAGGTCCTGAACTTGCGATGAACTGAGTGTGCGATATCGGCTAATCACCGCATTCGCCTCCGAACCTGAACTTGCATGAGCTCGGATGGCTTGTTGAAGGTCGGTGGTTCTTCCATCGTGCAAAAAGAAGAGTCTCTGTCCCGCTCCCCAAAGTGGCGCAGTGCGGAATTCGTCAGGACCAGCGTTCCCTTGGCGAATGCCATCCGAGAGACCCGAACCCATGTGATGAAGGGCAAAGTCCGAATACGGATGATATGTAACATTCGACAAGGCTGCATAGCGGGCTTTCCCGGTTGTGAGACTAGTGGTATGGCAGAGAGCGCAACCGATTGAGCTGAAAATGCTCGCGCCGTTTTGAGTTGAGGTGGTGGTCTGTGCCGGTTGCGGAGCAGCCAGGAACCGCATAAAAACAGAAAACCCCACAAGATCCGAGGACACCTGCGCCGCGGTGCCGGTGAGTTCCATGTGAGTGATGTCTTCCAGTGATCCATTTGAGGGACAATTCACAGCAACATCTCTTTCGTTTGGAAACAGTTCGTTCGAAACGCCCTGCTCGACGTTGTAAGCCTCTCCGGCGAAGAGAAGCAGTGACTTGTTCTGCGCTTTCCACCCGAAGCGAGTCACGGTACCGTCATTGCCCGTTGTGTTCAGTTCACCGCCAATGCCAAGCGACGACTTGAATCTTTGATTGCTTGCGAGATTGTCCCGCAAGGCGTTGTCGGTTGTAGCTTCCACAAGACCCAGTCCAAACGTTGGAGTTGGAATGCGGAAGATCACATTGTGATTACTAAGCTGTTGTGCGAAGTTCGGCTGTGAGAGCGTGCATCCACCAGAATCGACTCTGCCTGTGATGGTGTACAAGCCATGAACTCCGCCGTCCAATGAGCCATCACTACGTCTCACAAAGCGAGCCTCACGAACAGGACCGTCGGCAGTAATGAATGAGGGAACAGCGTTGTTCGCGCCATCTGAGGTTGCTAGCGCGAGCTGCGGATTGGGAACTGGGTTCTGCGGACTGGAAAGTCCAGGACTGCTGCCACCCACGGAGGGCTGCGCGTGACACTGTGCACAGCTATTTCCGTTGAAAGTGGGCCCTAGACCCGAGCCTTCTTCTCCAGCAACTCTTCCAGTTACGGAAGTAGTCTCCATGAAGACCGACATCGCGTCAGTGAATGCCGATTGTTCACCTGACGAGAGGCCTTGCAGAGCACCTCCGGCTGCTGAAGAACCGACGCGAGGCCCAGGATCGGATGCACCGAAAGAGGTTGAACTACTTTGTCCCTGCACTGAAGACGGACCTTGGGCCTCGAATGTTTGATAAGGCGTCAACAGAGCCGTGGAAAGGATCGCAACTGACACATGTACACTTCTCACTTTGCTTCCCTCCGGTGCGCGTAGAAGTGCGCACTTCTGGCGTTCCAGAACATTGGTGGAGCTGCCGACGCAAACCTCGACGGTGCGAGGCGAGCGCCCGAGCTGCTGTGGCCAGCGAGAATTTAAGGGGATGAAGTGGATCCCCGGTCCACTAGTGAAAGATTGCGGGACACTCTATCGTGAATCTGAGCGAAGTCAATATCCGGAAGTTCATCAAATGCCGCGCCAGTAGCCGCGTGTGGCCGGTCGAAAGATCATTCTCCAAATGATCGCGAGGACATACATTCAATGACTGAAAGTTCAACTCGAAGTGGTAGCAGGAGCATCGCCTGACAACACGTTCGATTACCCCAACGATGGAGCCGGACTCAGTGCGGCGCTGATAAGCGCTTGTAAAAACAGAACCGGTGCAGGTTCGCTGCACCGGCGAAAAGAAATTACATTTTAAAGTCAGACTGACAGCAGTCGATGGAAAAACGTACGATATCGCTGCAGAGCGACACGCAAATCCTCCGTAGACACGTTATCACCGCGATCCCAATGTTGCTCAAGCCGCGAGCGTTCATCGGCGAATACCTCGGCTAACCTCTTCATTGCCGATGCTACGAGCACGTCAGCTTGCTCGACAGCCTTTCGCGGTTCATCCACGAAACCTGTCTGGATTTCACTCCAACGAGAACGCAAGTGATCCATCTCTTCGTGTGGGAAAAGAGTAGCTGCTTCTTCTCGTCTTTCGGACATTTGCGCCGCTTGCCGCTCTCCGGTGACAGGCTTCGGCCCGGCTGGGTCGACGACCGGCTTGGGATTGGCAGGTTCCGGAGTGGGACGTTGTCCGCGCGCGATATCGGCAGTGGTGAGTTTTTCTTCGGGTTGATCTTTCCTCAAGGGGAATGCCATTTTCAAGCTTCCTTTCGCAGTCGATTAGTTTCAAGTAGTTCCTGGAACAGGGTTCGGTAATGCACCATCGCTTTCCGCAGGTCTTCCGTGCTGGCTTGTCCGCGGTTGTGCCGAAGGGCGATATCGTGGGCAGATCTGTAGTTTTCAACAACAAGGGGATGGTCAACGGATACGTCAGCCGCGCGCTGTTCGAAGTCACCGACGGGGTAGCCCCGGGCCTGCATAACTTCCATCACTAGGCTGTCGGCAACGGTTACAGCTCCTTTGGGATCATCAACAAATCGGGCCTGCACTTCGTCCCAACGTTGTTCGAAACTGGAGCGGTCTACTGGACTGAGAGTTCGAAGTTCAAATCGTTCCCGGCGCTTTTCCCGAAATTCGAGAACACCTTCGCCCTTGCGAACATCTCCTTCGTGGCGAACTACCCGGTCATACTCAGGGCCGAACCGTTCTCGCAACCTCAGACTGCGGCGTTTGCGCATTGCGAGATAAGCGGCTATTGCGATAACAAGAACTGCAATAACCACGACGATAATCATGAGTTGATTGCGATCCATGCATGCCTCCTGCGAGCACTACGTTTGTCTGAGATGCGGAAGGCAAAGGGGATGTTGTCAAACCATCTGTGGATGTCTGGTCAGACTTTTTTATGCTTTTTCGCGGAGTGCCGAGGAGGGATCACAAATTCCTCGATCAGGTTGGCGGCAGCACTCGCACCCACTCCGATCAGAGCGTTCTGGAAGGTGAGCCAGGCTCCATTTCGATCTTCCTTCGGATAATAGAGGTTGGAAAGACCACCAGCAGCGAGACTGCCAAGAACTGCAGAGTAGTTGGGTTGCCATCGCCCATTGTCGCCCTTGCAGACCACTGCATTCCCGAGTGCGTAGAGCATTCGAGACTTACGCGTGCCAGATCCCTTGTAAAAATATCGGGGATCTTGTTTCAGAATCGATGGAAGGATGGCCGCGCCCACGAACGTGCCTATTGTGAAATCTGCAAAACCCGCCCCATAGCGCTTTCCATAGCCTTGGGCGCCTTGGCCGTATCCAGCATAAGCATTGGTCGCTTGCTCCACGCCTGCGATCGCCCCAATCAGGCCAAAACTGATTGGGTCGATTGTCGTTTTCCACGCGAGTTGGAATTTTTGCCGGGCATTCAGTGGCGCCGGGTTTGGCTCATAGCTGACGTAGAAGTTCGGAATTACAGCCAATACACGCTGCTGCTCCTGCACTTTGATCTGCTGGTCAGCAATCTCTTCTTGCGTCTTTGGGGTCACCTGAATTTCTGTAACAGCCGTTGCTACTGCGATAGTGATTGGCTGCAGGACACGGGCTTCACCCGAACCCAAAACGCCGGAGGTGGTTTTCGCGGCAAACCCGGGTGAACTGACTGTGAGCAGGAAGGGGCCTGGAGGAACGTTAGCGAAGGAAAATTGGCCATCTCCATCTGACTGGACTTCACGAGCGGCGGATGAATCACTGCCAGTAAACTTCACGGTCGCACCCGCAATCGAAGCTCCGGTCGCGTCGACCAGTGTCCCTGTAATGCTCCCTGGGAATTTTTTCGTGGGCTGCTGCCCATTTGAGTTTTCTTGTGAAGGTGGATGCGGCAGAGTTGGACCTGTTCCCGCCGAAGTTTGTGGCTGTACAGAGCCGGCGACAACGAGAAGCAGCACGAGGTATGAAGCTGAATGAAGTAGTGAACGACCTGATATGCGTAAAGTTCGGACGCAGCTATAGCACTCTGATATGTGTTGTTTTGCGTTCACCGATTAGTTTCCTTAAAAAGGTTCGATGCTGAGTCGAAGGCCAAAGATTGAAGAGAGTTCCAAATTCAGGCTCAAATGCGCGCGGAGTATCAGCGGGACTGTCGATTCGGGTTGTTCCAGGGACGCAAGTGCGGCCACCAGCGGCGAACGTTGCGACAATAATGTTCATATTCGGCGCCGAATTTCTTTCGAAGCGTCGGCTCTTCATAGAAATATACGAATAGATGAACTCCAAGAGCGACTGCTATAGCGAGAACAATCGCGACCAGGTTTGCCTGGCCGAAGATAATCCACAAACCAATCCATCCGACTGTGAAGCCGACGTACATCGGATTGCGGACGTATCGATAGAAACCAACTACAACTAGCCGTTGGGGAGGGACCATGGGCGCTGGAGTTCCACGCCCGGTCCAGCCAAAATCCCACACGCAACGCATAGCCACAGCGAATCCAAGGATTGAAGGAATGGCTGCGAGCCATCGCCACCGAGCGATGCCACGGTTTTCCACTTGGAATCCGAGCCAACCAGGTAACATCCAGAACCATAGTGCAAAGAATGCAGAACCAACTACTAACGCTGCCACGGTGGTAACTGTACGTGAGGCCAGATCAAGTGGTGGTTGTTGGTCAGAGTTTCCCTCTGGCATACATTTCCTTTCACTTGCCGCGCCGTTCGGTTACCAATCGCCACTTTGTGCGAGTGTAAGCAACGTTGAACCCGCGGCGCTCTGCATTCCGTTGGGATTCGCTTCCTGGTAGCGCAACCATCATGGCGAGATCGCACCCGTGGCTAGCGGCGAAGCGCATTCGCTGTTGTAAAAGGGCTGTCTGTAGGCCGCGCCGCCGAAACTCAGGAACTGTAGCAGCGCCACCAAACAGAGCGACTCTGTCATGCAAGCAGAGGACGCCGGCTGCGCCGGGTTGACCAAGGATTTCAGCGAGGAAGCAGAACGTGTCTTCGCGAGCGGATGAAATCCTTCCGACTTCCAAAAGAAACGATTGAAGCTCAGGGTGCTCCTGCGCCCAACCACGGGCGCTGATGTTTGACCAAAGATCGCTTTCGTTCGAACCGATGACCCGAATAGAGATATCGGCCGGAACGGGCTGATCGGGAGATTCGATGCTCCGGTACATAACATTGCTAATTTCGCTCGGGCGATAATCGCGAGCACAAAGGAGGTCCAAGGTGGCAACACCCGCATGCGGACTGACTTCATGGAAAATCGGCGCCCCGCGATCGCGGAAAAATCTCTCTATGGTATCGAGGTCGTCAGCCTTGGGTTCTTCAAACACTCCAAGCCCAAACGTCTGAGTGACAGGTGAGTCAACTCCGTCGAAGACGGCGTACGCACCGGCACATTCCATCCACTCGGCACCGCTCTGCGGAAACAGATGACGGCGGGCATCGGCATATTGGGCGCACGCGTGTCCTTCAGCACGTTCGAGACGCCGCGATAAGGCGAGATCCGCGAAAGGAAGCATCGCGGCGCTCATGGTACAGCCCAGCACAGGGCGCGACAAGACTTTGCCTTATTACTTGAAAGCCCGAACTCTATTCCGTTTCTGCGGGAGCGAAAAAGACTAATACTTCAAGATCTTCGGTGATATCGAAGAAGCGGTGCTCAACTTGAGCCTCAACGAAAATAATGCTGCCGCCTTGGATGGATTGTTCTTCCATCTTCTCTCCTGATCCGACGCGCATTCGAGCACGCCCGCGGACAACATAATAAAGCTCATCTTCGTTGTGGGGCTTTTGCGGGTCTTCTGCTCCCGCCTTCAGAACATATAAACCTGCGCTCATCGCCGGGACGCGTAAAAACTCGCGGTAGAGTTTGCCAGCGGCAGAGCGCTCGCGATTTACGTTTGCGAGAGAGAAGAAATGCTGAATTGTCATGATCTTTACGGCTTATTGAAATGCGCCAGCGAAAAAGATTTCTGTGTACTGACGCGAGATGTCTTCTTCGGTGAGCGGGCCACCGGGCTGATACCACTGATAGATCCAGTTGATCATGCCAAGCAGGGCGAACGCGGCCGCTCGCGGACTCACTCCGGCCTTGGATCCGCGAGCTCGCTGCACTTCGGCTATAAGGTTCTCGACGAAGTGCACATAGTCTTTTTTGCGTCCATTGATGCGCTTGCGAAGTGGAGGTGGCAACGGATGGTTCTCATGCAACATGACGGTAATTTCGCGGTCGCGTACGCTGAGGACCACTTCAATATGAAAGCGGATCAGGGAACGGAGGCGCTCCTCGGGATCGGGGATACCGCGAGCGCGATTGATGACTCGTTCCTCAGTGATGTCCATGGCATGGGACATGATGTGGAAGAGGATTTCATCTTTACTTTGAAAGTGATGATAGAGACCGCCTTTGGAAAGCTTCAGCGCCGCAGCGATGTCGTTCATCGAAGTAGCGTCGTAGCCCTGCTGCTGGAAGAGACGGCCCGCGGTGTGAAGGATTTCTTGACGGGAATCAACGGCAGTTTCGCGGCTCATCGTCCGCCATGGTACCGAGGTGCAAGCTCTGTTGCCAACAGGGTTGACATCAAGACGTATGCCTGATACTTTCGTCGGCACTCCTTCAAGTTGGAGAGGAATCTGAAGCATGCGAATCGGCCACATTACGCTTCGACTTATCATCGGAGTAGGGGTACGAGTACGACTCGGACCCTCTGGCCGGGAGCGCAGATGAACTAGAAAAAGTTTAGTTTCATCGGATTAGAGCCCGCCGCCAGAGAGACTGGTTGGCGGGTTTTCTGTTTTCGGAGGCAGAGACATGTGGGGTGCATTCCTTAGCCCTTGACAGAAAAAAAACCGATCCGTAGCATCAATGGAACCGACCGGTCGGTCGGTTCCAGTAGGCTGTGCTCTTTAGGCGAAAGCGACCCTGAAGAAGCTGAACCGCAAGCATCTAGTGAATTTCTAAGAGGAGGCCAAAGTGGCCACAGTTTTTTATCAACACGATGCAAACCCAAATGCATTGAAGGGCAAGACTATCGCCGTTATCGGATATGGAAGCCAGGGGCATGCCCAGGCTCAGAACCTGCGCGACAGCGGATACTCAGTGATCATCGGCCTAGATCCGGATCGCGCATCGGCGAAGCAGGCCAGAGCAGATGGGTTTTCAGTGTACTCACCGGCCGAGGCGGCGGAGCGGGCCTGTTGGATCCAAATACTGACGCCGGATGAGACGCAAGGCGAGTTGTATGAAACCGCCATCAAGCCACACCTTAAAGCGGGCAAAATCCTCGGCGTTTCTCACGGGTTCAGTGTTCACTTCAAAACGATCGTTCCGCCCAAAGATGTAGATGTGGTCATGATTGCGCCGAAGAGCCCCGGACATCTGGTGCGTCGCGTGTACACCGAAGGCAAGGGCGTTCCTTCCCTTCTCGCTATTCACCAGGACGCAAGTGGGCGCGCACATGAATATGCCTTGTGCTACGCGCATGGCATCGGATCCACTCGCGCCGGAGTGCTGCAAACGACCTTTAAAGAAGAAACCGAGAGCGACTTGTTTGGCGAGCAGGCCGTCTTGTGCGGCGGGCTCACCTCGCTGATCAAGAAAGGCTACGAGACGCTGGTGGAAGCCGGATATCAGCCGGAAGTGGCGTATTTCGAGTGTCTGCACGAGATGAAGCTCATCGTGGACCTCATCTACGAGGGTGGTCTCGCGAGGATGCGGTACTCGATTTCAAACACTGCAGAATATGGCGATCTTACGCGTGGTAATCAGGTGGTCGGGGATGAGGCGCGTAAGAAGATGAAAGAAATCCTGGCGCGAATTCAAGACGGATCGTTTGCTAAAGAGTGGATCGAAGAAAACAAAACCGGCGGTAAGAAGTTCGCTGCTCTGCGGCAAGCAGAAAAAGAACATCCGATCGAAGCTGTGGGCGAGAAGCTACGCGGCATGATGTCGTGGATCCCGAGCGAGAAGGAGAAAGCCGAAGCGGCGGCTAAGCCGGCCGAGCAGGTTGTGAATGCTTAGAGGAGCCGACATCGTTCTGCGCTGTCTGCGTGCCGAAGGCGTGGATTTAGTCTTCGGGTATCCCGGAGGGGCAATTA
>Ga0310810_10000442_pt1 | contig 42434 bp, 33 predicted proteins | sample NCmetagenome_FD_207641 | JGI IMG/M metagenome (GOLD analysis project Ga0310810, IMG submission 207641) | Soil microbial communities from experimental microcosm in Duke University, North Carolina, United States - NC | ecosystem: Engineered > Artificial ecosystem > Soil microcosm > Unclassified ...
GGCACCGATGGAGCCGCTCCTCGGCTCGGCGCCGCTGACTCGCCTGCGCGTCGTCGCCGCCCCCGGTGCGCCGCAGCGGTCCGGCGTGGTGGTCGGGTCCACCGCGGGCGCGCACGTGCTCTGGTCCGTCGCGGGGGACGGCTGTCGCGACTGCCTCGCCCGCGTGACGGGAGCGCTGGCGCCGCCCGACGTCCCGGAGCCGTCCAGCGTGCAGGTGGGCAGCGCCCTCGCGCTCCTCGTCCAGCGTCGCGCGCTCGGCATCGCCCCCGCGCTCGAGGGCCTCCAGCTCTCGCCCACCGGTGTGCTCTCGACGCTCGGCGCGGAGCCCTGCACCCACCGGCCGCCCTCCGTACCGGACGCCGTCCTCGCCGAGCTGGTCCGGCATCTGGCCGCGGCCCTCCCCGACGAGGGATGTGCGGTGCTCCTCGGGCGCGAGGACCGCGTCCGCCTCGTCCCGATGGTGAACGCCCAGACGGCGCATCACGCCCGGGACCCCGACGCCTTCCCACGAACCGCCCGGAGGGCCTTCAGCTTCGACCCCCGCGCCTGGCTGGCCCTCCTCCGCGAAGCGGACCAGGCGGGCGAGCGCGTCCTCGCCATCGCCCACTCGCACCCGGAGGGTGGGTCAGGTCTGTCGGCAGAGGACCGGCGCCAGGCAGCGCCCGACGGGCAGCCCCTCTTTCCAGGCGTGGCGCACCTGGTCATCGCCTTCGAGGGGGGGCGCCCCCGGAGCGGGCGCTGGGCGGTCTGGACGGATGGTGACTTCCTCGAGACCGCCTGTCCGCTTCCTGACGTCCCCTGAATCATCCTGCGGGGTTAGGGAGGGACACCGGCTGGGCATGTCCGCAGTTCGAATTGTCACGGACGCCGACTTCGTGTACACACAAGCCCCCGCAGCGCTTCGGTTTTCATGCGCTGGTACGAAATTTGCCCGCCCATCTTCGCGGAGTGTACATGGCCCCCATCCAAGGCTTCACGCTGTGGCTCACCGGGATGTCCGGCGCCGGAAAGACCACCCTGGTCGACTACATCGCCGCCCGCATGCGGCAGGTGGGGCGTGCCGTCGAGGTGCTCGACGAGAACGACCTCGCCGACGACTACTGGGGCGGCACCGCGGACACCAAGGAGGAGCGGAACATCGGCGTTCGCCGGATGGGCCTGGTGGCGAACCTCCTCACCCGGAACCACGTCGCGACGCTGGTCGCGTCGGTCAGCCCCTACAAGGGCGCCCGCGAGGACAACCGCCGTCTCATCGGCCGGTACCTCGAGGTCTACGTCGATTGCCCGACGGAGAAGCTCATCCAGCGTGACTCGACCGGCAAGTACAAGAAGGCTCTGGCCGGAGAGATTCCGAACTTCGTCGGCATCACCGAGCCGTACGAGCCGCCGTCCTCGCCCGAGGTGACCATCCGGTCCGACGTGGAGACGATCGAGTCGGGCGCGCTGCGCATCTTCCAGGCGCTGCTGGACATGGGGCACGTCACGGGGGACGAGCTGCGAGTCATCACCGGCAAGCGGATGCGGGCCAATCCGCCCGCGAAGAAGGGTGCTCGGGCCCGCCCTGCCGCCCGGGCCGCCCGCGTCGCCAAGCCGCGCAAGGCCAAGGGCAAGCGCTAGTCGCCGGAGGAGCGCGCCCGCCGTGCTGACGCCCGCGCAGTGGGAGCAGCTGGTCGAGCGGAGCGACCACAAGGTCCAGTCCCTGCGCGCCTCCCTGCGCGGGCTGGGCTCGGTGCTGGTCGCGTTCTCGGGCGGCGTGGACAGCACGTTCGTCCTCCGGATCGCCCGCGAGGAGCTGGGCGAGCGCGCCGTGGCGCTCACTGCCATCTCGGCGAGCGTCGCTCCCGAGGAGAAGCGCGAGGCCGAGGCGCTCGCGGCCGAGATCGGGGTGCGCCACGTGTCGGTGAGCTCCGACGAGGTGAGCGACCCGCGCTACGCCGCGAACCCCACCAACCGCTGCTACTTCTGCAAGACGGAGCTCTACACGCTCTGCACCGAGTGGGCGGCGCAGCTCGGCCTGGCGGCCATCGTCGATGGCTTGAACGCCGACGACCTCCGTGACCATCGCCCCGGACACCAGGCCGCGCGCGAGCACGCGGTCCGCTCTCCGCTCTCGGAGGTGGGGCTGACCAAGGACGAGATCCGCGCCCACTCGCGCGCCCTCGGGCTGCGGACCTGGGACAAGCCCCAGATGCCCTGCCTCGCCTCGCGCATCCCGTACGGGACGGCGGTCACCCCCGAGCGGCTGGTGCAGATCGGCAGCGCCGAGTCCGACCTCCGCGCCGCCGGGCTGCGCACCTTCCGTGTCCGCTACCACGGCGACGTGGCCCGGCTCGAGGTGGCCGCGGAGGAGCAGCACCTCTTCGACGATCCCGCCTTCCGCGAGCGCATCAACCGAGCGCTGCGGGCGCGCGGCTTCGCCTTCGTCGCGCTGGACCTCGAGCCGTTCCGGTCGGGCCGCCTGAACGAGGCGGTGGGACTCCCCTCGGCCGGAGCGCACACCTGAGCGCAGGGCGGCGGTGCGCGCCGGTGACCCCGGCCGGCCGTGCGGTGCTCGCGCTGAGCCTGGTCCTCGCCGCCCTCGCGCACGGCGCCGAGGAGGAGCAGCGCTTCGACCACCGGGGCGCGCTGGGCCTCCTGGTGGGCGGGGGAATCGACTTCAAGCGCGAGGTGAAATCGGGCGGCGAGACGGAGGAGGGCCGCCGGGCGCTGCTGGAGACGCTGGTCACCTTCCCGATGGGGATGTCGGGCAACGAGTGGACGGTGGGCGCGCGCACCGGCTTCGGCGGGGACAGCGTGGACGTGGCGATCGCCGGCGGCCTTCGCGCCTACTTCGGCGAGGAGCGCTTCAAGACCTACCTCAGCGCCGAGATCGCGCTGCACGTCACGCCCAACGTCACCGCCGGGCCGCGGCTGGGGTTCGGCATCCAGTACGAGCTGTTCCCCGTCTTCGGCCTCTACCTGGGCGGGGCAGCCGAGGTGACGGCGGGGCAGGGCATCCGCATCGCGGCCGCCGTCGTCGGCGGCTTCCAGGTCCGGACCTACCTCTTCGAGTGACCCGTTTTCCGGGTTTGAGGGCTCAGAGACTTCGTTTTTCCCTCGAAGACGAAGAAGTTGACCGCGGCCGAAGACGTAGGACGATGTGTATCAAGGTATGACCATCTCCCACCCAACGCCCCGCCTCACCTCCGTCGTGTTCCGGCTCACCCGGGACCGGCTGGAGGCCCTGAAGACCCTGTCGCGCGCCACGCGCATCCGGCAGAGCGAGTACCTGCGCGAGGCCATCGCCGACGTGCTGACCAAGCACGGCGCGCCGATGGTGCCGTACGGCGTCCCGCCTCAGGCCTGATCCAGCTCGACGAACGGCGGCGCGTCCGGCAGTCGCGGCCGCACGCCGGCGAATGGGTCGAGCGGCGCGGGGTAGCCCACCGCCCAGAGCGTGAGTGCCGCCGCCGGCGCGCGCAGACCCTCGAACGCCGTCGCCGTCTCGAGGGCGTCCTCCCACGCGCTCCGCGCGACGAGGCCTGCACCCACCAGCACCGCGCCGCCGACGAGCAGGCGCACGCCGTAGCGGCCGAAGGCATCGCCGCGGAGCCCCACCTCCACCCCGCCACCGGATTCACGCCAGGAGATGCGCTCGAGCGTCCGCTGCCTCCGCACGCTCGAGGCCGCGTGCAGCGCCGAGAAGTCGCGGGTCCCCACCGCGCGCTCGAGTGCCCACCGCACCTGCCCGAGATCGACGGCACGTCCGGCGAGCCGGGGATGCGTGCTCGTCTCCCACATCAGGCCCTGCCAGGGCGCAGGCGCGCTTCCCGCGCAGAGTCGGTAGCGGTACTCCTTCCACGCGCTGGACCATTGCGCATGGAATCCGCCGGGCGCCTCGACACTCGCAGCGATGCCCCACCCGTCACCTCCGAGGGACGCGAGCTCGTCCGGCGCCATCGTCCGCGGGCCCCGGGCGCTCACCGGCTGGCAGCGGGCGTGGACCCCGCGGTCGGTCCGCCCTGCCGCCATCGGCCGGCCCGAGACGCCATGCGAGGCGAGCGCCGCCTCGAGGGTTTCCTGCACCGAGCGGCCAGTCCGTTGAGACTGCCAGCCCTGGAACCGGTCGCCCCGGTACCACACCCACAGCGCCAGACGACGTCGCCTCACGTGTCGCAGGGCAGGATAGACTAACGCCTTCCCACACCATGGATTCGCGCGACGTCGACCACGCCGAGCACCCGCTCGGAGGAGAGTGGCTGTACCGCAAGGGTGAGCTGGTGCTCGGGCCCGTGCACGGCGCACAGCTGCTCGACAAGCTCTACGCCGGCGACATCAACGGCCAGACCGAGGTGGCGCTGGTCGGCGAGGACTTCGAGCGCATCACCCAGGTCGAGGCGCTCCGGGTCCACCTGGCGAAGGCCGAGGCGAAGTGGCGCGTGGACGCGCTCGAGCGGCGGGTGCACGGCCGGGCCCGCCGCCAGCGAAACGTCCGGCTCGGTATCCTCGCCGGCGTCGCCCTGGTGGTCGCCGGCGTCGCGGGCGCCGTCGCCCGGTACGTGGCGGTGCACGGAACGTTCGACACCCGCACCGAGGAGGCGGCCATCGCGGTCGAGCCGCCGGTCATCCGCCTGGCGAAGGCGCGCAAGCAGCAGGACGAGATGCTCGACTACCCGCTGGACAAGGGCGGACGCCGGCCCGCGCCCGCCGGCACGCGGGTCGCGGGGCTCGGCAGCCGCCCCGGCACCGGAGCCCCCGACAACGATCCGGACGACGTGAGCATCGAGGCCAAGTTCGACCGCGGCGCCATCCAGACGGTCATCTCCCAGCGGCAGCGCGCGCTCTACCCCTGCTTCGCCGAGGAGGCCCGCCGCTCGCCCGGCCTCTCCGACCGCATTCCCATCGAGTTCGTCATCGGCAACGATGGCCAGGTGAAGAAGCTCTGGGTGGACCATCCCCGCTTCGCCGAAGGTGCGTTGCAAGAGTGTCTCCTTCGAGAGTTGCAGCGCTGGCCCTTCCGTCCGTACGAGGGGCAGCAGGCCACGGTGGGGCTGTCGTTCACCATCGGCCGGGGAGCAGGCTGATGCCACGCGCGCCGGTGGCCGAGGTCGAGCGAGGGGCGACGAGCGGCGACCCGTTCCGCGAGGAGGTGCTGCGCACTGCGCGCACGTTCAAGGCCTCCTGGACGGGCCTGGCCCGGGTGCTCACCCGCGTCCGCGACGAAGGTCTGTGGGAAGGCTGGGGATTTCCGAGCTTCGAGGCCTACTGCACGCAGGAGCTCCACATCCGGAAGGCCACCGCACTGAAGCTGACCCGATCGTGGAGCTTCCTCGACCGGCACGAGCGGAGCTGGAAGCCCGATGCGCCCGAGGCCCGGCCCGCGCCGGCCTTCGAGGTCGTCGAGGTGCTCGCGGAAGCGGAGGAGCGCGGCGCGCTCGACGCCGAGGAATACCGGAGCATCCGCGACTCGATCTGGGACCCGGCCCGGCCCGTCGCCGCGGTGCGCCGAGAGCTGAGCGAGCGCTTTCCTCGACCCGAGCCGGAGCCAGCCCCCGCAGAGGTGCGTCTGGGTCAGCTGGCGCGCACCGCCCGCCGCCTCGCCGAGGAGCTGAGGGTGTGTCGTGGGGTGCCGGCGTCCGTCAGGACCCAGGCCGACGACCTCGCGGCCGCGGTGGAGTCCCTGGCGGTCGAGCGCGTGCGGGCCTGAGCCGAGAAAGGCCGGCTCCCGAGAGAGCAGTCCGGCCTTGGACGTTGCCTCTTCGCGGTCTGCCGTGCCCGGAACTCGGGACTTATATTGGACAAGGGGCCCACTCTCGCGGCAGCGTCGAGGGTGGCGCAGGCATCGGGGTCTGTGCTGGAGTCTTCGGAGTCGGTCAGGGCCGTACCCTGGAGGTCTGAAGGGTGAAGAAGGAGCACACCGTCAACCTATCCTGCTCGTTCTGCGGGAAGTCCCAGCGCGAGGTGCGAAAGCTCATCGCAGGGCCGACGGTCTACATCTGCGACGAGTGCATCAAGCTCTGCAACGACATCATCGCCGAGGAGCATGACCGGGAAGAGGGCAAGCCCCAGGTCTCGTTGCCCACCCCGACCGAGATCAAGTCGTTCCTCGACGACTACGTCATCGGCCAGGACCACGCGAAGAAGGTCCTCGCGGTGGCGGTCTACAACCACTACAAGCGCATCTACCAGAAGAAGCCCACCGCCAAGCTCACCCGGGGGGTGAAGACCGCCGGGCACGAGGACGTCGAGCTCTCCAAGAGCAACATCCTCCTCATCGGACCCACCGGGAGCGGCAAGACCCTGCTCGCCCAGAGCCTCGCCCGGTTCCTCAACGTCCCCTTCACCATCGCCGACGCCACCAGCCTCACCGAGGCGGGCTACGTGGGTGAGGACGTCGAGAACATCATCCAGAACCTCCTCCACAACGCCGACTACGACGTGGAGAAGGCCGCCCGGGGCATCGTCTACATCGACGAGATCGACAAGATTGCCCGCAAGGGCGACACCCCCAGCGTCACCCGCGACGTGGGCGGCGAGGGCGTGCAGCAGGCTTTGCTGAAGATCATCGAGGGCACCCGCGCCAACGTCACCCCGCGCGGCGGCAAGAAGTACAACCAGCAGGAGTACGTCCAGGTCGACACCTCGAACATCCTCTTCATCTGCGGCGGCGCCTTCCATGGCATCGACTCGATCATCCGCCGGCGGGTGGGGGAGAAGGGCCTCGGCTTCGGCGCCAAGATCGTCCACAAGGACGAGCGCACCGTGGGCGAGCTCCTCAAGCTGGTCGAGCCCGAGGACCTCATGAAGTTCGGGATGATTCCCGAGTTCGTGGGCCGGCTCCCGGTGGTCGCGACGCTCAACGACCTGCGCGAGGACGACCTGGTCACCATCCTCACCCAGCCGAAGAACGCGCTGGTGAAGCAGTACCAGAAGCTCTTCGAGATCGAGAAGGTGAAGCTCTCCTTCACCAAGGAAGCGCTCCGTGCCATCGCCCGCGAGGCGATGCGGCGGAGCTCCGGCGCCCGCGGCCTCCGAGCCATCATGGAGGACGCGATGCTGGACATCATGTACGACGTCCCGTACCGGGAAGGCGTGCGGGAGTGCAAGATCACCCAGGAAGTGGTGACCAAGCACGAGCCGCCGCAGCTGGTGCTGGAGAAGGAAAAGAAGACCGCCTAGCCCGGCGCGGCCTTCTCAGTACGCCCACTTCCCGTAGGCGAGCTCTCGCGTCACCCAGACGTTGGCGCCGAGCCACGCGGCGACGGCCACCACGCGCACCGGCACGGCCCTGGACGCCAGCCGCTCTCCTGCCCAGAGATGCAGCGGGAAGAGCACCGCGGTGAAGCGGAAGGCGTTCACCAGCTCCCCCTGCAGCGGCAGCAGCGCGAGCGAGGCGAGGCAGTAGAGCCCGAGGATCCGGTCGCGCCGGGTGAGCGCCACGGCGGCGGCCACCGCCCCCAGGAAGAACAGGTGGCGGGCGACCGAACCCGTCTTCGTGTTCTGCCACGGGTTCCCGAACCAGAACGTCCGGAGAACGTCGAGGGGAGAGCGGGCGTGGGCCCAGCTCGTCTGTGCGTGGAGGAAGGCCAGCGGGTCACCCGTCCGCAGCCACTGGAAGCCGAGGAACCCGAGCAGCGCGACCGCCGGGAGGAGCGCGGTGAGGGCGGCGCGGCGGGGGCTCCGGGTCCGCTCGGCCACCAGCGCCACCGCGGCCAGGGCCACCAGCACGCCCTGGTTCCGGGTGAGGCAGGCGAGCGCGGCGAGGAGACCGGCGGGCACCCACCGCCCGGTCCCGGCGCCGAGCAGCGCCCCGAGCGAGAGGAGGAGGAACAGCGACTCCGTGTGGGCGGTGTGGAACGTCCACGATGCGGGCGTGAACGCGAGGAGGAGGGCGCCGAGCGCGAACCCACCCCCTTCTGCCGGGACGACGCGGGCCGGGCCCGCCGCCGCGAGCAACCCGAGCGCGGCGAGGAACAGGAGGGAGGCGAGCGCTGCCCCCAGCAGGACCGTCGGCAGCCCGGGAGCGAGGGCCCGCGCCGCCTCGAGGAGCCCCGTCCAGAGGGGGAAGAATGCCCACAGCGCCGCGGTGCGCCCCGATTCGGCGATGACCGCGTGGAGCGAGGCGTCCCACGCGCCGAGGATCCGCGTCAGGGGAACGCCCCGGTGCCGGGCCAGCCCGCCGAGCATCAGTCCGTGCAGGACCAGCATGGCCAGGCCGGCGCCGAGCGCCCAGCGGAGGCGCTGCCTGACGCCGATCGCTCGCTTCGCCGGGGCGACCGAGGTCATCGCGCGGCCGCGAAACGGCGTGGATGCCCCGCGCGCTGGTCTCCGGCCTTCACGCTCGTCCCCCTCGACGGCCGGCCTCTCAGCTCTGCGTGACCCGGACCGTCGTCTTCATCTTCCGGCCGGTGGCCGGGTCGAGCGCGCTCATGGTGAGGATGCCCTCGACGTTCACGTCGAAGGTGACCTCCACCTGCGCGTCACCGGCCCGTCCGGCGTTGATCCCGGAGAAGACGAAGTCGCCGAGGAGCTCGTTCTTCTTCGCCTCCTCGTTGTCCCCCTGGTAGATGCGCATCGCCAGCTCGGTCTGCCCGTCGAAGCTGGTGGTGGCCTGGATCTGCTTGGCGTTCGGGATGGCCGCGTTCCGGGGGAAGACGATGTGAAAGTCGCCCCCGGCTCTCTCCAGCCCGATGGCCATGGGGATGACGTCCAGCAGCTGCAGCCGGAGGTTGGTGTCGTCCTCGAGGGAGTGGGCGTAGAGCGCCGCGCCGATGGCCACCGCCTCGTCCGGGTGCACGCCCTTGGAGGGAGCCTTGCCGAAGAACTTCGTCAACCGCTCCTGGATGATGGGCATGCGCGTCTGCCCGCCCACCAGCATCACCTCGTCGATCTGCTTGGTGCTCACCCCGGCGTCCACCAGCACCCGGGCCACCATCTGGAGCGTCCGGTCCACCAGGTGCTGGGTGAGCTCCTCCAGCTTCTTCCGGGTGAAGGTCATCTCGATGTTCAGGGGCTGGCCCTGAGCGGTCATCGTGATGAAGGGGATGTTGAAGGGTGCCTGCTCGCGGGTGCTGAGGTCGCACTTGGTGCGCTCGGCGAGGTCCTTGATCCGCTGCATCGCCACCGGGTCCTGGGAGAGGTCGATGCCGGTCTTGGCGGCGAACTCGGTCAGGACGTGGTGAATCATCGTGTTGTCGAAGTCCAGCCCGCCGAGGAAGATGTCGCCCCCGGTGGCCTTCACCTCGAAGACCCGATCGCGGATCTCGATGATGCTCACGTCGAAGGTCCCGCCCCCGAGGTCGTAGACCAGCGTCGTCTCGTGCAGCTTCTTGCCGATGCCGTAGGCCAGCGCCGCGGCGGTGGGCTCGTTGATGATTCGCACCACCTCGATGCCCACGAGCTTGCCGGCGTCCTTCACCGCCTGGCGCTGCCGGTCGTTGAAGTAGGCCGGCACCGTCACCACCGCCCGGGTGATGGGAAGCCGGAGGTAGTTGGAGGCGACGTCCCGGATCTTGTTCAGGATGCGGGCGGCGATCTCCTGGAGGTGGAACTCTCGGCGCGCGACGTCGATGACCACGTCGTTCCGGTCACCGGGGCGGACCTCGTACCCCACCGTCCGGCGCATCGTCTCGACGATCTCGCTCGACCAGCTGCGGCCGACGAGCCGCTTGCTGCCGTAGACGGTGTTCTTGGGGTTGAGCTGCCACTGGCGCTTCGCCTCGTGACCGATGAGCTCGTTCCCCTTCTCGTCGATGGCGAACACCGAGGGCACGGTGTAGTCGCCACCCTTGTAGGGGATGAGCTTGACCGAGCCATCCTCGGTCACGATGGCCGCGCAGGAGTTGGTCGTTCCGAGGTCGATGCCGATGATGGGCGGCTTCTGCATGCGTGTCGGCCGGGTACGTTAGCAAGCCAGGCTGCCGTCCGGGGCGGCAGTGGCGGACCGGCGGCGCTGGAGCGAGACTCCAGGGGCGACGATGTGGGCGTCCAGCATCCGTGCTGGCGTGAGGAGCAGCCGACCGTGAGCGCGAAGGATTTCCTCAAGGAGACGGGCGCGGTGGTGAGCCGCGACTTCCTCCAGGACCGCAGCATCCTCTCCTTCGAGGAATACCTCGAGCTGTTCCTGCAGGGCCCGCACTCCCAGGTGCGGAACTCGGCCCAGTATCTCCGGGACGTGCTCGACCACTTCGGGACGAGCCAGGTGGAGCACCATCCCGCCGGGCCCATGCGCCGGTTCAAGCTCTTCGACCTCACCGACGGCGAGCGGATGGGCCGGGTCGCGGGCCAGGAGGAGGTCCAGAACGCGCTGTACCGCCTGCTCGGGAACTTCGTCCGCGCCGGCGCGGTCAACAAGCTGCTGATGCTCCACGGCCCCAACGGCTCGGCCAAGTCCACGGTGGTGGACGCGCTCAAGCGGGGGATGGAGCTCTACTCCCGGGAGCCCCAGGGTGCGCTGTACGAGATCGCCTGGATCTTCCCCTCGGAGAAGCTGGTGAAGGGAAACATCGGCTTCGGGGACCGCCCGGGCGGCAGCGAGCTGACCACCTTCGCGCACCTGGACGAGGAGAGCGTCGAGGTGCGGGTTCAGTGCGAGATGCGCGACCACCCGCTCTTCGCCATGCCGCGGAGCGAGCGGTGGAAGCTGCTGGAGCGGGGAGCCAAGACCCTCCCTCGCCCGGCCGACGGCGAGGCGGTGCTCGCCGACTGGATCGTCGAGGGCGAGCTCTGCCACAAGTGCCGGCGCATCTACAGCGCGCTGCTCGCCGCCTCCAACGGTGACTGGCTTCGGGTGCTCCGCCACGTGCAGGTCCGTCGCTTCTACCTCTCCCGCCGCTACCTGGTGGGCGCGGTGACGGTCGAGCCGCACCTCAGCGTGGACGCCGCGTACCACCAGGTCTCGGCGGACCGGAGCCAGGCCAACCTCCCCGCGGCGCTCCAGAACGTCGTGCTCTTCGAGCCGCACGGGCCGCTGGTGAACGCCAACCGCGGCATCATGGAGTACGCCGACCTCCTCAAGCGTCCGCTGGAGGCCTTCAAGTACCTGCTCGGCTTCAGCGAGACCGGCGAGGTGCCGATGGAGCACTTCGTGCTCCAGCTGGACGAGGTGCTGGTGGCCTCGAGCAACGAGAAGCACCTCGCCGCCTTCAAGGAGCTGCCCGACTTCGCCAGCTTCAAGGGACGCATCGAGCTCGTCCGGGTGCCCTACCTCCGGCGGTGGAAGGTGGAGAAGGAGATCTACGACGCCCAGGTCACGACCCGCACCGTCGGAAAGCACGTCGCTCCGCATGCCACCGAGGTCGCCGCGCAGTGGGCAGTGCTCACCCGCCTCAAGAAGCCGGTGCGGGAGCGCTACCCGGCGGACGTCCGCGAGATCCTCGAGGGCCTGTCACCCCTGGAAAAGATGTGGCTCTACGAGGACGGGACCGCCCCGGACCGCCTCAGCCTCGCCCAGGCGCGCGAGCTGAAGAAGTGGCTCCCCTCGCTGTACCAGGAGTCCGACTCGTACCCGAACTACGAGGGCCGCACCGGCGCCTCCGCCCGGGAGATCAAGACCGCGCTCTTCAACGCCGCGCAGAACCCGGACCGACCCTGCCTCAGCCCCCTCGCGGTCCTCGAGGAGCTCAGCGCGCTCACCAAGGACAAGAGCGTCTACGAGTTCCTCCAGGAGGAGGTGGTGGACGGCTACCACGACCACGAGGAGTTCGTCCGCACCGTGGAGCAGCAATATCTGGAATCAGTGGACGCCGAGGTGCGCGAGTCGATGCGGCTCGTCTCCGACGAGCAGTACACCTCGCTCTTCGAGACCTACGTCCAGCACGTCCGGCACTGGGTGAAGAACGAGAAGATGCGCAACCGCCACACCGGGGAGATGGAGCGCCCGGACGAGAAGCGAATGGCGGAGATGGAGGGCATCGTCATGCCCCGGGGAGACGATCCGGGTGAGTTCCGCCGGGGGCTCATCGGGCAGATCGGCGCCCACCGCCTCGAGAACCCCGAGGGGGCGATGGACTACGCCCGCATCTTCCCCGACCTCTTCCGGCGCCTCCGGGCCCACTTCTTCGAGGAGCGAAAGCGCGCGCTGAGCCGCGGCGCCGAGAACGTCCTGAAGGCCCTCTCCGACGAGCGGAACGCGCTGACCTCCCGCGAGCTCGAGCAGGTGAACCAGACGCTCGCCGCGATGCGGGAGCGCTACGGGTACTGCGACGTCTGCGCCAAGGAGGCCATCCTGTTTCTGGTGCGAAAGCGTTACGGGAGCTGAGGCACGCCGTCCGGGGCTCGCGCCGCTAGCATGCCGTCAGGGGGGCGGAGGGAGCGACATGCGCAGAGGATCGATGGCTCTGCTGGCGACGGGTCTCCTCGCGGGGACCGGTCTGGCCGCCGCCGGCTCGGAGGACGACAGCTTCGGTGCATCGATGGGGGCGGCGATGCGCCGGATGCATGCCGGCATGAACGTCGCCCCCACGGGTGACCCGGACCGGGACTTCGCCCGGATGATGATTCCGCACCACCAGGGTGCCGTCGACATGGCTCTGGTGGAGCTCCGCTGGGGCAAGGACGTGCGCTTGCGGAGGCTGGCCCAGGAGATCATCGTGGAGCAGGGCCAGGAGATCGAGGTGATGCAGCGCGCACTGGCCCACCCTGCGGCGCCCGAGGCACGGCCGTGAGGTGGCTCGCCGTTCCGCTGCTGGCGCTCTCCTTCTCCGCCCGTGGGGGCCAGCCCCCGTTCGCGGCGAGTGCCCCCGCCATCCCGATCACGGCTCACGACCGGGTCTATCTGGCCGAGCAGTTCTCGAACACCGTCTCGGTCGTGGACCCCTCGACCAACACGTTGGTGGGTGTGCTCCGCCTCGGCGATCTCTTCCCCGCGAACCTCAGCCCGCTCTACCGGGGCCAGCTCCTCGTGCACGGACTCGGCTTCTCCCCGGACCGTCGCACGCTCGTCGTCGTCGGGATCGGCTCCAACTCGGTTGCGTTCGTGGACACCGCGACGAACCAGGTGAAGGAGGTGACCTACGTCGGGCGCTCGCCGCACGAGGCGTTCTTCACCCCCGACGGGCGGGAGGTCTGGGTCACCGTGCGCGGGGAGGACTACGTCTCGGTGCTCGACGCGCGGACCCACCGCGAGGTGCGGAGGATCGCGGTGCCGCCGGGCCCGGGGATGACCGCCTTCTCGCCCGATGGAAAGTACGGGTTCGTCTGCTCGAGCTTCACCCCGGAGACGGTGGTGGTCTCGGTCCAGTCCCATCGCATCGTGGGACGGGTGAAGCAGGAGTCTCCGTTCTGCCCCAACATCGCGGTCGCTCCCAGGGGAGACCAGGTCTGGTTCACCCTCAAGGACACCGGGCGAGTGACGGTGTTCGAGGGGAAGCCGCCATTCCGGGTCCTGCGCTCGATTGCCACCGGGCCCCTCACCAACCACGTGAATCTCGTCTCCACGACATCCGGGCAGTTCGCCTACGTGACGGTGGGCGCGCTCGACGAGGTGCAGGTGTATCGCACGGAAGGGGACTTCGCCCGGGTGGCCACCATTCCGGTGGGCGCCGCCCCGCACGGGATCTGGCCGTCCGGCGACGGCAGCCGGATGTACGTGGGGCTGGAGAACGGCAGCGAGCTGGTGGTCATCGACACGGCCAGGAACGAGGTCGTGGCCAGGGTCGGAGCCGGGGGTCAGGCCTCCCAGGCGGTGGTCTACGTCCCCGGGGCGGTGCCGCAGGGGGATGGCCGGGAGCATCTCGTTCCGCGCGAGGCGGCCGGAGGCACCGTCCACCTGGCGCTCGGGACGGGCGGGACGCGGCGCTCGACGGTGGCCATCTTCGACCAGGGGCTCACCCAGGTGCTCCAGGTGATCGCGGGCGGGCTCGAGCCGGGCCGCCAATACGTGCTCGCGCTGACGACGCAGTCACGCGCGGACGGCCTCGAGCCAATCGCCCGCTTCAGCGCGAACCCGGCTGGCGCGGCGGTCATCGACGCGGTCGGGCCGATTCGGCAGCTCGCCCGGGGGACGACGACAGACGCTCCGGTGCGCCAGCTCGTCATCGCCCCGACCGAGGGAGACGGTCTCGGCGCACCCGTCCAGGTGCAGCTCGCCACTCCCGGCGGATGACGCTGGCCCAGGCTCCGATGTGGGCCGGAGGTGGTTAAGTCTCCGGTCATGGGCAGGAGCTCGTGGGACCAGTACTTCATGGACATCGCCGCCCAGGTCGCCACCCGCGCGACCTGTGACCGCAAGCACGTGGGCGCGGTCGTCGTGCGCGACCGCACCATCCTCTCCACCGGCTACAACGGAAGCATCCGGGGGATGCCCCACTGCGACGAGGTGGGGCACATGATGGAGAACGGCCACTGCGTGGCGACGGTGCACGCCGAGGCGAACGCCATCCTCCAGGCGGCCAAGAACGGCGTGCGGATCGACGGCGCGACGCTGTACACCACCGCCAGCCCCTGCTGGCCCTGCTTCAAGCTCATCGCCAACTCGGGGTGTGTGCGGATCGTGTACGGAGAGTTCTACCGGGACCCCCGCATCTTCGAGGTGGCGGCCCAGCTCAAGCTCGAGCTGGTCAGCCTGGAGGGCGGCAGCCAGGGCACCTCCCGCCCGGCCTGAGGCCCCCCACACACACCGGCGATCGATCGCCCGGCCCGTCCCAGCGTCCACGACAGGACAGGAGGCCGCGTCTGGATCGACCGAGGTGTAATCCGACCGGCAAAAGTTACGGGTCGCGCGTTGACGCACCGCCTGCGAAGGCCCCAACTGTCACCCGCGTGTCCCCGACTCCTCGTCCCTTCCTGGCTCCGTCGACCCCGCAGGGTTCCTCGGCGCTGATTCGCGCGGTGCGCTGGTCCGCCGCGGTGCGGCTCATGGACAGCCTGGTGCACGACGTCCGGAACCCGCTCAACGCGCTGGTGATCAACGTCGAGATCCTCCAGGAGAAGCTGGCCCGTGCCGCGGGCGGCGAGGTTCCCCCCGCCCAGGCGAAGAACCTCCACGCCATGCGCGAGCAGGTCGCCCGGGTGAACGCGACGCTGGGCGAATTCGCTCGCTTCCTGGCTCCGTCGCCCACGGCCCCGGCGGTCCAGTCCCTGTCCTCGATGGTGCAGGACGCGGCCGCGGTGCTCGGTCACGCCGGCCGCAGGGGCCGGGTGAAGTTGACGGTGGACGTCCCGGAGGGTCCCGCGGTCGTGGAGGCGATGGACGGGTCGGCGCTCGCCTTCCTGGTCCTCGTTGCGGTGCTCCGGGCGCTGGAGCGCACGCCGGAGGACGGGCAGGTGAGGGTCTCGGTGCGGAACGAGGGGGCACGTGTGGTGTTGCACGTGCAGGACGGCGGGCGGGAAGAGGGCGAGGACACCGAGGTCGACGAGGCGCTCGTCGCCGGCGCCAGCGAATACGGCGCCGAGTTCCACGTCCGAGGGTCGCAGCTGCGGCTCTCTTTCCGTGCCGGCCCGGGGCCGGCCTGAACCGTAGAAGAGGGGACTCGACACCACCGTGAGCAGCGCACGAATCCTCGCCGTCGACGATGAGACCAGCACCGCCCAGGCCCTGGCGGAGATGCTGGCGCTCTGGGGCCACAAGGTGGAGACCGCTGGCGACGGCACCGACGCGCTGAAGAAGGCGGCGGACTTCCGCCCCGACGTGGTGCTCTCCGACCTGGCCATGCCCGAGACCGACGGGCTGTGGCTGCTGCGCGCGCTGAAGGACGACCTGCCGGACTGCCCGGTCATCTTCCTCACCGGCCGCGCCACCATCGACGCCGCGGTGGCCGCCATCCGCGAGGGGGCCTACGACTTCATCGAGAAGCCGGTGGACCCCGCGCGCCTCAAGGTCTGCATCGACCGGGCGCTGGAGAAGAAGGAGACCCTGCGCGAGGTCCAGGTGCTCCGCCGGAAGCTGAAGCAGATGGGTGCCACCGACTTCATCGGCGCCTCGAGCGCGATGCGGCGCGTGTTCGAGCTCATCGAGAAGGTCGCTCCGGCGAAGGCCAGCGTGGCCATCACCGGCGAGTCGGGCACCGGCAAGGAGATGGTGGCCCGCAGCATCCACAACCTCTCCCCGCGGCGGGACAAGCCGTTCATCGCCATCAACTGTGCCTCCATCCCCGCCACGCTGATGGAGAGCGAGCTCCTCGGGCACGAGCGCGGCGCGTTCACCGGGGCCGATCAGCGCCGCCCCGGCGTGTTCGAGCTCGCCCACGCCGGCACGCTCTTCCTCGACGAGGTGGGAGAGATTCCCGTCGAGCTGCAGGCGAAGCTGCTCCGGGTGCTGGAGGAGGGACGGCTCCGGCGGCTGGGCGGCAAGAGCGAGATCGAGGTCGACGTCCGCGTTCTCTGCGCGACCAACCGCGACCTCAAGGCCGAGATCCGCGCCGGCCGCTTCCGCGAGGACCTCTTCTTCCGGCTCAACGTCTTCCAGATCGCCCTTCCGCCCCTGCGCGAGCGGCGCGAGGACGTGCCGATGCTGGTCCAGCACTTCGTCGAGAAGTTCAACCAGGACTCGGGCAAGCATCTGACCGGGGTCCACCCCCAGGCGATGGAGGTGCTCCGGGCCTACGACTGGCCGGGCAACATCCGCGAGCTCAAGAACGCCGTGGAGCGGGCAGTCATCCTCTGTGACGGCGAGCTCATCACCCGGGACCACCTGCCCCCCGACATGGCGGGGAAGGGACCGGAGCGGCACGTGTTCCGGGTCGCCTACGGACTCACCCTGGACCTGGTGGAGAAGGAGTACATCCTGGGGAGCCTCCAGCGGAACGCGAACAACAAGGCGCGGACCGCGGAGATCCTCGGGGTGAGCGAGAAGACGCTGTACAACAAGCTCAACCGATACTCGGCCGAGGCCCGGGCAGCCGCAGCCGCCGCGGAGGCGGCCGGCCCCTCGCAGCCGCCGCTCACTCAGCCGGCAAGCGCTCAGAATCGTTGACGAATCATCAATGTCGAGGCGCGTCAGGCCGTGCGCCGGACATTGACTTTTTCCCCCCGAACGGAGGATTCTCGGGGGTCACTCCCGTGTTTGCCTGAATGGCCGCCGCCCCCCCGCTACATGTCGTACCGGGCGGCAGCGGGAACTACGGCTTCGCTGCTCTCAAGGACAGCCCACATTTACCCCATGCGTGACGGACCCGTTCTGCACCTGTTCGGAGGGAAGGGAGGCGCAGGCAAGAGCACCCTGGCCTCTGCCTTCGCTCTCACCCTGACCGATGCCGCTCCCAAGGAGTCGGTCGTTCTCTGCAGCAGCGAGCCCACCAAGGCCCTCTCCGACGTCTGGAAGAGGCGCCTGACCGGGAAGCCCACCAAGCTGGTCCCGGGCAAGGGAGAGGGCGGCCTGTCCGCCTACGAGTTCGAGACCGAGTCGGTGCAGGCCCGGGCCGAGGCCGTCCGCTCGGCGCTCGCCTCCGGCGCCCTGAAGGGTCTGCTCCTGTCGGACGAGGATGTCGGGAAGCTGGTGTCGGGTGTGGTTCCTGGGCTGGAGCCCCTCCTGGGCCTGCTGGATCTCGTGGCCCAGCTCGAGCCGGGGAAGGTGGACCGCGCCGTGGTCGACATGGCCGGGACGGGGCCCACCCTGCGCCTCTTCGACACCGCGAACATCCTCCGCCGGGCGATTGCCCTGGCCCGGGGCGAGAAGCCCTCCGGGAAGAAGAAGGACCTCGCCGCGCCGGGCGACACGCCGCTGGACCAGCTGGTGGCGGAGCTCGATCGGTTCTGGGCCCTGGTGAAGGACCCGCAGCGGACCGCGTTCCACCTCGTCGCCCAGGCCGAGCCGGTGGGCGAGGCCCAGGCCAAGGCGCTCTTCACCGGGCTGCGCGAGCGGGGCATCCCCGTCTCGGAGATCGTCGTCAACGCGGTGGAGGAGCGGGCCAGCTCCCCGGCCTTCGTCGGCCGGCGTGGGCTCCAGGCGCCTCACGTTCGCAAGTTCCAGACGTTCGACAAGGCCATCCCGGTGCACCTCGTGCAGCGCCGGGTCGAGGCGCCGCGCGGCATCGAGGGCCTGCGCCCGTTCGCCAAGGAGATCGCCGGCGGCCGAGAGACGAAGGCGCTCGAGTTCAGCGCGGCAGAGGGTCCGCCGGCGCTGGTGCGCGCCCCGTCGATGCCGCCCATCGCCGCGCCGCCGCTGCCGCCCACCCGGCTCATCTTCTTCGTGGGCCAGGGCGGGGTGGGGAAGTCGTCCTGCGCCGCCGCCGCCGCGGTCACCCTCACCGAGAAGGAAGGGCCGGTGCTGCTGATCAGCGTCGACCCGGCCCACGGGCTGTCCGACGTGCTCCAGAGCCGGCTCACCGACACCGAGACCCAGGTGAAGGGCACCAAGGGCCTCTACGCCCGCGAGCTGGACGTGCCCGGCTGGTTCAACGCGCTCCGCAAGCGATGGCGGGAGAAGGCCGAGAAGGTCTTCGAGTCCTTCGGCAAGCAGGAGGGGACCGATCGCGAGGTGCTCCGGAACCTGCTCGACGTCGTCCCGGCGGGTCTCGAGGACCTGGCGGCAGTGAGCGTGCTCACCGACGCGCTCGTCCAGGAGCGCTTCAAGCGCATCGTGGTCGACCCGGTGGCCTCGTCCACCGGCGTGCGGCTGCTGGAAGTTCCCGAGCTCGCCCGGACCTGGCTGACCGACCTCCTGGCGGTGCTGGTGAAGTACCGCTCCAAGGGGCTCGGTGAGCTGGCCGACGAGGCCTCCGCTCTCCTCAAGCACGTGAAGCGCTTCGAGGAGGCGGTGGTGAACCCCGCCGAGGCGCGCTTCGTCGTCGTCACCCGCGGCGAGGAGCTGGCCGCGGCGCGCACCGAGCGCATCGTCGAGGAACTGCAGGGAAAGAAGCTCGCCGTGGAGCGGGTGCTGGTGAACCGGGTCCTCCCCAAGACAACCGACCCCGCGGCCGAGGAGCGCCGGCGCCAGGAGCACAACGTGGCCAAGGCGCTGGAGAAGAAGATCGGCCTCACCGTCACCGTTGCCCCGGCCCTGGGCCGCTACCCCGCGGGTCTCCGCGAGCTGAAGTCCTTCCGCACCGCCTGGTACGCGCTCACCGCCACCCAGGCCAAGACGCGGGCCGCCTAGTGCTCACCACACCCCGGGCAGAGCACTGACGTGGCCGGCCCCGCGTTCGCCCTGGACTTCGAGCGACCGCTTCTGGAGCTGGAGCGGAAGATCGACCAGCTGAAGTCTCTCACCGGGACCGCCGACTTCACGGCCGAGATCCAGAAGCTGGAGAAGAAGGCCCGGCGCCTCCAGTCGGAGATCTTCAGCGATCTGTCCCGCTGGCAGGTGACGCAGCTGTCCCGCCATCCCCAGCGGCCCTACTTCCTGGACTACGTCCAGCTGCTCTTCACCGATTTCTTCGAGCTCGCCGGGGACCGCTCCTACGGGGAGGATCCCTCCATCGTCGGCGGCTGGGCCCGCCTCGATGGCCGGCCGGTGATGCTCCTCGGGCACCAGAAGGGCCGCAACACCAAGGAGAACATGGTGCGGAACTTCGGGATGCCCCGCCCCGAGGGCTACCGGAAGGCGCGCCGGCTGATGGAGCTCGCGGACCGCTTCGGCCGTCCGGTGCTCACCTTCGTCGACACGCCGGGGGCTTACCCGGGCATCGGCGCCGAGGAGCGCGGGCAGGCCGAGGCCATCGCGGTGAACCTCGAGGTGATGAGCCGGCTGCGCGTGCCGGTGGTCAGCGTGGTCATCGGCGAGGGGGGCTCGGGCGGCGCCCTGGCCATCGCCGTCGCCAACCGCGTGCTGATGCTCGAGAACAGCATCTATTCGGTCATCTCCCCCGAGTCCTGCTCCAGCATCCTCTACCGGGACACCACCAAGGCGGAGAAGGCGGCCGATGCGCTCAAGCTCACCGCCCGGGACCTGCTGGAGCTGAAGGTCGTCGACGAGCTGGTCCCCGAGCCCGAGGGGGGCGCCCACCGCGATCCGCCGCGGGCCGCCGAGTTCCTCGGCCGCGTCCTGCGCAAGCACCTCCAGGCGCTTCTGCCCCTCGACGGCGCGGCGCTGATCGAGGACCGGTACCGGAAGTTCCGGGCGATGGGGCCCTTCACCGTCGGCGGCTGACCCGTGCGTCCGCTCATCGTCGCCATCGACGGGCCGGCCGGAGCGGGGAAGAGCACCGTCTCCAAGCTGCTCGCCCGGAGGCTGGGCCTGTCCTTCGTCGACACCGGGGCGCTCTACCGCACGGTCGCGCTGTCGGCGCGGCGGCAGGGCATCGCCGCCACCGACGACGGCGCCCTCGGTGCCCTGCTCGGGAAGATCCGCATCTCCTTCCAGGCCGCCGGCGAGCAGAATCGCGTCTTCCTCGACGCCGAGGACGTCTCGTCGGAGATCCGCACCCCGGAGATCTCGCTGCTCGCCAGCGCCGTGTCGGCGCGGCCGGTGGTGCGCGAGGGGCTCCTCGGACTGCAGCGCCGGCTCGCCCTGGAGGCCCCGGTGGGGGCGGTGCTCGAGGGCAGGGACATCGGCACGGTGGTGTTCCCGGACGCCGATCTCAAATTCTTCCTCGAGGCCAGCGCCGACGTCCGGGCCCGACGCCGCTACGAGGAGCTGTTCCAGAAGGGCAGCGACAGCTCCCTGGACGCGGTGCTCGCCGACCAGACCAAGCGCGACCGGGACGACTCCTCGCGCGCCGTGGCCCCGCTCAAGCCGGCCGACGACGCGGTGCGGGTGGACACCTCCGGTCTTCCGCTCTCGGAGGTGGTGCAGCGCCTCGAGCGGATCATCCGCGAGCGGCTCGAGGCCCGCGGCGGCGGTCGAGCGGAGGACTAGGAGCCGCCCACCGCGCCGGTGCCGGAGCCCGGGCCACCGTTCGGCGCCGCGGCGCCAGCTCCCGGAGGCGTCTCCAGGTACATCGTGATGTGGGAGGAGACGATGCGCAGGTTCCCCTGCGGATTGCAGTTCACGAACTGCGCCGCCGGCGGCTCGGCCGTGTACCCGTAGAAGCCGAAGGCCTCCACCACCGTCCAGGGAGGGACGCTGGGGCCCCGGTTCATCAGCCAGCTCTCGGTGCACCAGTTGGCGCCGCCGCCACCGGCCACGTCCAGGGCAGGCCACGTCGCCTTGGACAGGTTCTGGATCTGGCGGTCACCGGTCCACCCGTTGGCGACGGCCGTGGCGTAGTCGGTGGTGGCGGTCAGGGTGGTCAGGCCCACCGGGTAGTTCGCCCGGTAGATGGCCAGCTGGCGCTCGGCGGCGAGCGTGGCCCGGGCCGCGGCGATGCTCTGCCCGCGCGAGGCGACGCTCATGACCAGCTGGTTCTCGGTGCGGGTGTAGATGAAGGCCGCGATGAGCGAGAGGACCGCAGCCGCGACGAGCACGATGAGGAGCACGAAGCCCCGGGGAGACCTGGCGTTCATGGGGTCACCGAGTTCCGGAAGAGGACCGAGGTCTGCATGAGCGACCGGACGATGTCGTCCATGGGGACGGGCGGGACGTGGTTGAGGAGCGGCGGAACCGGCTCGTCCTTCCGCAGGAAGATCTCCTGGCCGCGCGAGGCGAGGTTGATCTGCGCTCCGTAGATGGCGGAGGCCCGCTGGATGACGGCCGGCGTCCAGAGCGCCGACCCCAGCTCGAAGCCACAGCTCGGGTCGGTGGTCTTCTGCTGGCACCAGCCGACGGTGAGCGGCGGCGGGGCGAAGTTGTCGAGGATCCGCCAGGCGATCTGCATGTCGTCCACGCCCTCGGCGACCATGATCGGGGCGGCGAGGTCGGTGGTGCACGGAACTCCGGTCACCAGTGGATCGCAGGCCGGGTTGCTCTGCATGTGCAGGCCGATGCGCGCAGGACGCCGGACGGGTGGAACGACGTTCCCCGCGGTCTGGTACACGAGGTAGCGGTGACGCTGCTGGAGGATCTCCGCCTGCATCAGCGGTGCCGGGCAGTTCGCGGGCCAGGGGGTGGCGGAGGGGGCCAGATCGACGTCGACCGACTGGATGGTGACCGTCGCCGGGACACCGGGGCCACCGGGGGTGTTGGGACCCACCAGCCGGCCCATGCAGTGGATGTCGTCGCTCCAGAACATCAGGACCGGAGCCTGGCTTCCCCCGGCGCCGAGCTCCGCGGGGTGAAACGGATCCGGGTTGATCTTCACCTGCCGCTGATTGGGGGGCAGCGCGGTGGCGCTGACCGACAGGACCTGCGCCGCCAGCCGCTGGGCGCTTGCCACCGGCGAGCCCATCAGGACCTCGAAGGCATCCGTTCCGGGAATGAAGCCCGCGGCCGGCGGAGCGACGGCCACCTCGTTGGTGGCGCCCAGCGGGTCGTTCTTCAGCGCGGCTGCGGGGTCGAGGTTGTCGTAGGGCCGCACGACCATCGCCCAGGACACGCCTCCGTCGACCTGGGCCCCGCCCCGGAAACGCAGCCCGGCGTTCTCCAGGTCCCGCTGCATCATGGTCATGCCCATGCCCGCGGAGGCCTGCGTGCCGAGGAGCCGTTCGGTGTTCCGGGAGAACTGGCTCTGGAGGTCGAAGGCCGCCATCGCCGCGGTGAGGATCACCAGCCCGACCGCGGCGGCGACCATCAGCTCGAGCAGCGTGAAGCCACGCCGTTGCTCAGTTGGGGCTGACATAGGTGCTCTGGCTGACGGTGATGGGAGTCCCGCCCTCGGCGTTGGGCGTGGAGGTGACCTGGACGTTGATGAAGTACGAAGGAATGGCGACGCTGCCCGTCCCGAGCTCGGGCGCGGGAAGCGGGCCGGGGCCGCCCAGCGGCGGACCGGTCGTGTCCACCACGGTGATGGCCACGTCGTACTGCTTGCCGCCGGCGTCGGGCTGCTCGGAGACGCGGTACGCCGCGGGGCTCCAGGGGCTCACGCCGCCGGTCGCGCCCTGCAGGCCGACGTACCCCCGCATCGACCAGCTCTCCATCTCCTGCGTGGCGACCCGGGCCGTCTGTGCGTACCGGAGCCCTCGCGAGGCGTTGGTCGCGCCCCGCACCGCGATGAGGGAGATCGCCACCACGGCGACGAAGAAGATCGCGCCGGCCACCAGCGCCTCGAGGAGGGTGAACCCTCGCGCTCTACGGACACCAGGTCTCATCGCCCTGAACCTTGGTCGTTCCATCGTTGAAGAGGATCACGTAACGGACGATGGCTGGATCGGTCGTGTCCGTGATCTGGATGCAGTACGGGAAGGCGACGGGGCCGGGAGTGACCGTCACCTGCCCGTTCATGTCGAAGCCGATCGAGAAGGGCGCGGGCTGCACGACGCCTGCTCCGGTCACCACGACGAGCGACTGACCCCCGGTGGTCGGCAATTCGTCGTGGTTGAAGTCCTGGCGGTCGGTGAGCGGCACGTAGCTCACCACGGTGCTGGTCGGATTCTGCTTCCAGAAGACGAACGACTGGTTCGTGTCGGGCGCGACCGGGGCGCCGGGCCCGTTGGCGCCGAAGTAGTAGCCCTGTGCGGCGCCCTGGCTGACGGCGTTGGTCCTGACCGACTGGAGCTGCTGGAGGATGAACCGGGCCTGTCCGCCCACCCGGGCCACCTTGCGCGCGCTGGTCAGCGCGCTGCCCGCCATGGCGATCAGCACGGCGCAGATGGCCACGGTGACCATCAGCTCCGCGAGGGTGAACCCCCTCCGGCGTCCGATCACTTGACGCGCTGCCATCCGCGGACCTTGACCGTGAGGGGCGAGCCGACGAGGTCGATCTGCCGCGGGTGCGACGGATCCCGTTCGTTCGCGACGTAGAGCTTGTTGCCCCGGACGACGGGCGAGCTGGGAATGCCTCTCTGGACGAGCTGACCGTTTCGCATGTCACCGAGGTCCAGCTTGGACACCGGGTTGTTGCCGTTGAACGGGTCCTTCAGCGCGAGGACGGGGAGGCCGGTCCGGGCGTCGAACGAGTAGAGGAATCCGTGGCCGGTCTCGCAGATCTTGGTCGGGTCGTTCACCGGAGCGTAGGTGGTCACGAAGATGGTGTTGTTGAGGAACGCAGGCTCGGAGAGGACCTTCTCGCTCACGTCGAACCGGAGGACGAACAGCGGGGCCGCGCACCCCGGCCCGACGTCGCTGAGCCCGTAGAAGTAGTCGTAGTTGCCGAGGGTGCCGGGGTTGTCCGAGTCACCGGTCCCCACGTACAGGTTGACCGCACCCGTGCTGTCCACCGCGATCATGGGCCGATTGTAGATCTTCGGCCGGGGAACCGTGGGGATGGGCAGGGTCAGGATCCCGACCTGCGTGCCGAGGGTCGCGTCGATGATGGGCGTGGGCAGGCCGTTCACGTTGAGCGCGCACACCGCATTGGTGCTGGCGGGGTCGAAGAACGGATCGGCGGAGGTCTTGCCCGGCGCCCAGGTGGCCATGTCCGGGTTGGCCAGGTTCATCCGCCAGATCTTCCCCTCGGTGTCGTTGAAGTAGGCCCTCTGGACCAGCCCGTTGTCACCGGGCCGGAAGAGCGTCGGGCGGCTCGCGACGCCGTTGGCCGCCGGGTCCGCCGGGTCGTCCCAGATCTCGTAGGCGGCGCTCTTCGCTCCGTCGGTCAGCACCTGGCCCGTCTTCGCATCGAGCACGTAGAACAGGTTGCCCCAGGGCTGCATCGGGTCGACGCCAGGAACGACGCCACCGCCCACGAAGACGCTCCAGGGCTTGGCGGTCGTCGTCTGGGTCCGGGCAACCACGGGCGCGCCCCAGGTCTCGCCCAGCCGCGGCGTGTACGCGCGCGAGGCGACCATCGCCAACGGCGAGGAGACCTCCCACTTGGGAATGGGGTTCGCCGGATCGGTGATGTCCAGGGCGTAGAGCCCGCCGCCACCCTTGCCCAGCGCACCGACCAGCAGGGTCTTCCAGCCGTCCTTGACGGTGCAGGGGCTGGAGCTGAAGCCGGTGCCGCAGACGTCCGCGACCGCCACGCTGCCGTCCACCCCGAAGGTGTGGAAGTCACGCATCTGCGTCAGGTTCGGAAGGAGCTGCTTGGGGACGTACGCCCAGTTCTCCTGCCCCGCTCCGGCCTGCGGGACCGGGAAGCCACCCGAGTTGACGGTCACGTTGTCGTAGACCGCGTGGAGCATTCCGTCGTTCGCGCCGATGTAGACCGTCTTCGCGCGGTTGAGGATGGTCGGGTCGGCGCGGAAGCCGGCATAGGCCCCCGACTCGGTGGGGTCGGGCCAGGTGGTGCTCTGGGAGGCGCCCTCCACGATCGCCGGGACGGCATGGAAGATGTCGGAGGCGCGCGAGGTCTTCTTCGTGATCCCGTCGCTGAAGAGCTCGGGGTTTGCGGGCGCCCCGGGGTTGAGCAGGAAGGCGATCGTCTGCCGGGCATTCGCGGACGACGCGCCGTCGATCAGTGACTCGAGGGTGGTCTGGTCCGAAGGAGCGTTCGCGTTCCACCCCGCCGGGGTGACGCAGCCGGCGCAGGCTCCATAGTCGAAGAAGATCCTGTTGTTCGCGGCCGGGTTCAGCGACGTGTACACGCTCCGGCTGGCCTGGGCGTCGATCGCGTCCCCGTAGCGCCACAGGTAGATGTAGCTCGCGTCGCTGGTGGACCCGTCGTCCAGCAGCGGGAGCGCCTGGGTCTTGATGTCGATCGAGTCGAGCTTGCCCTGCCACTCCAGGCCCTGGAGGACGTTCATGTATCCGACGTACATCTCCGTGCCGAGCACGTTCACCACCGGCTTGGAGCGAGTGAAGTGGCCTCCGAGGATCTTGCCGAAGGTGATGTTCAGTGAGTCGTTGAGGTCGCTGATGTTGGAACCGTTGAACGCGACGCCGGAGGCCAGATTCTCCCGGCTGGGATCCGTCGGGTCGACCGCGGTTCCACCGTGGCGGGCCATGGTATCCAGCTGGGGCGAGCGAATGCCGAACCCGATCACGAAGGTCTTCACGTCCGTGGTGACGGCGCCGCTGGTCGAGGTCAGGTTTCGCAGCCGGTCCACGGCGGAGACCGGGTCGTCGCCCACCACCGGCGGCTGCTCCTCGCCGTCGGTGAGGAGAACGACGTAGTACTTGCGGCCGCAGCCCGAGAACGGGTCGGTGTCGAGATAGTTCTTGAGGTACTCGGCGACGTTGTTCAGCGAGCCGGTGAGCGGCGTGTAATCGCCGAAGTCCGGCATCTGGAGACCCGTCGGATTGGTCACCGGGTCGTACTTGGACAGCATCTTGAGGAGCGGTCCGTCGGTCGCCGGCGTCGCGCCCATCAGCGCGTTGTTCGGCGCCACTCCCTGCCACGAGATGCTGGGCGTCACCTGGTCAGGCAGCTGGCCCCATCCGCTGTTCCGGTTGGGGGGCATGCCCGTCGCGACCGCGCTGAAGGCTGCCGGGGCGAGGGGCGTGGTGATGGGGTCGACCTCGAAGTAGTTGTCGAGCGGAGGGGGCGCCGCGGGACGCGGCCCGGTGATGGTCAGCCCTGCGGGCTGGACGTAGGAGTACTGCATGTTGCAGATGCCCGGGTTGTTCGGCAGGGCGCCGCCGCAGTCTCCGGGGAGGAAGCCCAGCGGGCTGGGCGGGTTGGGGAGGCTGGGGTCGTAGACCTGCGCCATCAGGGTGACCCAGTACTCGTCCCTGGCGCCGGTGGGCCTGGCCCAGTCCCCGACGTAGCCGAGCGGGCCCGGGGGGAAGAGAGGGTCCATCAGGCTCGCCACCGGCTCGGCGGACGGATAGGGCGGGGTGTAGTTCCCCGTGTTCGGGGCACTCGTCATCGCCGGAGGGAAGTTCGGGCTCCCGGTGTAGCGGCCCTGCGGGTAGTTCGTGACGCCGACGGTGGTGTTGGTGGCCCAGGTCAGCTTGCAGACCACGCCGTTGCTGCACTGCGGGTGGGCGGCGCTGTTCGGGACGAGGTTGGGGCAGTCCCCGTTGCTGAAGCTGCCACCGGCGTAGGTGACCGCGGTCGGATAGTTGTTGAGGTCGTCGTTGCCGTTGTACGTCCAGGCGGTGGTGCCGAGGAGGTCGCCGTCGTTCGGCAGGAAGCTGTAGGTGTACTTCGGCGTGCTGTAGTAGTCGCGGTCGAACTTGTAGTCGCAGTAGGTGGTGCCCTGCGCCGTGTTGTAGGTCCAGAGCTGGGTCTGGTAGTCGCAGCGCTGCGCGGTCGGCCGCCACTGATAGATGGTGCGCTGGAACCGGCAGTAGTGCTCCGGCACCTCGGCCGAAAGGGTCCAGTCGAGCGACATCGTCCAGGTGCAGCTCATGCCAGCAGCTCCGCTGCATCCGGTGCCGGCCGTGGGGGTTCCGGCGCCGGGTCCGCCGGTCGCGAGCGACTGCCACTCCGCCGGGCCGGAGCTGGAGGTGACCACGGTGCCCACCGTCGGGCAGGTGGTGCCGAGCGTGTTGATCAGCACGTCGACGTTGCTCGAGGTGGTGGAGACCAGCTGCCACGCGCCAGGAGGGGTGTAGGTGGCGTCGTAGTAGTTGGTGATGCCGGCGGTGAAGATGCTGTACGGCCCGGCAGTCTGGGCGATGTTGCAGCCGCCGAAGACGAAGTTGCAGGAGGCGCCGGGGCCCGTGTACGGGCTGGTCTTCCCGCAGACGTCGGTGAAGTTCGCCGTCACCGGTCCGGAGCGCGAATAGGTCGCGGTCGCGTTCGTGTACGGGTCGCCGAGGTCGGTGCCCGAGGTGAACGGCGGGAACGGGGTGGTGTGCTCACCGGTGAGCGTCAGATCGCAAGGGCTCGTGGCGCAGGCTCCGGCGTTGTAGCCGATGATCGGATCGGCGCAGACGGGGCCGGACTTCACCAGGCTGATGCCTCCGAAGTTCGCGATCCGCTTGTACCAGTCGTAGACGAAGGTGCCGCCGTTCACCGACTGGGTTCCCGCCGGCGAGAACTGGTTTGCCGCGAGCGTCACGCTGATGCTCGTGCCCGCACCGCCGGGGCCATCACCGACGTTCTTGGTGATGACGTCACCGCTGTCCCCGGTCCCGACGGACTCCTTCCGGGAGGGGTGGCTCGCGGGGAGACCGGGCGGGACGAACGGGAAGGGTGCGCCGGGCAGGCCCGCCGCGCCCCCCGTCGGGCCAAAGCCATCGAGATCGTCGAGCAGCGGAGCGTTGAAGAAGAACGCTCCCCAGCTCGCGTATCCGAGGGCGATCCGGTCGTACCGGCACTGGGTGCCGACCGTCGAGGGCCGCGTGGTGAGCTGGTAGTACTGACTGTAGCCGGACAGGCCGAGCTCGATGCGGTTCGTGTACCGGGGCAGGGCCTGGTAGAGCGCGCGCTTCCCCACGCAGAACTTGTTCTGGCACGAGCCGGCCGGGTTGTTGGGATCCCAGTCGTCGCGGATCGCGGTCGGATCGGCGTTCGGGTCGTTCACCCGGTAGCCCATCGACTTGCTGGTGTCGAAGATGATGAAGACCTTGGGCGTGTAGAACGAGCTCCCGAGGCCGGGCAGGTCGGTGATGGCGGGGCCCGCCGCCTGGGCGCTTGGGATGCCGAGCGGCAGCGGCCCGGCGGCCATCACGAACACCAGCACCCACATCAGCGAGAACTGGGAGAAGAGCTTGAGGTGACGCATCGCGAGGGCGAGGACAGCAAGCCACACGCCACCTGCGGCGCTCATTTTCCGGTGTGCTCCCGGGTGGTTGCCCGGACCCGGGGGCCGGGTCCCAGGTCAGCGCAAACTTTGCCTCGCAAACTTTGCGGAAATGCGCCGGTGCGCGTGGCCCCTACACCGAGGAGCGTCGGCGCCGTCGTTCGCGCGCCCGCTCGCGCCGCGTCTGCCGCAGGCCGAGCTCGCCGGGGGTGGGCGTTCCCTCCCGGGGGAGCTCGGTGGCCCGCGGAGCGCCGGCGGAGGCGAGCGCGGGCAGCCGCACGACGAAGGTCGAGCCCTCGCCCACCTTGCTCTGCACCGAGATGCTCCCGCCGTGGCTCTTGACCAGCCGCTGGCAGATGGCGAGCCCCAGGCCCGTCCCCTTCTGCTTCGTGGTGAAGAAGGGGACGAAGATGTTGGGCTGCTGCTCGGGAGGGATGCCGGGTCCATCGTCGGCGACGTCGATCTCCACGAACTCGCCCGAGGAGCGCAGGTCGGCGAAGCGGTCCGGGCCGCGGGTGCGGACCCGGATGGTGCCCGGCGCCGTGCCCATCGCCTGGATGGCGTTCTGGACGAGGTTGATCAGCACCTGCTTGAGCTGCTCGGGGTCGCCCTCGACGGCCGGGAGGTTCTCTCCCAGCTCCATCACCAGCGCCAGCCGGCTGGGGATCTCGTTCTGGATGAGGCGGATGGTGCGCCCGACGACCTCGTTGAGGTCCACCTTGCCGAAGCTCTGCTTCAGCGGCCGCGCATAGTCGAGGAACTGGGTCACCACCCCGTTGAGGCGGTTGACCTCCTCGACGATGACGTCCAGGAACTCGCCCTCCTCGCCGGCCCGCGGACGCGGCTCGAGGCACTGCGCCGCGCCCTTGATGGCCCCCAGCGGGTTCCGGATCTCGTGCGCGAGCCCGGCCGCCATCTCGCCGAGCGCGGCGAGGCGATCGCGCTCGCGCATGCGCTCGTAGAGCTTGCTGTTCTCCACGATGGTCGCGAGGCGCTCGGCGACCTCGAGCACCATGGCGATCTCGTCGGAGGCGAACGCCTCCGGCACACGCTCGTCCCAGAGGTTCAGGAAGCCCACCACCCGGTCACCGCCGACCAGGGGAACGGTGAACGCCGACTTCAGGCCGAGGAGCGCGTTCCGCGTGTCCAGCGCGCGCTTCAGCTCCTCCCGGCTCCGGCGTCCCTCGCCGGCGGTCCGGGTCCGCATCTCGATGATCCGCCGCTCGAGGTTCTCGAGGAGCAGCGCCTTCTGCCCGCCAGCCGCGGCGGACAGCAGGCCGCGCGCCGCCGCCGCATCGAGGAAGGGCACTGGCTCGGGACCCCGGAAGTTGAGCCGCTGGAAGCCCGGGCGGTCCTCGGCGAGGAGGTACACCGAGGCGTGGGTCACCCGCCGCGTCTCCTCCAGCGTGTCGAGGATCACCTCGGTGGCCTCCCCGGGGTCGATGAGGTTGGCCAGGCGGCTGCGAAGTGCCCCGAGTGACCGGAGGAGCTCGCTCCGCTCGCGGAAGAAGATGTGCACCACCTGCGCCTCGACCTTCGCCCGGAGCGGCTCGAGCAGGATGCCGATGACGAACGCGGCGAGGACGGTGTTGAAGAGGTAGAGCGACGTGTTCCCCTTCACCCACGCGGTGAGGACGAGGAACACCGCCGCCAGCATCACCGCCAGCACCGTCTGGCTCGCGACCTTCCCCAGCAGCTCGTGGAGGTCCATCAGCCGGAGACGGAGCAGCGTCTGGGCCAGGAAGAAGAGGTACAGCGTCGTCACCACCGGGCCGAGCGTGGGGAAGGGCAGCCCGAGGGTGACCAGCCCGTCCAGCGCGGTGAAGAGCAGCGCCGCCGCGGCGCCGATGGCGAGGTAGGTCAGCCGGGCGCGCTCGGTCTTGGAGTCGCTCCGGCGCACACGGCGCATGAGGAGCGAGAGCGACAGGAGCATGGTCCCGAAGCTCCACACCGCGACCACCCAGCGGCCCCAGGCCGAGGTCGCCAGCGGCGTCACCGCCACCGCGAGGCCGAGGAAGACCGAGAAGGTGGCCACCCGCCGCGTCGTCCTCCGGCCCTGGCTCTGGCCGCCGAGGAACTCCAGGAAGAACCCCAGCGCCGCCGACGGCACCACCGCTCCGGCGAGCAATCGCACCCCGATCGCCACGCGGACCGGCCAGCCGGTGAGCCCGCCGGAGAGGAAGACGCTGCGGAGGAAGTCCGCCAGGTAGAACGCGCCGGCGGCGAAGGCGAAGATCGCGTAGGCGGTCAGGACCCGGGCGCGGCCGCTGCGCAGCACGAGCGACAGCCCGAGGGCCGTGGCGACGATGCAGGCGAGCAGCGCGGTCTGGGTGCGGATGTCCATCGGGTACGGGACCGGGGGACAAGTCTAATCCCCAATGGTTGCGCGCGGTGGACGGACCCTTCACACTCCAGGGGCTCGCCCGTCTCCCCGTGCTCCTCCCGCTCGCCCTCCTCGTCCTCACCGCAGCCCCCGAGACGTCTCCGGCCGCCCCCGTCGACTCCGCCCCGGACGTCGAGCAGGGGCTGGTGGCGGACGACGTCGCCGAGGTCTGGAATCCCGCATTTCCCTCCGGGCCTCCGCCGGTCGCCGCCGCCCCGACCGGTCGCCGGGTGAGCCTCCAGATGCTGGATCCCGTCTTCACCGGTGAGCTGGCTGCTCCCCGGGCCGAGTACGAGGCCGGCCGGTACGAGCGGACGGTCCAGCTGCTCTCGAAGGCGAAGGGCACGCCGGAGGTCCGCTACCTGCGCACCCTGGCCCGGCTCCGCATGGGTCCGGCGCCGGCGCAGGCCACGGAGCTCGAGTCGCTCGCCACCGAGCTGCCGGCGATCGCAGACCGGTGCCGGCTCCAGGCCGGGCTCGCGCGCGAGGACCTCGGAGAGCTCGGTGCGGCCGCGCGCCTCTTCGGCGCGGTGCCGCCCAGCTCGCGCGTGTACCCCGACGCTCGCTTCGGTCTGGCCCGCATCCTCCGCCGCCAGGGAGATCTCCGCGCCGCGTCCGGGGCGCTCGACCCGCTCGCCCGCGGCGCCACGCCGCTCTGGGGCAGGGACGTGGCGGCCGAGGCGCTGGTGACGCAGGCGGACCTGGCCCGCGCCCGTCGCGACGGCGAGGCGGAGCGACAGGCCTTGCTCACGCTGTGGAGCAGCCATCCTCGTTCGCCGCTGGCCGCGCAGGCCGAGCGACGCCTCGGAAAGGCCGCGCTCACCGTGCCCGCCACCGTGGCCCGCGCCGAGTCGCTGGTGGAGCTCCACCGGAACCGCCAGGGGCTGGACGTGCTGCGGCCGGTGCTTCCGAAGCTGAAGATCCCCGATCCGCTCGCTTGCCGGGCGAATTTGGTGGAGGGCCGGGCGCTCCGCAAGGAGCGGCGGCACTCCGAGGTCCAGGAGGTGCTCCAGCCGGTGGTGCGCAGCTGCACCGATCCCGACCTCCGGGTGCGGGCGATGTACCTGCTGGGGACGTCGCAATCGGTGGTCGCTCCGGCATCGGCGGTGAAGACCTTCGACGCGCTGGCCAAGGAGTTCCCGGAGAACCCGCTCGCCGACGATGCGCTGTTCGTCGCAGCAGATCTCCTGTCCCAGGACGGTGACACGGCCGGCGCGCTCTCGCGGCTGGACCGCATCGCCCAGCGGTACCCCGAGGGAGACCAGCTCGGCGAGGCGCTGTTCAAGGCCTTCTGGCTGCGCCAGCGGGCGTCCGACCAGACCGGCGCGCTCGCCGCGCTCGCGGCGCTGGAGGCGGCGCGCGGATCGGCCGAGGAGAGCTACGACGTGGAGCGCGCCCGGTACTGGCGCGCGCGGGTGCTCGACCAGGGAAAGCGCACCAGCGAGGCGCTCGCGCTCTGGGAGGTTCTCGCGCTCGAGCACCCCGGCACCTACTACGGCCTCATGGCCCGCGAGCGGCTGGCGGAGCGCGACCCGGCCCGTGCCGCGCGCGTCGCCGAGAAGCTCGCTGCCCTGCCCACGGCGTCGACGCCCTCGGACTTCGACGCCGGCACGCTCCTCGAGGACCCGCACTTCCTCGCCGGGGTGGCGCTGCTTCGCCTGGGGTTCGAGGACGCGGCGTCGTCGGAGCTGCTCGCGGCCCGGCGCACCGGTCAGCCGCCGGAGACGCAGCGCCTGCTGGTGGAGGCGCTCGCCCGCACCGGGGACGTGCGGTCCGCGCACGGAGTGGCCCGGCTCGCGCTCCGGCGGGACCTGAGCGGCCCCGTCGCGCCCGGCACGCGAGACCTGTGGGCCATTGCCTACCCCGACGCGTTCCGGGAGCTGGTGGTCCGCTACACCAAGGGCTCGCCGGTGGAGCCGGAGCTGCTCCAGGCGCTGATGCGGGAGGAGAGCGCGCTGGACCCGAAGGCGCTCTCCTGGGCCGGGGCGGTGGGCCTCACCCAGCTCATGCTCCCCACCGCGCGGGAGGTGGCGAAGGCGCTCCGCATCCGCGCGCCCACCGCGCAGCAGCTGCAGGACCCGTCCACCAACATCCAGCTCGGCTCGGCGTACCTGGCGCGGCTGCTCCAGCGCTTCGACGGAAACGTCGCGTTCGCGCTCGCCAGCTACAACGCCGGAGAGGGAGCGGTGAGCCGCTGGCGCTCGTCCCGGCCCGAGTCGGAGCTGGACCGGTGGGTGGAGGAGATTCCCCTCTCCGAGACCCGCGGCTACGTGAAGCGGGTGCTCCGCAGCTGGAACACCTACCGCCTGCTCGGGGGAAGGCCGCTGCCCGGCGTCGTGAAGACCACGCTGCCGGCCGCCCCGCGCGCGGAGCGGGAGCGATGAGCGACGGGGCGCTCCCCGCAGGGACCCGGGAACGGCTGCGGGCGCTGCCCTCGGTCGAGGCGGTGCTGGTGTCCGAGGCGGGCCGGGCTGCCCTGCAGATCCACCCCCGGCCACGGGTGGTGGAGGCGATCCGCCGGGTGCTGGCGGTGCTCCGGACGCGCATCCTCCAGGGCGAGGCGGCCAGCTTCTCGTCGGACGCGCTGGGCCCGGCGCTGGTCGCCCTGGGGACTCCGGGGCTGCGGCCGGTCCTGAATGCCACCGGGGTGGTGCTGCACACCAACCTCGGCCGCGCGCCGCTGGCGCCGGAGGCGCTGGCCCGGGTGGAGGCGGTGGCGCGCGGATACTCGAACCTCGAGCTGGATCTCGACTCCGGCGAGCGGGGCTCCCGCTTCGCGCCGCTCCTCGAGCCGCTCCGTGAGCTGACCGGGGCCGAGGACGCCATCGTGGTGAACAACTGCGCGGCGGCGACGCTCCTGGTCCTGACCGCGCTCGCCGAGGGCCGGGAGGTGGTGGTGTCCCGGGGGGAGCTGGTGGAGATCGGCGGCGGGTTCCGCGTGCCGGACGTGATGCGCCAGTCCCACGCCACGCTGGTGGAGGTGGGCACCACCAACCGCACCCGCCGGGCGGACTACGAGCGGGCGCTGTCGCCGGCCACCGCGCTGGTGGCGAAGGTCCACCGGTCGAACTTCGCGCTGGTCGGCTTCACCGAGGAGGCGTCGGTCGAGGAGCTGGCTCGGCTGTGCCAGCCCCGGGGCGTCCCGCTGTTCGTCGACGCCGGCAGCGGGCTCCTTGCCCCGCTGGACGTGCCGGGCGCGGTGGCCGAGCCGACGATGCGCGGCCACATCGAGGCGGGGGCCGATCTGGTGGCCTTCTCCGGCGACAAGCTGCTGGGCGGGCCCCAGGCCGGGATCGTGGTGGGGCGGGCATTCTGGGTCTCCCGGCTCCGGGCCCATCCGCTGGCGCGGGCGCTCCGGGTGGACAAGCTCACCGTCGCCGCGCTCGAGGCCACCCTCCGGATGGTCCAGGACGGACGGGGAGACGAGGTTCCAGCGCGGGCGATGGCGCTGGCGCCGGACCCTGTGCTCCGGGCGCGCGCCGAGATGCTCCGGCAGCGCCTGGCCGACGCCGGGGTCGAGGCACGGGTCATCCACGTGGAGGGACAGGTGGGTGGGGGGACTCTCCCCCTCGCGCGACCGCGCTCGTGGGCCTGTGTGCTGGAGGGGAAGGCCGAGGCGATCGCGACCCGCCTGCGGACCGGCGAGCCGTCGGTGCTGGCCCGCATCGAGGACGGGCGCCTGGTGCTGGACGTCCGGTGCATCGAGGACCCGGATGTCGCGGCCCTGGCCGCGGCGGTCGTGGCGGCGCGCTCGATGCTTCCTGGCGAATAGGTCGGACTCCCCACTAGAATCCGGCTCGGCGACGCTGCCGAACGTGAAGCGCTACGGCCTCAACAACGTGGTGGAGCTGACCCGGCCCCGGCCACGCCCGGACGAGCTGCCCGTGGGCCGTCGCGGCCGCCGCATCGTGGCCGTGGGTGGGGGCAAGGGTGGCATCGGCAAGTCACTCGTCTCGGCCAACCTCGGCATCGCGCTGGCCCGGGCCGGGCACCGCGTCACCCTCGTCGACGTCGACCTCGGAGGGGCCAACCTCCATACCTGCCTCGGCATCAGCCAGCCGCAGGGAACGCTGTCCGACGTGGTGACGAAGGGCACGCGCATCGACTCGCTCGCGGCTCCGACCGGCATCGAGAATCTGAGCCTGGTCTCGGGCGCGATGGACGCGCTCGACGCGGCCAATCCGCGCGCGCAGGCCCGGGCCCGGCTGGTGGAGCAGCTGCAGACGGTGGACGCGGACTACGTGGTGCTCGATCTCGGGGCGGGCACGTCGCTGCACACCATCGACTTCTTCCTCCTCGCCGACCACGGGGTGCTGGTGCTCCTGCCCGAGCCGACCTCGGTCGAGAACGCCTACCGCTTCCTGAAGGCGGCGCTGTTCCGGCGGCTGCAGCAGACCGCGCAGGAGCTGGGGGTGGCCCACCTCGCCGAGGCGGCCCTGGGGAGCCAGGGCAGCGCGATGCGGACGCCGGCCGAGGTCGTGCGGTTGGTGGCGGAGAGCAATCCCGACGCGGCGGAGCAGCTGGAGCGCTCGCTGAGGGACTTCCGGGTGAAGCTGGTGGTGAACCAGGTCCGCTCTCCTGCGGACCACAGCGTGGGGCGGGCGGTGGTGGCGGCCTGGAAGAAGTTCTTCGGCCTGGACATGGATTACCTGGGGGCGATCGCCTACGACGACTCGGCCTGGCAGACGGTGCGAAAGCGCCGCCCGCTGCTGGTGGATGCCGGAGGGTCGGCGGCGGCAGCGAATCTCGCCGCGGTGGCCGACGCGCTCGTGGCGCTCGACCGGCCGAGGTCCGCTGGCCGATGACCGTGACCGAGGAGCCGACGCTCTACGACGTGCTGGAGGTCGATCCGTCCTCCTCCATCGACGAGCTCCGCGCGGCGGTGGAGCGAGCCCGGGAGACGTTCGGGACCGAGTCCGTCGCGGTCTACGCGCTGGTGGACGAAGAGCAGCTGGGCGAGCTCCGGGCGAGGCTGGACGAGGCAGCGGAGGTGCTGCTCGATCCGGCACGCCGGGCCACTTACGACCGGTCCATCGGCCGGCTCGGGCCGGCGACGCTCTGGGCGGAGGACGACGACGAGGACGAGGCGCCGCTGCCGCCGGTGGAGCCGGGGCCCCACGCCCGCGCGGCGAGCCTCGACGACGAGGACGAGGACGAGGCGGACGGGTCCGAGGACGACGCCGACGCCGGGGACGAGGAGGAGTCGCCCCGCCAGCAGGCGTTCGCGCTCGACGTCCCCGAGGCACCGGGCGCCTTCGGGCGGGCCGCCGAGAGAGCAGGGGATGACGGGGCCCGGAACGGGCGTCCGGAGGCGCTGCTGAGCGGAGACTGGGCGGCCGCGGTCCCGAAGGAGCTCGCGGCCCGGCCCGCGGCCGACCGACCGCCCGCGCCAGTGCCCGCGCCGCCGCCCGTGGAGCGCGAGGCCGTCGAGCCGGAGAGCCACCGCGAGGCCGTCGCCGCGACGACGGGGACCGGGTCCGAGGCGGAGGCGGTGCCGGAGCGCACGGGATTGCCGCGCTCGCTCGGGCTGCGGATGAAGGCGGCTCCGGAGCCGCCGGTGGTCGAGCCGGTGACGCCGGTTCCCGTGCCGCCGGCCGCTCCGCCACCGAGCACCGTGGTCCCCGAGCGAGCCGCGGAGTCTCCAGCGCGGTCGCGCGAGAGCAGGCACCGGCTCGACATCGCGGTCGACTCCGAGTTCAACGGGGAGCTGCTGCGGCGGGTGCGGGAGTCCTACGGGCTGTCGCTGCAGCAGGTCGCGGAGCGAACCCGCATCACGCGGATTCACCTGGAGAACGTGGAGGCGGATAGGTACGACAAGCTTCCCGCGACGGTGTATCTCCGTGGCATCCTGGTGAACCTGGCCCGCGAGCTCCGGCTGGATCCGGCGCGGGTGAGCAAGACCTATCTCCTGGCGGCCCAGCGCGCGCATGCGCGGGGGTCGTGAGGAGCCGGAGGACTGACGGATGACCGACGAAGAGCGGACCAAGGCGTTGCGGCTCGCCCGGGCGATTGCCTCCGACATCTCTCTCTACAACGAGCAGAAGATCATCAAGGGCGTCGAGCAGGACAATCTCTTCGACGTGCTCAAGGAGGAGCTCGACGAGGGGCGGGACCTGTACCGGAGCCGGGTGAGCCCGGAGGTCTACACGACCACCAACTTCTTCGACCGGGCGGTGGTGGACATCATCGTGCGCGGGAAGGCGCACGTCCGATCCAAGATCTGGTGACGCCGCTCCGGGGCCGCGCCGGGCCCTGATGGCAACGCATCGGGATGCGCTTGCTTCCGACGCTGCGAAGGAGCGTGTCATCGATGTCGACGTAGACGACGGGAGACGGTTCTGCGCTCATGCGTCGTCATGCTGGCCCATAGGAAGGCGCGGTTGACGGTTTCTCCAGCGCGGTGCTCGACCCGGACGGCCTGCGTGGAATCGAGGCGCTCCGGAGAACTCCGTTCGGACGTCCGCGGACGCTCCGAGGCGTTGCCGCGGCCGTTGAGCTCCGGACCGGACGACCCAGGAGGAGTTCGATCTCTCGGGCCAGGGTCGCGGAATGCCGGGATCCGCTCGTCGTCGCCGCACCCGGAAACGCGGTCGGGCGAGCGCCTGACGACGCGCGCTCGCGGCTCAAGGTGCAATAGCAACCAGCATTCACACATAGTGAACTCAGGAACGATAGATCCGGTAGTTACAGAGAATCGAGCCACACGACGAGTGCGCGTGGTTGCTATAGCACCTTGAGCGGGGAGGCGGTCGGGACGGGGCGGCTACACTCGTTCGAGCGACGTGAGCACCGCATCAGACCGCGACAGCCCGGGGGGAGAGGTCCACCGGTTCTCCGTCGGACCTGCGCAGCGGGGTGAGCGGCTCGACCGTGCCATTGCCTCGAGCCTTCCCGAGCTGAGCCGTTCTCGCGTCCAGGCGCTCCTCGAGGCAGGACGGGTGCAGGTCGACGGGAAGCAGGAGCGCGCGTCGCTTCGGCTGAAGGGCGGCGAGACCCTGGACGTCACCATCCCGCCGCCGGAACCGGCGGTGCCGGAGCCCGAGGACATCCCGCTCACCATCCTGCACCAGGATCGCGATCTCCTCGTCCTCGACAAGCCCGCGGGCCTCGTCGTCCACCCCGCCGCCGGACACGCGCGCGGAACGCTCGTCAACGCGCTGCTCCACCACGTCTCCGGCCTGTCCGGCGTCGGAGGAGTGGTCCGGCCGGGCATCGTGCACCGCCTGGACAAGGAGACCTCGGGCTGCCTCGTGGTCGCCAAGAACGACGCCGCGCTCCAGGCGCTCCAGCGCGCGTTCCAGGCACGAAGCGTAGAGAAGACGTACCTCGCGCTCGTGCACGGTCAGCCGGCGGACACCGGAAAGCTCGAGACGCTCCACGGCCGCCACCCGCGCGACCGGAAGCGCTTCACGGGCCGAACGAAGGCTGGCAAGCCAGCGGTGACCACCTGGCGGGTGCGCACGCGGCTGCATGGCGCCGCGCTGCTGGAGGTCGGCCTCGAGACCGGCCGCACGCACCAGATCCGCGTTCACCTCTCCGAGCTGGGACATCCGCTGCTCGGCGACGCGCTCTACGGCGGGACGCGGAAGGGCGATGCCAGGGTGAAGGCGGTGCAGCAGCGGCTCGGGCGTCAGGCGCTGCATGCCTGGCGCCTTGCGTTCGCGCATCCCAGGACGGGCAAGCCCATCCGGGCAGAGGCTCCTCCGCCCTCGGATCTCCGCCTCGCGATCGCGTCGCTCGAGCGTCCCTGATCGCTCGAGTCGGCGCCGAGCGCCTAGAGGCCCGTCACCGACAGCGCGCCCTGCTGCCGCCTCGACAGCACCTTCACTGGCGGGATCGCCAGCACGCGCATGAACACCTTCACCAGCTCCGGGTCGAACTTGTGCCTGAGCTCACTCCACATGAGCATCATCGCCACCTCGGGCCCGTAGGCGTCCCGGAACGGGCGCTTGCTTGTGAGCGCGTCGAAGCCGGCCGTGATCGCGATGATCTTCGCGTACAGCCCCAGCGACGACTTGGGGATGATCATCTGGATGTTGCCCCGGGCGTCTCGCACCGCGGTTCCGAAGTCGCTCTTGTACTCCAGCGTCGCGACCACCCGGTGGAGCGTGGTCCGGGTGAACCCCTTCTCCATCAGCACGTTCCGCACCGAGATGAGCGGCGCCTTGGCGACCAGCGTCCGCTCCTCGGGCGTCAGCCCGCCCCGTTTCCCGGCCAGCTCGTCGGGGATGGTCGCCATCCCCGCGTCGTGGAAGAGCGCGATGAAGCCCAGGTCGCGCAGCTGCGCCTTGGTCAGCCCGAGCTCCACCCCGAACACGATTGACAGCAGGCAGGTGTTCACCTGGTGGAACACCAGGTACTCGGACTCCTGGCGCATGGTGGTCATGCCCAGGAAGTGCACCTTCGCGTCGTAGCAGATGTCGACCAGGTCCTGGACGATGCGCAGCGCGCGCGCCGCCACCATCGGCGTGCCCTTCCGCACCGAGTCCAGGTACTTGGAGATGAAGAACACGGCGCGCGCGTAGACCGTGATCGCGTACTTCTTCCGGTCGACCTTCTCCTCGTCGTCGAGCTTCTCCTTCTCGAGCTTCTCCTTGAGCTTGCTCCACCGGGCGAGCTTGATCGCCAGCAGCTTTCGGCTGCTGAGCCCGTCGTCCTCGGGCATCTCCGTCGTGTCCTTGGCGAAGATCCAGACGAAGTTCTTGAGCTCGGAGATCTGCGCCGGCTTCACGAGCGTGAAGCCGCCCACGTCCTTCGCGCGCATCTCCTCGAGCAGGTAGCGGATGTTCTCCACCGCGTTGAGCTCGGCCTTCACCAGCATGTTGTTGACGTAGAACGAGCTCTTGATGCCCACCAGGTCGAAGCGACCCTCGCGGGAGATGATGAGGTTGAGCGTGTCCTGGAGGGACATCAGCGGGCGCTCGAACACCGAGTTGTCCGGGTCGTACATCTTCGCCGAGCGCACCAGCATGTAGAGCGTGGAGAGCACCGAGCGCGACAGCTGCTGAAGCTTCTCCGAGTGGTCTCGACCGAACTCGAGGATGCTGTCGTCGCTGGTGCCGCTGATCCTGAGGTTGTCCGGCATCAGCCACCCGCCTCCGGGGGCGCGGCGTCCCCGAACAGCTTGCGACGGGTCTCCGCGAGCGCCCGGCGCGCGGCCACCAGCACCTCGGAGGGCTGGCTCCGGTCCTCCACCACCGCCTGCAGCGCCTTGTAGGACTGGATCGATTGCACTCCCGCCAGCCCGTGCACCGCGAGCAGCTTCTCCTCCAGCACCCGGGCCCGGTTCCACAGCTGGGCCTTCTCCGCGAGGAGCTGGGTCATCAGGGAGATCGCGGTGGGCAGGCCGGTGCTCCCCACCGCGGTGTAGAACGCCGCTTGCTCCTCGGCGCTGCGCTTCTTGAAGTCCTTGCGCCTCACCACCGCCACGAGCTCCTGGTACGCCTGCTCCCGGTCGTACTCCGGCAGCAGGCGCGCGGCCTGCACCCGCACCTGCGCGTTCTCGTCCTTGAGGGCCTCGGCGATCAGCCGGCGTGACTCCACGCTCCGCCCGCGCGCGATGGTCCCCATCACGTCGAGCCGCACCGCGAGGTTCCGGTGCTTCAGGACGCGGCCGAAGAACTGCATCCGGTCCGGATGCTGCGCCCGCTCGAGCACGTACACCATGTCCCGCACCGTCATCGGCCGCTCCGACGACAGCCGCTGGATGACCGCCGAGGGGTCCACCTTGCAGAACTCGGCGATGGCATCGCAGAGGACCAGCCGGTGCTCGGGCGCGTCCAGCGTCTCCAGGACGTCCAGGAGGACGGGCAGCGTCGTCGGCTGCAGCGAGGTGAGGTAGCGCCCGACGTCGGCCAGCATCGCCGGGCGGGCCGATCGCAGCACGTCCGCCACCCGGACCAGGCGCTGCTCGTCGCCCATCTTCTCCACGAAGGTGGCCTTCAGCCGGCGGATGCCGCCCATCCCCGGCCGGTCCTCCATCGCCCGGAGCTTCAGGACGATCTGATTGATGATCGCGAAGTCCTCCTGGAGGAGGAGCGCGTCCAGGAGCTGGAGGAACATGTCCTCGAGGAGGTCCGGGTCGTCCACGCCCGCCTCGGCCACCTGGAAGATGGAGGAGACCAGCTTGGGGAAGAGCCTGCTCTTCTCCTCCTCGGTGATCTCCTTCTGCAGTCGGGCCTTGAGCTCGTCGGTCGCGGTCACCCCCGAGATGATCGCGCCCCGGACCTGCTCTACGCCCTCCAGCTTCAGCTCCAGATCCTCGGCGCTCACCCGGGCGAAGCGGAGGAAGTCGTCGGAGTGGCTCCGGAGACGCGAGTAGAGGTACTCGACGATCTTGTCGACGGCGATCTGCACCTCCTCGTCGGAGAAGCCGTCGACCTTGAAGCCCTCGACCACGACGTACTCGAGGTTGTCCAGGGGCGAGCGCCACAGCTGGGCCACCGTGTCCTCGCCCTGCTTCTCCACGTCGCTGAGCGCGACCAGCGTGAAGCTCAGGAGCTCGTCGGCCCGCAGCCCGGGGCGGAAGATGAACTGGCGGATCCCGTCACGCCAGAACTTGAACGGGAGAGTGGTGTCCTCGGAGAACAGCGGCTGCTCGAAGAGCAGGAAGTTCTGCTGCTCCACCTTGAAGATCAGCGGCCCGAACCGGTCGGTGTACTGCCGGATCGCCTCATGGGCCTTGGAGAGGTAGTCGGTGTACCGGGACTCGTTGTGCCGGTACATGCCGATCTGCTTGATGCCCTTCAGCAGCTGGAACGCGAACGCCTTCGCGAGATCCAGCCGCTGCCGGTTCTCCGGGTCGGCGAGCGGATCGGGGGCGGGCGCGGCGTCGGTTGCGGCAGTCAACGCGGGCCGATTCTAGACCGGATGTGGGCCGTTCGCCTCCCGGGTCCGGAGCGCCACCCGGCCCAGGTGCAGGGCCAGCAGGCAGAAGAGCACCAGCCCCAGCCCGATGGACGCCACCGGGTCCGCCCGCGGTGAATCCCCGACCGCCTCCACCACCCGGGCGAGCCACCCGGGTCTGCCGGCCAGGTGTGCCGGAACGTCCAGCGCGTCGATCCACGCGCCACCCGCTGGGATGTGCAGGAGGTTGATGACCACCCCTGCGAGCGAGCCCCCGGCGATGTACCCCGAGGCGAGCAGCGTCCCGGGGCCTGCGTCCGACTCGGCGGCGGCCCTGCGACGATCCACCCACCACCGGACCACTCCACCGACGAACAGCGGGGCGGTGGTGGACATGGGCAGGTACACCCCCACCGCGAACGGAAGCGCCGACACCCCCGACATCTCCAGCATCAGCGCCAGCGCCACCCCGAGCAGCACCAGATCCCAGGGAAGCTTCCGGGTCAGGATGCCATCGATGATCAGCGAGAACAGCCGGGCCTTCGGCGCCTCGAACCGGGTCAGCTTCAGGCCGTGCACCTCGGCCACCCGCCCGCCGATGCCCGGGTCCACCACGTACTCGATGTTTCCCGCGGCATCGCTCAGGTACTTGCCGGTGGGGACGGCCGCGTCGTTCCGGACGTAGCCCACCTCCAGCCGGCGCTCCGCGGGCTCCCCGATCGCGCCCAGTTCGCCCACCGAGGTCCGGGTGATCAACGGCTCGCGGATCTGCTCGAAGCGCGCTCGTACCCCCTCTGCCGCCAGG
>Ga0310810_10000443_pt1 | contig 42369 bp, 38 predicted proteins | sample NCmetagenome_FD_207641 | JGI IMG/M metagenome (GOLD analysis project Ga0310810, IMG submission 207641) | Soil microbial communities from experimental microcosm in Duke University, North Carolina, United States - NC | ecosystem: Engineered > Artificial ecosystem > Soil microcosm > Unclassified ...
AAACGGATTGGCCACGGAGCCCACGAAGCCCTCAGAGCAGAATCTTCTCTGCAGGGCTCCGAGGGCTCTGTGGCCAATCAGGTGAGGATCGCGGGCTTTTGAGACACTACCTAGCGGCGCAGCCGGTTGAAAACGGATACCCGTTTCCGAAGGCCACAGCGGTCACAAGGCCAGGCGGCGGTAATGTCCGCGACCGCAAACTGCTGCCGGGTGCCGTCGCTGCCCTGGTAGAAGAAGTTCGTCCCGTCGCCATCCACAATCGCGGCCGTTTCGATGGTGGTCCCATCCTTCAGGATGAATCCTCTCTGATGCCCGCGGCAGCTCGGGCACTTGACCAGAGGCATGAAGCTCAGGACCACCCCTGCCACGGTCAGCAGCAGGACCAGCCCCACCAGCGGAGCGCTTGCCGAAGCGGGGGCCTTCGACGGGTGCATGTCCTTTAAGACGCCCGAAGCGCGGCCCTATTGCTTCGCTACTTCTTTTCCGCCGGGAGCTTCTCGACGGGGACGTCGCTCGGCGGCAGGGGCGTGGGTCGACACAGCAGCTCGTAGACCAGCGTGAAGGGCAGAACCCCGGTATCGAGCGCGAACGAGAGGGGAAGGTCGATCACGTAGAACGGCACGAACAGGCTCGTGAGATCCATGCAGCTGTTGGCGTGGCGCCGGTCGCCGCTGATGTGCTGCACGTCCCGAAGCGTCCCGACGTAGACGACGCTGTCCCCTTCGGGCCCTTTGATGCCTTCGATGAACCCGCAGCCGCCAAGAGGAATCAGCAGGGTCAGGGCCAGCCGGCGAAACGTCATCCTGAACGAAAGTCTACCCGAAAGTCGGTTGTCCCCCGCCCCATCTCGTGCTCTAATAATCAGGGGCGACCGGCCGTCGCGCTGGTAGGAGGGACAAGCCATCAACACCAAACCCGCACGCCCTGTCCGCCAGGCCCCTACGGGGCTCGACCGCTACCGCCCGCTCATCATCGCCGGCTGCGTCGTCATCGTCATCGCCGGGATCGCCTTCATGATCTGGACGCAGAAGAAGGCGGCGGAGTACGAAGAGGCGTTCAAGAAGGCCATGACCCTGTGGGAGCAGCGGGACGTCGAGCGCGCCGTCGCGCAGTTCCGCAAGGCGGCGCTGGTCGACGACCGCGACCCCGAACTCTGGGTCATGATCGGCCGCTGCGAGCTGGTCGCGGGCCATCTGGACCGCGCGCCCGACGCGTGGGAGCAGGCCCTCAAGCGCAAGCCCGAGTACAAGCCGGCGCTCTTCGAACGCGGCAAGGAAGCGCTCGGCCGCCACATCGCCGGCCGCGTCCCGCCGCCCGTCGACAAGGCCTCGGGCTGGCTCTCCCAACGACTCCTGGACGGCGGAGGCGACGAGGCCAAGCGCCTCCTGAACGACCTCCGGGAAGCCGCGCCCGAGGGCCCGGCGACCCTCAACTTCGCCCGCGGCGCGATCCACCTCGTGGATGGCCGCTACAAGGAGGCCCTCCCCGGCTTCCAGGAGTACGTGGACCAGCACTCGTGGGACGCGACGGCGTTTGCGATGCTCGGCATCGCCGCCCACTTCGCCGCCCTTCCCAACCGCGGCGAGAAGGCGCTGACGGAAGCGCTGACCCGCCGCAAGGAGACCGCGTGGCAGAAGGTGCGGGCGGACGCGCGCTACCTGCAGGGTCTCTACGAGCCCGCCCGCGACGACTACAAAGAGGCGGGCCTCGAGAAGGAGGCGGAACCCCTCCTCGCCAAACGCATTCCCTCGCAGGCGCTGATCCTCTGGCTCCGGGCCGATGCCGGGGTCGAGGTCAACGGCACGGCGGTGACCCGCTGGCAGGACCAGTCCGGCGCCGGGAACCACGCGGCCCCGAGGGACGCCGCCGTCGCGGCCCCGCAGCTTTCCACGGGCGCCGTCCGCGGACGTCCCGCGATCGCCTTCAAGGGCAAGGAGGACGAGCTGTGGCTCCCCGACGGGTTTGAGAACTTCGGCGCCGGCTTGAGCGCGTTCGTCGTGGGAGAGCCGATGACGGAAGCGGCCGACGAATGGTCCTTCGTCTTCCTGGCGACGCCCGCCCGCGGCGCGGCCCGCATCGAGGCGTTCATCGGAAAGCGGCGGGAGTCGGACCAGGTCGTCTACTCGTCCGAGGACCTGGAGAAGCAGGTGAACCCGTTCGTGGCGGGCATCCCGCGGGCCAAGGAATTCGACGCCTACGGGGCCATCCACGAGCCCTCGGGAATGGCGCACCTGTACAAGCGGGGAACGCTCGTGGCCGAGAAGACGCTGCTCCTCCCGCGGAAGGTCCTTCGGAACCGGAACCGCGTCGGCGCCGGCCTCAACGGGCGCGTCGCCGAGGTCGTTCTGTACAGCCGAAACCTGACGGAGATCGAGCGGCAAGGCGTGGAGGCCTACCTCAAGGACCGCTATTTCCCCGAGGCGCCGGCCCCCGAGAAGCGCTGAATCGCCCCCGTTCAGATCCTTGTGGGCCGAAGATCCGCGGTGTATAACTCTGCAGCCGGAATGCGGGCTCGGGGAGCCCTCAAGCCCGGGCGGGTCGGGCGCCGATCTATAGGGCGGGACTAGCGAAACATCCTCATGAAGAAGTTTAACATCCTCGTGACGGGCAACGACGGCAAGAAGTTCTACCAGAACTTCCATGTCATCGAAATGGACCCCGAGGCCGCGAAGTCCTACCTGCTCGAGAACTTCCCCAATCCGAAGCTCAAGCCCAGCATCCAGGTCACCGAGATCGAGGAGATGGAGGACGCGGAGCTCTTCCTGCCGGGCGTCGTCTACAAGTCGGGCAAAGCCTATTTCAACCAGGACGAGCCTCCGAAGAAATGAAACGCGCCCTCATCACGGGCATCACCGGGCAGGACGGCTCGTACCTGGCGGACTTCCTGCTGACCAAGGGCTACGCCGTCCACGGCATGGTGCGCCGCGCCTCGACCGAGAACTTCGAGCGGATCGCGCGCATCCGGGACCGGGTGACGCTGCACCAGGCGGACCTGCTCGACCAGCTCTCCATCATCGAGCTCCTCAAGTCGGTCAAGCCGCAGGAGCTCTACAACCTCGCCGCACAGTCGTTCGTGCCGACGTCCTGGGTTCAGCCGGTGCTGACGGGCGAGTTCACCGCGATGGGCGTGACCCGCATGCTCGAGGCGGTGCGCCTGGTCGACTCGAAGATCCGCTTCTACCAGGCGTCGTCGAGCGAGATGTTCGGCAAGGTGCAGGAGACGCCCCAGACCGAGAAGACGCCGTTCTGGCCGCGCAGCCCCTACGGGGTGGCGAAGGTCTACGGGCACTGGATCACGGTCAACTACCGCGAGTCGTACGACCTCTTCGCGTGCTCGGGCATCCTCTTCAACCACGAGAGCCCGCGCCGCGGCAAGGAGTTCGTGACGCGCAAGATCTCGCACGCCGTGGCCTCGATCAAGCTCGGCCTCCAGAAGGAGCTGCGACTGGGCAACCTGGAGGCGAAGCGCGACTGGGGCTTCGCGGGGGACTACGTGCGGGCGATGTGGCTGATGCTCCAGCAGAAGTCGCCGGACGACTACGTGATCTCGACGGGCGAGAACCACACGGTGCGCGAGTTCTGCGAGATCGCGTTCGACCGCGTGGGGCTGCCCTGGAAGAAGTACGTGAAGGTCGACCCCGCCCTCTTCCGCCCGGCCGAGGTCAACACGCTCTGCGGCAACCCTGCGAAGGCGCGCCGCAAGCTGGGCTGGAAGCCGGAGGTCGGGTTCGCCGAGCTCGTGCGCATGATGGTGGACGCGGACCTCAAGCGCCTCTCATGAAGGCCCTCGTCACCGGCGCGTCGGGCTTCGTCGGCCGGCACCTGACGGCCGCGCTGCGCGATGCCGGGTGGCGCGTCCTCACCGCCGCCCGGCACGGTCCGGCGGACCTGCAGGGGGACCTGCTGCGCATCCCGCTGCGCGGCGTCTCGGCGGACGTTGTCTTCCACCTGGCCGCCTTCGCGGACCCCAAGCAGTCCCACGAGGACCCGTCGCTCACCTACGCGGACAATGCCGAGCTCACCGCGCGGCTGCTGGCCGAGACGCGGGCGGGGCGCTACGTCCTGGCCAGCACCTGCCAGGTCTACGCCCCCTCCGAGGCGCCCTGCTCCGAGACGTCGCCGGTCGCCCCGCGGAACCCCTACGCGGCCAGCAAGCTCTGCGCCGAGGCGCTGGGACTCGCGTCGGGCAAGGAGGTGGTGGTGCTGCGGCCCTACAACCACACGGGGCCGGGCCAGTCGGACAAGTACGTCTGCCCCCGCATCGCCCGCCAGATCGCCCGGGCGGAGGCGGGCCTCGGACCGCCCGTGCTGGAGGTCGGCGCGCTGGAGCCCCGGCGGGACTTCTTCGACGTGCGCGACATGGTGCGCGCCTACCGGCTGGCGGCCGAGCGGGCGCCGGCCGGCGAGATCTACAACGTGGCGACCGGCCGTGCGATCCCGATCGCCGAGGTGCTCCGCCTGCTGCTGGCCGAGTCCCGCGTCCGCCTCCGCGTCTCGCCGCGCCGCGGCGAGGCCGACCTCGTTTCCGGCGACACCGCCAAGTTCCGCGCCGCGACCGGCTGGCGCCCCGAGATCCCCCTCCGGAAAACCCTCCTGGATTTGTTGGATCACGAGCGGAAGCTTGCCGGCCTCGGCCGGCGTACTACCTAGCAAGGGTAGCGAGCCCCAACGACAGGAGCGGATCTATGCGGACCAGCACCATCCTCGGCATCCTCCTCATCGGCGGACTCTCCTTCCCGGCGGGCGCGCAGGACAAGAAGGCCGACCCCAAGAAGAAGGCCCCGCCCGAGCCCAAGACCTGGATGTGCAAGAAGGGCGACCTGCTCTGGGAAGAGAAGTGGGAAGGCAGCGAGCTGCCCAAGGACTGGTACAAGGGCAAGGGCAACTGGGTCGTCGAAAGCGGCAACCTCAAGGGCGCCGAACTCCCCGCCGACGCCCACCACGCCTACACCTCCCGCAAGGTCACCGAAGCCAACGCCATCATCCAGTTCTCCTTCAAGCTCGACGGCGCCAAGTGGATGGGCGGCTTCTTCGACGGCAAGGAGCACGTCTCCGCCCTCTCCCTCAACGGCGACGCGTTCAGCATCAAGAAGATGTCCGGCATCGGCCCCACCTCCAAGAGCACCGAGATCGACTCCACCAAGATGAAGCTCAACGACGGCGCCTGGCACACCGTCGTGTGGGAGATCTACGGCGACGAGATGGTCGCCGCCATCGACGACCTGCAGATGGTCCTGGCCAAGGCGGAGGGCCTGTCTTCCGACCGCCAGCACCTGGAGCTCAACACCGGCGGCGGCCAGTGGGCCCTCTTCAAGGACGTGAAGATCTGGAAGGCCGAGCTGGACGACAAGTGGCCCCAGAAGCGCGCCGTCATCATCCAGGCGATGAAGAAGAAGCCGGGCGCGCTGGGATACAAGTAACGGTTACTGCGGCAGCGCGGACTGGCGCTTCGTCAGCTCCGACTGCAGCGGCCAGTCCTTGGGCTTGTGCTTGAACGCCAACGCCCAGGCCGCGCGCGCGCCCGCGCTGTCGCCCTTCCCCGCCAGCGCCACCCCCTTGTAGAAGAGGACCGTGCTGTCGCGGGGACGGACCCGCAGGGCCGCGTCCAGCAGGCGCAGCGCATCGTCCCATTGCTTGAGCTCGATGGCCGCCGCGCCCTGGACCAGGTCGGCGAGGTCGTCGTCGCGCTCCTCGGGGCGGGAGGCCAGGACCTCCTCCCACTTCCCCTCGACCAGCAGCCGCGCGCGGTGCGTCGGGTCGACCTTCGCGGCGATCTGCGCCTTCCAGTCCTTGTCCCGGCGCCCCTCGAGGAGCCGCCGCGCCCAGAGCCAGGCCAGGGCCGACTTCGCCGGAGGCAGCGACGACGCCTCCTGGTACGCTTCCTCGGCTTTCACGTCTTCGCCCAGGATCTCCTGGCAGCGGCCGATGCCCAGCCAGGCCTCCGCATCGTTGCCGGCCGCCCAGCGCAGCGCCAGGTTGAACTCGACCAGCGCCTCGCGGGCCGCGAGGAAGACGTCCATTTCCCGGCTCCCCGGGTCCGCGCGGCGCCGCTCCGCCAGCGCCAGCTTCCGGTCGCCCGCCCGCAGTCCCTGGAGCACCCGCTGGCGGTCCTCCTGCTTCTGGGAGAACGACAGGACGTAGAGGGTCGCCACCCAGGGGACCACCGTCGAGAAGAGGGCCACCGCGATCCAGGCCGGCTTGATCCGGAAGCCGGGCCGCGAGTTCTCGATCCAGGACTCCAGGTCGGCCACCAGCTCGGAGACTTTGTCGTAGCGTTCGTGCCGGCTGCGCGCCATCGCGCGGCGCACGATCGTGACGAGCGGCTTGGGGATCCCCTGCAGGGCCGGCGGCGTCGCCTTCAGGACGTTCTCGGTGATCTCGTCGGTCCCGGTCCCCCCGAAGGGCGGCTTCCCCGAGAGCAGGTGGTAGAAGGTCGCCCCCAGCGAATAGACGTCGGTCCTGGAGTCGAGCGGGTCGCCGCGGATCTGCTCGGGACTGGCGTACTCGGGCGTGCCCGACATCGCCCAGCGGGACGTCGCCGTGTCGTCCAGGATCGCCAGCCCGAAGTCGGCCAGCACCACGCGGCCGCCGGCTTCGACGAGGATGTTGGCCGGCTTCACGTCGCGGTGGATCACGCCCATCTCGTGGGCGTGGGCCAGCGCGCGCGCCACCTCCAGCGTCAGGCGGGCCGCCTCCCGCGGCGGCAGCGGCGCCCTCGGCGGGAGGCCGTCCACGAACGGCATCACCAGGTACGCGCGGCCGCCCTGCTGGCCGCGCTCGTAGATCGAGATGATCGAGGGGTGCTGCAGCTGGCCCGCCATGCGCCCTTCCCGCTCGATCCGCTGGCTGGGATGGCCGATCTCCCGCTTCAGGTACTTCACGGCGACCCAGCGGCCCAGCGAGCGGTCCCAGGCCTTCCAGACCTCGGCCATGCCGCCCGTCCCCAGCAGCGACGTCAGGATGTAATGCCCGATCTGCCGCTCCGGGTCGGAAAGCCAGGGGACGACCTCCGCCGGCACCGCGGGGGCGCGCAGGCGGGTCACATCGTCCAGCTTCAGGTAGCCGCGCTCGACCAGGATCTCGTCGAGCGGGCGCCTCGTGCGGTCCTGCTCCAGGATGCACTCCTGGAGCTGCTCGGACGTGATGAGCTTCTCGGCCATGGCGCGGTCCGCCACGGGGCCGCCGGCCGAAGGCGCCAGGAACCGCGAGAGCCCCTTGAAGGAGCGCGGGTCCACCTTCATTTCCACCCCTTGAAGAGCTCGTCGAGCTCCCGGGCGATTTCGGCCTCGTCGTGGACGTACTCGCGGATCTCGTCGACGACGATGCGGCGCAGGACCGTGCGGGCGTCCTGGATGTAGTGTCCCACCTGGGCTTCGGTGGCCTTGAGCTCGCGGGCGACGTCGCGGATCGCGGCGTCCTCGAGGTGGAAGCGACGGAACGAGGCGAAGACCTGGGGCCGCACCGTGCGGGAGAGCTTGTCGATGGCGCGCTCCAGAAGCTCCCGCGCCCACTGGTTCTCGAAGGCCTCCTGCGGGTCGCTCGGGTCGGCCGCCCCGCCCTCGTCCATCCGGACGTCGAGGGAGATGATCACCCGCCCGCCGCCGCGCTTCTGCGCATGGCCGGCGCGGAGCTCGTTCGCGAGGAAGTTGCGGAGGGACGTCAGCAGCAGCTTGCGGAAATTGCCGCGCTCGGGGTCCGCCTTGGCCAGGAGGTCGCCCTCCAGGAGATGGATGAAGAAGGCCTGGGTCAGGTCCTTGGCGTCCTCGTTCGAGCGTTTCCAGGCGATCCGGACGTACTTGTAGATCGGCCGCCAGTAGATCTCGATCATCCGGTTGAGGTATTCCTGGACCCGCGGGTCGCGGGGGTCGCGGAGTCGGGAAAGCAGGCTCCAGGCGGTCGCCGGAAACCGGCTTCCCCCTTCCTGGATGGCGGTATCCTTTTCGGCCATAGAAGACCGGAGGAAGTATATCAGGTCCGGCGGCAGCGCCGGGGAGGGTCCGCTCATTCCGAACGGCGGAAAAAAAAAGAACGGGCCTCCCTCCCGGCCGGGAGGAAGGCCCGTTCGGAATCGACCCGGGGCTTAGGGGACCTGCTTGGAGGTCGCGACGAACCAGAAGCCGCCCGCCGTGCTGGGCGGGGCAGGCAGCGCCGGGGGCTTCGTGCCCGCGGGGTTCATGATCTTGGTGTCCATCCGGACCTTCAGGGGCACGTACGTCGACGGGTTGCCGCGCGCGTCGAACGTGTCGCGCACGATCTTCACCTGGTTGCCGGCCGTCATGTTGCCGAAGACCTCGACCTTCTGGGTGCCGCCCGACGCCCCCGTCGAGTTGAGGTTGGTGGCGTAGAAGTTGTTCTCGGCGTACATGAAGCTCTCGAAGTGCTCGACCGTGCCCGAGCCCGGGTCGCCGAAGTAGATGTTGCCGCTGCCGTACGACTTGTTGTACTCCTGCGCGGCCCGCTCGCGGTCCGCCGCCGTCCATCTCGAGACGTCCGTCGGGAAGGCGGGGACGTTGTTGCCCGCGTCGCGCGCCGCCTGCGTCCGATTGTTGTAGTCCGCCACGAACGCGTTGACGCTGCCGAGGTTCGAGGCGGCCGGGAGCGAGCCGCTGCCCGCCATGAAGTAATCCGCCGTCACGTTCGGGTAGGCGTCGTCCGCGATGGCGATGATCGCGATCGCGTCGTTCTGGCTCTGGTACGTCGGGTAAAGAAGATTGTCCGTCAGGCTCACGTTGCCCTTCACGATGAAGGTCATCTGGAGGTTGTCGGTGAGGCCGCCGGACTTGGTCAGCTGGTAGCTCTTGATCGGCTCTCCGCTGACGCGCATGTTGCCGTCGATGAAGTACACGGCCTGGTTCCCGTTGGGCTGGACGTTGACGGCCGTCGCCGACGTGTCGCCGTTGATCGCGGGGTAAATGGTGTTCGTGTTGGCGCCGCGCGAGGTGGGATCCTCAAGGTAGTAGTCGTTCTTCGCGTGCGCGGTGTACTCGTAGTGGTTGGTCCGGTTGATGTCGGCGCCGGACGTGCTGCTCGGATTCTTCCGGAAGATGTGCGAGGGCTCCGCCTGGTTCGAGATCTGCTTCTCGGCGGTCCCGCCGTCCCGCCAGGTCCCGCCCGCGCCCTTGGTATCCAGGTCGTACGCCACGTCGATGTAGGTGAACCCGTCGGAGGCCCGGCGGTTCGTCGTCGTCGTGGGCGACGTGGTGCGGCTGTCGAAGGCCTTCGTCTCCCAGGGCGTCTTGTTGGAATTGGCCGCGTCCTTTTTCAGGTCCAGCGCGGGCTCCGTGCCCTGGGCGCTGTTGGGCGGGGTCGTGATCGAGGAGTTGAAGTTGTCCTTGTACGTCACGGTCGACACGCCGGTGCCGTCCGGGCCCAGGAGCTGCGTCGTCCCGCTGGCCGAGAAGCTGCCGCCGGAATAGATGTCGCCCATGATCACGTCGCTGTTCGTCCCCGTGCCGTTGAAGTTCAGCGTGTAGCCGGAGGTGTTGTCGCGGTTCGGGGAGTAGACGGCGTTCCACCACGCGCCGCCCGCCACCCGGCTGACGAGGACGTCGATCTTTCGGGTGACGCCGCCGTACATGCCGTAGACCTGGAAACGGGCGTAGTTCTCGTCGTTGTTCGGCGCCGGCTCGTTCTTATAGTCGAAGAAGATCTGCACGTTCTGGGGCGGCGTCTTGAGCAACGGCGTCCCGTTCCCCTGGAACGCGACCGGCGTGTGGTAGGTCGGGATCAGGTAGTACCCGCCCGCCATCGGCTGCAGCGAGTTGATCGCGACGGGGCGCCCCGGCGAGCTGGGCGCGCCCGGCGGGTGGTTCACCATGTTGATGACCATGGCGGCCGCGGTCTCCGCGATGTAGAGCGCCCGGAGGCCGTTGGCATCCTGGTCCGCCTTGCGCGTGTTGTAGAACGACACGGTCATGTACGTCCCGCTGATCCCGATGATGATCAGCGTCACGACCACGACCAGCAACAGCGCGCTACCCCTCTCCGACGTCTTCTTGATCATGAATCAGTTCCTCAAACTGACCGAAAGCTTGACCTGCTTTACGATCTTCTGATCCGCGTATTTCGAGTACTTCCGATCGCGCTTCTCGAGCGTGAGCGTCAGCACGATCTTGTTCGCGTCCGGGCCCCAGGCGGGCATGTAGCACTGGAAGCCGTTCGCGGCCACGTCCCGGCAGATGATCGACTTCTTCGTCTTGCCCGCGATCACGTTCCCGCTCGCGTCCAGCGTGTCCTCGATGCGGTAGAGCACGCTCTCATCGACCAGCTCGTTCTTGTTGTTGTCGATCCCGTCGGGGGCCGAGCCCTCGCCGTCCTCCATGCCGAGCTGGTAGTAAACCCGGCGCGTCCAGTACGTGTTGGGGCTGGTCTTGAAGGTGGCCAGGTCCCAGCCGGCGTTGTCGGCCGCCATCATCCGGAACTGGATCTCGGTGTACGGGAACTGCATCCAGCGGGCGTTGCTCCCGTTGTAGGTCAGGCTCTTCCCGGCCGTGAAGCCGGTGGGCGGCGTCACCGAACTGCGGGAGGCATCGGGGTATTGGTAGAACCTCGACCCGGTCGGCGGGCTCGGGAGCGGATCCGGCTCCGAGGGCCCTTCGATGAGGCTGGTTCCGCTGGCCGGCTTGACCTGGATCAGGCTCGCGATGCCGCCACCGCCGACGAACACCTTGTCCCAGGTCGTCTGCCGCAGCTCGCTCCCGAGCTGGTTGATCACTTCCCTCGCCCGGTTCTCCAGCTGGAGCTCCGCTTCCCGCGCGGCCGCGTGGTCGGAGGAGGTGAACAGGAGCGCGAACGCGACCCCGAAAATGACGACGAGCAGGATCGACGCGATGGCGATCTCGAGGAGGCTCAAGCCGCTTCGACGGTTCATCATCATGACGGCTTCTTCAGGAAGGTGTACTTGTAGACAAATTCACTGTTCCCGTAGATGCCCTTCCACTTGACCCGGACGCGGACGGGGATGATCTGGCAGGCCGCGCTGGGGACCGCCGTATCCAGCGTATTTCCATTCCCGTTCAGGTCGAGGTGGAGCTGGCCGGCGCCGTACGCGGTATAGCCGCTCGGCATGGAGCCCAGCTCCATCCAGCCGGGGTCGCCCGTGGCGGCGTTGGGCCCGTTGCCCGTGATGGTCTCATTCAGGGTGTTGGTGCCCACCCCCAGGGGGAACTCCACGAAGACGGTGTGCGTCTGCCCGGAGATGGGCTGAAGGTACTCGATGTCGTCGACGCCCCAGCCCACGGTCGTGTTGTTGTACGCGTCGATGATGCTCGAGAAGGGGCTGGTGGTCATCATCTGCTCGATCTTCCGCTCGGCGGCGCGGAGCGCGAGCATGCGTTCCTTGGTGGCCATGTTGCCGCGGGTGGTGTACGTGATGACCGAGACGAGCCCGAAGATCGCGATGGCCACGACGGTCATCGCGATGATCACCTCTACCAGAGTGAATCCGGACTTACCCCGGGTCATGGTCGTCATCCCTCCGTGGTAGCCTACTTACCTGCCTTCAAGTACCCGAAATTACCGAAAATCAGCGGGTGAAACGGAAAACTGGGGGCTGAGGGGAACCTTGGAAGCCCCCGGACGATAAGGCTTTAGAGCACTACTTCGGCTGCGCGGCGAACCAGGCGACCCACTTGTCCCGGTCGGTGCCGTGCTTCTCGCCCGTGAGGAGGGTCAGCGTCTCGGCCGCCACCTTCTTCACTTCCTCGTCGGCGTCGTTCAGCCAGTCGATGATCGGCTCAATGGCCTTCTGGAGGCGGAACTTCTGGACGGCCCCCGCCAGGCAGATCCGGGCCCAGCGGTCCCGCTCCCGGGTGGCCAGGCTGACCAGGTCCGGCCCCGCCTCGGCGGAACCCAGGGTCATGAGGGACTGCGCCGCCGCCGCCCGGACCTTGGAGTCGATGTCGTTCAGCAGGGGCGCCACCACCTTCCAGTTCTCCGGCTTCCCCGTGCTGCCCATCGCGATCGCGGTATCCGCCCGGACTCCCTCGTCGCGGCTCTGGATGTTCTGGGACAGCACGTGGCTGTACTTCTCCTGGAGGTTGTGCTTCTGGGCGATCCGATGGACGATGTTGAGGGCCCGGTTGCGGATGTCCTTGTTCGTATCGCCGCAGAGCTCGCTGACGGCGTCGAACCACTCCACGTCCTCGGTGTTGCTCAGCAGGCCCATCACGGTGCCCCGGACGCTTGCATCCCGGTCCCGGACGAGCGGCCGGATGAAGCGGTTCTTCTCGGCATCGCCGTCGACGATCATGACCGCCACCGTGACGGCGACCGCCCGGATGGCGCCCGACTCGTGGGTCAGGAGCATTTCCAGGATCGGGAGGACCTTGGCGTTCTTCAGGTTGATCAGGGCGGTACTGATGGCCGGCTGGAGCTTGGGGTCCATGTCGGGGACGCGGGCCGCCAGGTAGACGGCGGCGTCGTCGCCGAGGGCGATCAGCTCCTGGTGGGAGAAGGACTTCTCCTCGCCCTGGGCGCTGCGGGCCTTCCAGACCATGAGGTCGACCTTCTTCCGGACCTCCGGGTTGATCTTCTCGATGATCGCGCTGCGGGCGGAGTCCTTGGCGGGATCCTTCGCCGGCTCCTTGGGGGACTCCTTGCGGGGGTCCGGCCGGTAGATGGCCTTGGTGTCCTGGCTCTTCATCTTGACGAATTCGACCTTCTCGATCTGGTCGCGGCGGATCGTCATCTCGCCGACCTTGAGGCGGAGGAGCACCTCGTTGGTCGTTTCCTTGAGGAGTTCGCCGTCGATGACGTTGCCGTTTCGGAGGTGAACCCGGTAGTAACGCAGGTCCCCGTCGGCATCCTGGGCCCCGAAGAATCCGGGGAGCAGGAGGGGCAGCGCGAGAAGGATCGAATTCATGAGCCTATCTCCCCACACAGGCGAATTCACCCATTGGACCCTAGTACAGAATTCTAACGGGAACCCGCGCGTTTTCCTAGATAGATTTCAGAGTATTCCCTGCTTCTGGGCGCTTGACTTGAATGGGCCCGATTGCTAAACTTCCACCCCCATGAAGAAAGACATCCACCCCGACTATAAAGAGTCGCTCGTGACCTGCGGCTGCGGGAACAGCTTCAAGACCCGCTCCACGCGCGACAAGATCGCCGTCGAAGTCTGCTCGAACTGCCACCCGTTCTACACGGGCAAGCAGAAGTTCGTCGACACCGCCGGCATGGTCGAGCGCTTCCAGAAGAAGTGGAAGGGCGAGGCCGCGCAGAAGGCCCAGGCCATCGCGAACCCTCCGCCCAAGAAGACCATGGCCCAGAAGCTCCAGGCCGCGCGCTCGTCGCAGACGATCGCCGCCACCCTCGGCGCCCCCAAGACCGCCGCCCCGGCGCCGGCCCCGGCCGCCAAGGCTCCCGAGGCCAAGCCCGCCGCCGCCCCCGCTCCGGCTCCGAAGACGGAGCCGACCAAGAAGGCCTAACCCCGCGATTTCGTTCCCCAGAGATAGTCTATGCTCGATCAGATCAAACAAAAGGCCGCACGCTTCGACCAGATCGAGAAGCTCATCCAGGATCCCGCCGTCACGTCGCAGCCGGCCCAGTACGCGGCGCTGATGAAGGAGCGCGGGCAGCTCTTGAAGTCCGTCCAACCCTACAAGGACCTCGAAAGCGTCCAGAAGCAGAAGGCCGAGGCCGAGGCCCTGCTCGCGGACCCGGACATGAAGGCCGAGGCGGAGGCCGAGGTCGCCACGCTCGCGAAGCGCGAGTCCGAGCTGCTGGCCGCGCTGGAGGAACTCGCGCTGTCGAGCGACGAGACGAGTTCGCGCAGCGTCATCATGGAACTGCGCCCCGGAGTCGGCGGCGAGGAAGCGTCCCTCTTCGCGGGTGAATTGCTCGAGATGTACACCCGCTTCGCGAAGAAGAAGGGCTGGGACATCCAGCTCATGGACGTCGTCCGAAGCGACCTCGGGGGTCTCAAGTACGGCACCATCGCGATCGAGGGAGAGGACGTCTACAAGTTCCTCAAGTTCGAGACCGGCGCCCATCGAGTGCAGCGCGTGCCCGTGACCGAAGCGAGCGGCCGGATCCAGACCTCCATCGCCACCGTCGCGGTCCTTCCGCAGGCGGAGGACCTCGAGATCGACATCAACCCGCAGGACGTCCGCACCGACACCTACTCGGCCGGCGGCCCCGGTGGCCAGCACGTGAACAAGACCCAGAGCGCGGTGCGCCTCACCCACATCCCCACCAACATCGTCGTGCAGTGCCAGGACCAGCGCTCGCAGACGCGCAACCGCGAGCTCGCCTGGAAGGCCCTCAAGACGAAGCTTTACGAGCACTTCGAGGAGCAGAAGGCGAAGGAGCGCCGCGACCTGCGGCGCACCCAGGTCGGCACCGGCGACCGCAGCGACAAGATCCGGACCTACAACTTCCCCGACAGCCGCGTCACCGACGTCCGCCTCGGCGCCTCGGGCTCGGTCCACAACCTCGAAGGATTCCTCCAGGGGGACATGGACGAGCTGATGGACCGCCTGCTCAAGTACGAGCGCGAAGAGAAGCTCAAGGCGCTGGCGAAGAAGGCGTGAACCAGATCGTCGAGGCCCGCAAGTATCTCGAATCCTGCGGCATCGACAACCCCCAGCCCGACGTCCAGCTGATCGCCGCCTACTGCGCCGGCCTCCCCCTCAAGACCGCGCTCGGCGCCCCGCCCCCGACCTTCAGCCCCGGCCAGGAAGCCCGCTTCCGCCGCCTCATCGCGCGCCGCGGCGAGAACCGGGAGCCGGTCGCCTACCTGGTCGGCAACCAGGAATTCATGGGACTCGAATTCAAGGTCACGCCCTCGGTCCTGATCCCGCGGCCCAGCACGGAAACCCTGGTCGAGAAGGCGGGCCAGCCGAAGACGTTCCTCGAGATCGGGACCGGCTCCGGGGCGATTGCGATCACCCTGGCCCTGAGCGGCGCCCGGGGGACCGCCACGGATCTCTCCCCGCGGGCGCTCGAGATCGCCCGCGGCAACGCGGACCGACACGGCGTCGGGGACCGGATCACCTTCGTGGAGGCGGACCTCTTCGTCGACGGCGCGTTCGAGCTGCTGATCTCGAACCCGCCCTACGTGGCGACGCCGGAGCTGACGTCGCTTCCCATCGACGTGCAGCATGAGCCGCGCATGGCCCTCGACGGGGGCCCCGACGGGCTGGACATCATCCGCCGGATCGTCGCGGGGGCGCGGGCCCGGGCCCCGCGGCTGCTCCTCGAATTCGGCGCGACCCAGGCGGCCGCCGTGCGCGATCTGGCTTTACAGGCGGGCTATCGCGACGTCCATATACATAAGGACCTGGACGGATTCGACCGCGTCCTGGAGGCCACATGATCCTGCTCCTGATCGCGACGCTCGCCCTCTCGGACATCCACAAGCAGGTGAAAGTCACCTGCCCCGTGGACGGGACAAAGTTCGACGCGATCGAGATCACGGCGACCAACCAGTGGGGCGGGCGCGACGCCGACGGCTGCGCCCACGCGTTCAACACCACCCCGATGGAGTCCTACGTCTGGGTCTGTCCCAGCTGCAAGTTCGCCGGCCGCAAGAAAGACTTCGACGCCGCGATCCCCGATGCCGACAAGAAGGCGCTGCTCGACGGCCTCAAGCCGTTGATCGAGATCAAGAAGGACGCGAAGCAGCAGCAGATCCCCGGCCACGTGAAGTACGACCTGCTGGCGCAGGTGGCGCAGATCCGCAAGGCGGCGCCCGAGGAGGTCGGCCGGGCCTGGCTGCACGCCTCCTGGAGCTGCCGCCAGCAGGGCTCGGCCTCCCTGGCGGACTTCGACGAGTGGGAGCAGCTGCGCGAGCGCTACAACCTGAACCAGAAGCCGATGGCGTACGGTCTCGGGAAGAATCGGACGGAGCTGGAGCTCGACGTCGCGCGGAAGCTCGAGAAGGAGATCGACGGCAAGCAGTTCGAGAAGGGCGTCAACCGGCTGCTGTCGCGCTACCTGGCGGCCTATCTGTTCCGCAAGCACGGTGAGAACGTCGCGGCCGAGCGCTGGCTCACGGAGCTCGAGAAGCTGAAGGGCGAGAACAACGTGGTGGACGACGCGGCCGCGAAGGCGCGTGCGTCGATCCCGCTGGAGCGCGAGTTCCAGAAGAAGGCCCTGGAGACGTACCGGGCGGCCTACGAGGCGGGCGGCTTCGACAAGAAGGTCGCGCCGGAGGTGGCCTACCTGCTGGGCGAGCTCTCGCGCCGCCTGAGCGACCCCAAGGCGGCCGTGACCTGGTTCCAGAAGTCGATCGACACGACGGACTCGGAGCCCCTCAAGAAGCTGGCCTCCACCCAGAAGGCCCTCGCCGAGAAGTAGCCCTTCACAAAACGCAGCGTCTATTTTGTCAGCGTCCCCTTGCCTTTTTGTAAGTTATGAATTATAAATTACAACGAGAGCAGAGGGGGAAGAATGGACGCATTCATCATCGAAGGCGGGCATCCGCTTCGAGGCACCGTTGAAGTCCGCGGCGCGAAGAACGCCGCGCTGCCCATGATGGCCGCCGCCCTCCTCCTCGACGAAGGCAAGCTCGTCCTGCGGCGCGTCCCCAACCTCGCCGACATCAAGTCGATGGCGAACGTCCTGCAGGAGCTGGGCGTCCGCATCGACCGCCGCGGCGACGAGATGACCCTGCAGGTCGTCAGCGACAAGAACTGCCGCGCCTCCTACGAACTCGTTTCCAAGATGCGCGCGAGCGTCTGCGTCCTCGGCCCCCTGGTGGGCAAGCGGCGCCGCGCCGAAGTCTCGATGCCCGGCGGCTGCAGCATCGGCGACCGCCCCATCGACCTGCACCTCAAGGGCCTCGCGGCCCTGGGGGCCTCCGTCGCCGTCGAACGCGGCTACGTGATCGCCTCGGCCCGCCGCCTGGCCGGCGGCACCATGTATCTGGGCGGCCCCATGGGCTCGACCGTCACGGGCACCGAGAACGTCATGATGGCGGCGGTTCTCGCCCCCGGCACGACGATCATCGAGTGCGCCGCCTGCGAGCCCGAGGTCCAGGAAGTCGCGAAGCTGCTGGTCAAGATGGGCGCCCTGATCGACGGGATCGGCAGCCCGCGCCTCACGATCACCGGCGTCAAGAAGCTCCACGGCTGCACCTTCGACATCATCCCCGACCGCATCGAGGCCGGCACCTTCATGGCGGCCGCCGCGATGACCGGCGGCGACGTCTCGATCGAGAAGTGCAACCCCGACCATCTGATGTGCGTCACCGAGTGCATGCGCCAGGCGGGGGCGATCATCGAGACCGGGCCGGACTGGATCCGCGTCCGCGGCAACGGCATGTTCCACCCGGTGAACGTCGCGACGCTCCCCTACCCCGGCTTCCCGACCGACATGCAGGCCCAGTTCATGGCCCTGATGACCCGCGGCGAGGCGATCTCGATCGTCACCGAGCGGATCTACCCCGAGCGCTTCCACCACGTCCGGGAGTTCGGACGGATGGGCGCGAACATCGTCCGAGAGGGCCCCAGCGCCATCGTGATCGGCGTGAAGGAGCTCTCCGGCGCCCCGGTGATGGCGAGCGACCTGCGCGCGGCGGCGGGCCTCCTGGTGGCGGCCCTGGCGGCGCGAGGCGAGACGGTGCTGCAGCGCATCTACCACCTGGACCGCGGCTACGACCAGATCGAGAAGCGCCTGGAGTCGCTGGGCGCCCGCATCCGCCGCAGCGACCTCAAGCCGGAGGCGGCCCCCCTGCGCGAAGCCGTCTAGCGGGAGAAAACAACCAGGTTACTTTCTCCACTCAGGCGTAGCGGGCGGTGCGCACCTTGGGGCGGCAGGCCAGGCAGCTCTCCGAGGTCGGGTTCATGAACAGGTGCAGGTACTGGATCGGGGACCCGCAGGCCTCGCAGGTCCCGTAGGAGCCCATCCGGATCCGCTCCAGCGCCCCGTCGATCTGGCTCACCTCCCGCTCGTGCAGGATCGTCCAGAGGTCGTACATCGTCTTCGAGGCCCGCGTCAGCGGCGGCGCGATCTGGTTGCGCCGCTCGTGGAGCATCTCGGCGAATTGATTCAAAACCCGGGGCGACAGGGGCTCGTTCTGTTTCTCCATCGACTTCCTCCCTAAGCATTGGATATGGATTCCCTCGGCGGGGGCGCGTTACTGTGAAAATTGCCGCCGACTGAGACACTGGGGCATTCCGCCCCACGGGGAAGCCTGCCCCAGCGCCCCACTGCAGGAGCCCCCTCCCCCTCAATTCCGGCCCGAAAACCGCGCTTTCGATTGGCATCCCTCTTGCATAGGCCCCATATGAAATGGGACTGAACCTCGGAGCGGGCAGTCCGTTGAGAAACGACACGAGAGGAGGCGAGTCATGGGCGGAAGCCAGAACATCGGCGAGGCGTCGGACAACCCCGTGGAGATCAATGTCACCGCGATGGTCGACGTGATCTTCTGTCTCTGCATCTTCTTCATGTGCTCCTTCCACTTCAAACAGCTGGAAGGAAAGATTGACGCCTGGATGCCTAAGGACGGGCCCGGCAATCAGATCGGCGAACTGAAGGACAAGCCCATCCTCGAAGAAGTCCGGGTCTTCATGAAGTGGGATGCCGCCAGCGGAAAGACGATCCGCCGCATCGGAAACCGGAACCCCGTCGAGACCGATAATCAGCTCACCGAGACCATCGACCAGATCAAGAAGGACTACGAGAAGGCCGGAAAGAGCGAAGTGCCGGTCGTGGTCGACTCCACGGCGGACGTGCCCTGGCAGGACGTCGTCCACGTCGTGGATCTTTGCAAGCACCAGAAGCTATCCCCCATCCGCTTCACCGAGCCCATGCAGTACCAGAGTCGATAGCCGAACGATTGAGGAGCGAGCCATGAAGCTGATCGAAAACGCGCCCTGGTGGCTGGTGTCCGCCGGAATCCACGCCGTCCTGATCCTCGGAGCCGCCCTCATCTACGTCGAGCGGCTCCTGGCGGTCGAGGAACCCCTGAGCCCGATCGTCTTCCGGGCCCCCGAGCCGGAGCGCATCCCCATCGATACCGTCCGCGACGTGACCGCCAAGAGCGGCGCCCCGCTGAAGTTCGACGACCCCGACCCCAAGGTCGACCCCAACGAAAAAGTCATCTGGTTCCCCGGCGCGGAGTTCAGCGATAAGAACCGCTCCAAGGAAACCGACCCGGACCTCATCCGCGACGGGATGAGGGGCCAGGACTTCAAGTTCAATTCCAGCACTCCCGGGGACGGCAGCTCCCACATCGGCCGTCAGCTCAAGGGCATCGGCGGCTCCGAGAACATCGGCACCGGCCGCGGCGGCGGCAGCGCGGGCCGCTACGGCGACCGCTTCGGCAGCAACCGCGACACCGCCGTCCGGAAGAACGGCGGCGACCCGAGCACCGAGAGCGCCGTCACCGCGGCGCTGCGCTGGCTGGCGCGGCACCAGAACGTCGACGGCAGCTGGAGCGCGGAGGGCTTCAACCACAAGTGCGTCAACGGGAAGTGCTCCGGGACCGGCGAGCGCGACTATGACAGCGGCGTGACCTCCCTCTCCCTGCTCGCCTTCCTGGGCGCCGGCTACACCCAGGTGTCCAAGGACGAGCTCGTCGACCCGGCCGTGCCCGGCCAGACGCTCCGCTTCGGCGACGTCGTCCGGCGCGGCCTGCAGTGGCTGATCACGCAGCAGGACCCGGAAGGCTGCGTCGGCGAGCGCGGCCAGAAGTACATGTACAACCATGCCGTCGCCGCCCTGGCGCTCTCCGAGGCCTACGGCATGACCGTCTCCGCGCCGCTGCGCGACCCCGCCCAGAAGGCCATCAGCTTCCTGGCCAACGCGCAGAACCCCGGCAAGGGCTGGCGCTACAGCACGCGCTCCGGCGACAACGACACCTCGGTCACCGGCTGGGCCGTCATGGCGTTCAAGTCCGCCGAGCTCTCGGGCCTCGAGTTCCCCAAGGCGGCCTTCGACGGCGCCCTGGCGTGGCTGAACGAGGCGACCGAGCAGAACGGCTACTACCGCTCGGGCTACAACCAGGCCGGCACCGGCAAGGTCTACGTTCCCGGCAAGAACGAGCAGTTCCAGCACCACGAGTCGATGTCGGCCGTCGCGGTGATGTCCCGCATCTTCATCCAGAAGAAGCGCGATCCCGCGCTGACGGCGGTGAACCTGCTCGTGTCCGACCTCCCCGCCTGGAAGGCCGGGCAGGTGGACTTCTACTACTGGTACTACTCGTCCCTCGCGCTCTTTCAGTATGACGGCCCCAAGGGGCCCTTCTGGACGAAGTGGAACGAGCCGATGAAGAACGCCCTCGTTCCGACCCAGAAGACCGAGAAGAGCGGGTGTGAGAACGGGTCCTGGGATCCCTCGGCGGATCGCTGGGGCTTCGAGGGCGGCCGGGTCTACGCCGCCGCCATCAACTGCCTGACCCTGGAGGTGTACTACCGCTACGCCAACGTCTTCGGCACTTCGAAGTAGACGCCCCCCAAATAACGAGGGCGCCCCGGAGCCATCCCCGGGGCGCCCTTGCGCTTTTTATGGAAAGAGACCGCTACTTGTCGGCCTTCTTCTTCTTGGCGGCCGGCATCGCCTCGTCGATCTTTTTCTTCTGCTCGTCGTCCTTGCCGACGTCGTGCAGCTTCGCGATGATCTCGGACTTCAGCGCGGCGACTTCCTTCCTCGCCTTCTTGTCGCCGCCGTCGATCTTCTTCTGCGCCTCCGCCGCCTTGTCCTTGTACTCGGCGTAGATGGCGTCCACCTTCTTGACCTGCTCGTCGTCCAGGCCGCACTTCGTCTTCAGGTCGGCCGAGCTCGGCAGCCCCAGGGGCGCCGCGTCGTCCTTCGCGTACGCGTTCAGCGACGCCAGCGCAAACACCACCGCAAGCACTGCTTTCATGGCATCCTCCAGCTGAAATGTTTTCCCGTCCCCAACGCAGGGTTTAACACGACGCCGGAGGGAGGGTTACGGTGAAAATGTGCTCAGGCGGCGGCCGCCGGGGCCGGCTCGTGCGTGTCGCGGTCGAGCCGCGTGACGGGGTCGATGAAGAACCAGCAGACGGCCGCGAGCAGGTAGACGCCCGCGCTGACGTCGAAGGCGAGCGCCCAGCCTCCCGCGGTGGCGGCGAGCTTGTTGAAGACGACGGGGCTCAACGCGCCGCCGAGGTTCCCCATCATGTTCATGCTGCCCGAGAAGGTGCCGGCGAACTTGCCGCCGACGTCCATGCAGGCGCCCCAGGAGCAGGGCATCGTCAGGTCGCCGAAGAAACTGGCGGCCCCCATGGCGAGCATCACGACCAGCGGGTACTCCATGAAGCGGGAGGGCATCAGGAAGCAGAGCCCCGCCAGGCCCATCCCGGCCACGCCAAGGATGCGCCGGGTCCGCAGCACGGTGCCGGACCACTTCTCCAGCCGCGGGATCAGGATGCTGGAGGCCAGGTTCCCGAACGCGCCGCAGAAGAGCGGGATCCCGGCCAGCGCCGCCCGCTGGTATTCGTTCACCTTCGGGTACTTCTCGTCCAGGAACGTGTTGAGCCACGTGACATAGAAGTACCAGCAGTAGCTGAAGCACGCGTACTGCAGCCAGAGGAGCCAGGGCGTCGCCGACGCGAGGAAGCGGCTCCAGGGGACCGGATCGTGCCGGGCCACGGCCGGATTGTTCGCCAGCAGCGCCCGCTCGGCCTGGTTGACCTGCGGATGATCCTTCGGGTCGTCGCGGAACCAGCGCCAGAAGAAGATCGCCCAGACGACGCCCAGCCAGCCGAAGACCAGGAACGCGACCTTCCAGGACATCTGGCGAAGCAGAATGGCCACCAGCAGCGGCGTCACCGCGCCGCCCAGCCGCGCGAACATCCAGAGGATCGCCTGCGCCCGGACCTTTTCCTCCGGACGCAGCCACGTCGAGAAGGCGCGCGTCAGGTTGGGGAAGCAGCCCGCCTCGCCGGCGCCGAAGAGGAAGCGGCACACGAACAGCGACACCTTGCTCCACATCCAGCCCGTCGCCATGGTGAAGAAGGACCACCAGAGCACCACGCGGACCAGCGTCTTCCTGGGGCCGAACTTGTCGCCCATCAGGCCGGTCGGGATCTCGAAGAGCGCATACGCGACCGTGAAGGCCGTGAAGATCCAGCTCATCTCGTCCTTGCTGAGCGTGAGGTCCTTCTGGATCAGCGGGGCCGCCTTGGAGATGCAGATGCGGTCGACGTATTGGATCGCGGCGAGGAATACCCCGAAGACGATGACCTTGTAGCGGGCCCGGGTCGGCGCGAGCGCGTCCATGAGCTAAAGACGTTCCCCCGAAGACGAAGATTGCGGGCCCGACACAAACCTTGTTCTTAGTGGCCTTGGAGCCGTTGTGTTCTAACGAAGCCGCGTCAGATCTTGAACATCATCTTGAGCGTCGACCCCGGATCCCGCGCCATCTTGAGGAAGCCGGCCTGGCCGTCGTCGAGCGGCCGCGTCTCCGTCCACGGCGTCAGGTCGAGCCGCTTCGCCTCGATCAGCCGCAGCGCCGTGAGGAAGTCGCGCGGCGTGTAGCAGAACGTCGTGAAGACGCTCTTTTCGTCGCGGATCATCTCGATCCAGGGCAGGCTGGACTCCATCTCGGACATGCCGATGAAGAGCACGCGGCCGCCGCGGCGGCAGCAGTTGATCGCCTGGCGCCGCGTCGCCTCGATGCCGGCGGTCTCGATCACGAACTCGGTCCCGCCCTCGCTCCAGTCCCGCACGGCCTGCACGGGGTCGCCCTTCGCGGCCGAGAAGGCCTGGTCGGCCTTCAACTGCCGGGCCACCTCGAGGCGCTTCTCGTTCTTGTCGACGATGCAGACCCGCGCGATCCCGCGCAGCTTGGCCATCGAGAGCGCGAGCATCCCGATCGGCCCCGCGCCCAGGATCGTGAGCGAATCCGGCACCTCGCTCATCGAGGTGCGGAAGAAGTGGACCACGTTGGCCAGCGGCTCGGTCATGATCGCTTCCGCCTCGGAGAGCGTCTCCGAGACGGGGTAGAGGCAGGTCGTCGGCAGCGAGACGAACTCGGCGTACGTGCCGTGCACGCGGTCGAGCCCCAGCACCTTCCAGGTCGCGCAGAGGTTCTGCTTCCCCGCCAGGCAGGCGGAGCATTTCCAGCAGGGCATGAGCGGGTTGATCACCACGCGGCGGCCGGGCTTCCAGTCGGCGACCGAGGCGTGCACCTTCTCGACCGTCGCGACGGCCTCGTGCCCCAGGATGAGGCCGGGCTTGCGGCGCTCGCTGTGGCCGAGGAAGCCGTGGATGTCCGAGCCGCAGATGCCCGACGCGTGGACGCGGAGGAGCGCCTCGCCGGCCTGGGGCGACGGGACCGGGACGTCCTGGATCTCGACCTTCTCCGGTCCCATGTAGACGAGGGCTTTCATCGGTCTTCATTTGAAGATACGCGCGCCGATCCTGCAAACGAAAAGAACTCCGGAATCTTCGCGACCGACTCAGGGATTGTCGGATTGGCGTTCGGCGTGTTCAGAGGTTATTGTACGTCCGATGTCCGACCTCGACCTGCAGGAACGCGACGGCTACCTCGAAGCCCGCTACCTCGGCCGCTACAGCCTGGAGCGCTACAAGAGCCTGATGGAGCGCTCGACGAAGGCCTGCACGGAGCGCGGCCTTCCTCGCCTGCTCGTGGACATCAGCGACCTGCAGGATTACGCGCCCACGATGATGGAGCGGCACGAGATCGGCGTCGCCGGAGCGGCGCTGAGCCGTGAGATCGAACGGGTGGCCGTCATCGCCACGCTGGAGCAGGTCGGGCCGCATTCCTTCTCCACCACGGTGGCCCGGAACCGGGGGCTCTCGGTCCGGTCGTTCCACGACCGCGAGGAAGCGCTTCGCTGGCTCCTGGGCTCGGGACGCGACGCGCGTCAGGTCTGAGGGAATTCGAGCGGCGGGCGGTGGCGCCAGGCCCGGAGGCGGTTGGCGACCTTGCGGATGGGCTTCTTCGAAAGGATCTTGCGCTCGACCTTGTACTTGCCGGGGATGTCCGTGATCATGATCCCGGCGAGCACCAGCAGCAGCCCCTGCCCCGGCACGCCCGGAAGCGACAGGACCAGGCCAACCGCCACGAGCAGCACCCCGGCCGCATTCTTCAGGATTTTGATCCAGAGCGGCCGATTCTTCGATTTCTGCTTCTTCTCGCTCTTGAAGTAGTCCGGAGGGAGGCGGATCAACATCCAGCCCGCCAGCCCGCCGCTGACCACGAGCGTCCCGATCGAGATGCCGACGATGAGAAGGACGTCTTCCGTGGTCATCCAGAGGTTGGACGGCCGAGCCGCGGATTTCGTTATGCGCCGAAATAATTCGGCCGCTCCGGCATCATTCCCCGCGGTGATTGCGCGACCCGACCCCGAACGATAGAATGGCCGCCCCATGTTCGAATCCCTGAGCGAGTCCCTCGGCAACGTCTTCCGCAAGCTCTCCGGCAAGGGGAAGCTGACGGAGTCCAATATCGAGGAGGGCCTCCAGGAAGTCCGCCGCGCCCTCCTGGCGGCCGACGTGAGCTTCAAGATCGTCAAGGACTTCATCGACCGCGTGAAGACGGCCGCCGTCGGCGCCGACGTGCTCAAGACGATCAACCCCACGCAGATGTTCATCTCGCTCGTCCACAAGGAGCTCGCGGCGCTCATGGGGCCGGTCGACCATTCGATCGCGCCCGCCCAGGGGAAGGCGCCGGCGGTCCTGATGATGGCGGGCCTCCAGGGCGCGGGCAAGACGACCACCACGGCCAAGCTGGGCAAGTACCTCCAGAAGCGCGGCCGCAAGCCGATGCTGATCGCGGCCGACATGATCCGCCCGGCCGCCGTCGAGCAGCTCAAGACCCTCGGCAGCCAGAACGGCATCCCCGTCTACTTCGAGCCGAGCGGCCGCCCGGTCAAGATCTGCGAGCGCGGCGTCGCCAAGGCGCAGGAGCAGGGCTGCGACGTCGTGATCCTCGACACGCAGGGCCGCCTGCACGTCGACCGCGAGATGATGGACGAGCTCAAGGAGATCCATCAGAAGCTCAAGCCGCAGCAGACCTTCCTGGTGGTCGACGCCATGACCGGCCAGGACGCGGTCAAGTCGGCGGACGAGTTCAACAAGCAGCTCTCGCTCGACGGCGTGATCCTCACCAAGCTCGACGGCGACGCGCGCGGCGGCGCCGCCCTCTCGGTGAAGGCGATCGTCGGCAAGCCGATCAAGTGGATCGGCATGGGCGAGAAGATCGAGATGCTCGAGGAGTTCCACCCCGAGCGGATGGCCGACCGCATCCTGGGGATGGGCGACGTGGTCACGCTCGTCGAGAAGGCCCGCGAGGCGATCGACGAGGAGCACGCGCGCAAGCTCCAGGAGAAGATCAAGAAGGACGAGCTGACGATCGACGACTTCCTCAAGCAGCTCGAGGCCATGGAGAAGATGGGGCCGATCAAGTCGCTCATGAAGCTGATCCCGGGCGCCAGCCAGATGGGTCAGATGATGGGCGACATGGACAACGCCGAGAACGAGCTGAAGTACGCGAAGGCGATCATCCGCTCGATGACGATGCAGGAGCGCGAGAACCCCGAGCTGCTCAACGCGTCGCGGCGTCAGCGGATCGCGAAGGGCTCCGGCCGCCCCGTCCACGAGGTCAACTCGATCATCAAACAGTTCGACGAAGCCCGCAAGATGATCAAGCTGATGAAGAAGGGCAAGTTCCCCGGCGGTCCGGGCGGCCCCGGCATGCCCGGCGCGCCGCCTCCGCCTGGCCGACGCCGCTGACCCGAACACCGCACGCCGAACACGGAATACCGACTGGACCAATCCCCCTCCGGATCGGGGTTCTGTGTTCCGAGTTCGGGGTGCGGAAGACTACTTCGCCGGCAGCGTCTCCTGGATCACGTCGAACTCGGCGCGGGCGACCTCGACGTGCTTGTCCTCGCCGTGCGCCGCCAGGATGCGGACCGAGGCCTTCCCCGGGCCACCCTTCACGGTGATGTCCTGCTCGCGCCCGGAGTAGCCCTGGTGCTCGACGCCGTGGACCCCGACCCACTCCACCACCCAGAGGTAGGGGACGTCGGCGGCCATCTGGCCGTCCATCGTCTTGGTTTCGACGACGAACTTGAGCCTGGACTTCGACCCGAGCGCGACCTGGGACGGAGCCTGGACGCTCCACTGATAGTTCGCGGCGGGCGCCGCGCTCTTGCAACTCGCCATCAAGGCGACGATGGCGATTCCGAGCAGGGTTTTCCGCACAGCTGTTTCCCCCTTACTTTCTACTTCTTGCTTCCTACTTCCTACTTCCTACTTCGTGCTTCTTGCTTGTCGCCACGCCCAATGTGGAGGGACCCCGCGGGTCCCCCCACGAAGGGGCGTGGATGGCGCCGAAAGAAACTCTCTTGACCCCCCGGGTTGGCCCCGGTCGCGGTTCCGCGCGGCGACTTGCGCCGCGCCTCCCGCGATAGGCTAGTTACGACGTCTGGACAGGGAGGTAACAGAATCCGCGAGCCGCGCAGGAACTTACTCGCCGCGGAGAATGCGCAGCAGGTAGACGTGGGTGGAGCCGCCGGAGTTGTGGGCGTCCAGGACGCTGACGAAGTACGGGCCGTCGGCGGGCAGCGTGACCCGCAGCGACGGGTCCCGCGTGGTCTTCGAGTCGTCCAGCGCCGCCACCGTCTGCCCGTCCTTGTTGTGCAGCATCAGCATCGCGTCCAGGATCGAGCCGCGGCGCTGCGCCTCCACCTCGAAGACCCAGGTCTCGCCCTTGCGCCCCGCGATCCGGAACACGTCGACGTCCATCGCCTGGGAGACGGTCCCCTGCACCACCTGCCCCGCCTCCACCGGCTGCGCCGTCGCGAAGCCGCCGTTGGGCTCCTTCTCGAGCACGACCTTGTCCTTCGGCAACACCAGCAGTTCGTAGGGCGTCGTCTGCCCCGCCGCGTTCAGCGCGAGCAGCTGCAGCTTCTCGGGCGCCGCCTCGGGCAGCTTGATCTCGATCTCGACCTTCGTGTCCCCGTAGACGGCGGGATCCGTCTCCTTGGGGATCTCGGCCTTGCCCTTCGACTTGATCGCGATGGAGACGCCCTCGATCGGCTCGGCGAGCTTCACCTCCGTCGCCTGGTCGAGGTTCAGGCCCCGCAGCGTGACCTTGGCGCTCGCGCCCGGCGTGACGGCGAGCGGGAGCGCCATCGCGATCCGCGGCTTGGGATCGGGCGGCGCCTTCTTGTCCTCCTGCACCGCGGCGCAGAGGAGGAGGATCGCCAGGGCGACCTTAGACATACAGCTCGCCGACGGGGTCGCCCTGGTCGAGGATCTCGATCGGGCGGCCGTCCGGCGAGTTCAGCCACCCGTGATGGTCGATCCCCAGCCCGTTGTAGATCGTCGCGCACACGTCCGCCGGCTTCACCGGGCGGTCCGTCACCGACGTCCCCGTCCGGTCCGACGCGCCGATCACCCTACCCCCCTGGATCCCCGCGCCCGCAAACAGCATCGAAGCCACCGGCGCGAAGTGGTCGCGCCCGTTGTCCTTGTTGATCTTCGGCGTCCGCCCGAACTCCCCGAAGCAGGCCACCATCGTCTCGCTCAGCAGGCCCGTCTGCGCCAGGTCCTGGATCAGCGCCGAGAAGCCGCGGTCGAAATCCGGCAGCATCTTCTCCAGGCCGTCCCAGATCTTGGCGTGGTGGTCCCAGCCGCCGCTGCTCACCGTCACGAAGCGCACGCCGCGCTCCACCAGGCGCCGCGCCAGCAGGCAGCTCTGGCCGAAGGTCGTGCGGCCGTAGCGGTCGCGCAGCTCCTTCTTCTCCGTCTCCAGGTCGAAGGCCGTCTGCGCCTGCGGCGACAGGATCATCTCCGCCGCCCGCTGGTGGAACTCGTCGTAGGTCCCCAGCTGGTCGTCGCCCTTCACCTTGCCGTTCAGCGCGTCGACCGACGAGAGCAGCTCCTTCCGGCGCTCCGCCCGCTTCGCGTCGATGGCCTCCGCCGCCGTGAGGTCGCGGACCTTGTAGTTCGGCGCGTTCGGGTCGCCGGCCTTGAAGGACTCGTACTTGCCGCCCAGGTACGCGCTCCGGCCCAGCTCCCAGGTGAACGACGGGTTGCGCGGGATCGAGACGTAGGGCGGCAGCGCGCCGCGGAAGCCCGTCTCGTGCGCCGTCACGGCGCCCATCGCGGGATAGTCGCCGAAGGCCGAGCCGAAGCGGCCCGAAAGCACCCAGTTCGTGGCGGTCTCGTGATGGTCGTTCCCGTGCGAGCCCGAGCGGATCAGCGCGACCTTGTCCATCGTCTGCGCCATCTGGGGCAGGAGCTCGCAGACGTGCAGGCCCTTGACGTTCGTCTTGATGGAGGTGTACTTGCCGCGGATCTCCGAGGGCGCGTCCGGCTTCATGTCGAAGCTGTCGTGGTGGGACAAGCCGCCGCCCAGGTACACCAGGATCACCGACTTCGCCTTGCCCTTCCCCTCGGAGCCGGCCTTGAGGGCGTTGGCGTCCTTCGCGCCCAGCAGGTGCCCCATCGAGAAGCCCAGCGGCGCCAGCGCGCCGAGGCGGAGGAAATCGCGGCGGGCCACCCCGTCGCAGTGCGCGTGCACCTTCCGGCTCATCGGCACGTCGAACATTCGTCCTCCGCGATCAGTGATTGAACACGAACTCTTTCGAGTTCAGGAGCGCCCAGGACAGGTCCCGGACGACGTCCGCCCGCTCCGACCCGTCGGCGAGCATGCGGGCCACGGTCTTCCGCTCCGACTCGCGCGGCCGCCGGGCCAGCGTGCTCAGGAAGAGCGCGTCGACCAGCTTCGCCGGGTCGCTTTCGTCCTTCAGCAGCTTTGCCAGGCGCCCCTCGGGCGACTTGATCTTCTCCACCACGCTCGACCCGTTCTGCAGGTGCAGCAGCTGCGGGAGCGTGACGTCCCCGTTCCGCTCGCACGCGCAGGCCGTCACCCGGTCCGACTGGCCGAAGAGCTTGAGGAAGTGCGACTCCACGCCCGGGTCCGGAAGCTGCGTCGCCCGGATCCCCACCGGGTAGCCCGGGAAGCTGTCGGGGACGCCCGTGACCTGGCTGATGGCGTCGAGCAGCACCTCGGCCGACATCCGCTTCGCGTAGTAGTGCGAGTAGAAGCGGCGGTCCGTCTCGTTCTCGGGCAGCGTCGACGAGCTCAGCTGGTAGGCCCGCGAGGTGAGGATGAGCTTCATCACGTGGCGCAGGTCGAAGCCGCTCGAGACGAACTCCTGGTTCAGCGTCTTCCAGAGCGCCCCGTTGGTCGGCGGGTTGCTGGACCGCAGGTCGTCCACCGGGTCGACCAGGCCGACGCCGAAGAAGTGCTTCCAGAGGCGGTTCACCATGGCGCCGGAGAAGTACTCGTTCGTCGGCGCCGTCATCCAGTCCGCGAGCACCTTGCGCGGGTCCTCGGCCGGAGGGATCTGCACGGGGCTGCGGTCCAGGGGCTGGGGCGCGAGCGCGACCCCGGTGCGGGGCTGCGAGACCTTGACCGGCGCGCGCCGGATCTCGTCGGCCCGCTTGCGGCAGCCTTCCATCTCCTTGCGCTTGTCGTCGATCTGCTTCTGGATCTTCTTCTGCTCGTCCTCGGCCTTGCCCGTGAGGGAGATTTCGATCGTCCGCACCTGCTTCTCCAGGTCGGCCATCCGCTTGCGCTGCTCCTGCTCGCCGGGCGTCATGACCTCGAGGCGGCTCGGCGCCTTGTCGGGCTTCTGCCGGTCCAGCGTCACCGCGGAGAAGAAGGCCGCGAAGTGGTAGTAGTCGTCCTGCGTGTACTTCTCGTCCGGGTGGTTGTGGCACTTGCAGCAGAGGATGCGCGTGCCGAGGAACGACTGGGCCACCGACGACACGAGGTCGCTCTTCTGCGCCTCCCGCATCTCCCCGACCGTCACGACGAAGTAGCCGATCTGAGGGCTCTGCTGGGTGTCGCCCGACGCCGTCAGCACGTCGCGCGCCAGCTCGTTCCAGGGGCGCCTGGCGGCGACCTGCTCCCGCAGCCACTGGTGGAAGTCGCGCACGCCCTTGGCGCCGCGCACGTCGTGATCGCGCTCCTTGCGGTTCTGGAGGAGGTCGCCGAGCAGCTGGGCCCAGTAGTCGACGAACTCCGGGCGCTCGAGAAGCGCGTCCACCAGGCGGGCCCGCTTGTCGGCCGCCGGGTCGTCCAGGAAGGCGGCGGCCTCCGCGGCCGTCGGCAGCGTGCCGATCGTGTCCAGGAACGCGCGGCGCAGATAGTCGCTGTCGCTGCAATCGGGCGACGGCGGGATGCGGAGCTCCGCGAGCTTCTCGAAGAGGGGCGCGTCGAGCACGTTCCGCCGCGCCGCGTAGACGGCGGGGTCCACCTCGCGATGATGCGGGATCGTGAACGCGGTCACGGCGACCTTGTCCATGAAGTGGGCCCGCACCGTGGAGGCGCCCTCGCGTTTCGCCTTGACGAGGCCCGCCTCGGTGACGCCGAGCACGGTGACGTCGTTCGAGTAGAACTTCGAGAGCCAGGTCACGTCGCGGACCTGGCCGTTGCTGAAGGTCCCGCGGACCAGGAGCTGCTGCTCCTGTCCCGAGCCCATCTTCCGCCCGCCGCCGAGGATTTCCAGCGCCGTCAGGCTCGGCTCGTCCGCTCGGACGTTCGGAGTCCCGGCCTCGATCCATTGCACCAGGAGCGCGTAGGCGCGGGAGTCCTTGGCGAAGAGCTCGCCGCCGCGATGCGGAATCCGGTTCGACGCCTTCGCCAGCAGCAGGCTCATGTCGGGCGCCGCGTGGTTCATCCGGCGGCCGAACGACTCCACGATCAGGCGGGTGTAGTCCTCCTCCGGCGCGAAGCCCCGCAGCGACAGCTTGAAGCCGTTCTGCCCGGCTTCCTTGCCGTGGCAGCCGCCCTGGTTGCAGCCGTAGCGGGTCAGGACGGGCACGACCTCGTTCCGGAACGACGGCGAGCCGGCGGCCGCCGTCCCGCCCGCGACGACCTTGATCTTCGCGCTCTGCCCGCCGTGGGTGACGGTCACCTCGACCTCGCCGTCGCCCTGGGCGATCAGCCGGCCATCAACGACCGAGACGATCGAGGGGTTCGAGGAGACGATGCTGGCGTTGCGGGTGACGTCCTTGCGACGACCGCCGTCGTCATCGGCGCTCACCAGGAGGCCGTGATCCGCTCCCCTGCCCTGCAGCTCGATGGAGGCCGGTTCGACGACGAGGCGGACGACGGGCTCCCCGTCGGCGAAGGCCAGACTAATAGAGAGGAAGAGTCCCGCGAGGACCCTGAAACCGGGCTTTCCCATCCGTCGCTCCGCGATCCCCATAATTTACACACCCACCAGGGGGAAAGTTGGCGCCTTCGTGGCGCCACCTTCCTATAGCAGGAGGTCCGCGACTGTTACCCCGATCCGACCTTCCCTTGGTAATTTCGACCGCAGCGGGGACAAAAAAAAGGGGGCTTCCCCCGAACATTCGGGAGAAGCCCCCTGCAACCGGGGTATCGTTTTGAGCTACTTGTGGTCGTCTCCGTCCAGGATCCCGTCGTCATCCCGGTCGATGCCGATCCGCTGGCCCGATCCCGGAGGGACGCAGGTGAACGTCACCTCGCCGTGCCGCTGCTTCGACAGCAGGCGAAGGACGCCCTCCGGAATCAGGGGCTCGTGACTGCGGTCGGGACGGAACTTCCCCCCACCCACGTAGAGGTAGCCCCTCTCCCCCCGCTTGGCGACCACCTGGCAGTCCCCCGCGTCCGCGCGGGCCAGCATCAGCTGGAGCCGGGGCAGCGCCGCGGCCGAGTTGTCGCCCGTGAACGTCACCTGCTGGCCGACGATCGGCTTGAGATTGCTGTCGAAGGCCAGCATGAACTTCGCGAGGTTCATCTTCTCGACGAAGCCCTCGGGACTGAGCGGAATTCCCGTCGGGTTGCCCGGGTCGCGCGGGCTGATGAAGCCCGCCGGGCGCTTCAGGAAGGCGACCGCGCTGTGGAAGCGGAAGAGCGTGTCGCAGACCCCGTCATGGTTGTAGCCGAAGCCGCGGATCTGGTCGCCCATGAACTGGTTGTCGACCGAGGGATCCGGGGACTCGGGAAGGAAGAACGGGGCTTTCGGCATGCCGAACATCCCGACCTTCTGATACTGGTTCCGCAGGTGGGGGATCTTGAGGACCTGGGGCTCGTTCTCGAACGAGAAGCGCCCGTCGGTGCCGAAGAAGCCGGGCTTCGCGACGCCGAACTCCGCATTGCCGTCCCGATTCAGCACGTGGCAGCCGTTGCACTCGAAGAAGAAGTCGGTCTTGCGGGCGGGATTCATGAAGAGGTCCTTCCCGGCCTGCTCCTCCGCCGTGAGCGAGTCGTCCAGATTCCGGATGGGGTTCGGCGGATACGTGATCTCCAGGATGAACTTCGTGAAGGCGTCCATCTGGGCGTCGCTGATCTGGGAGCTCCGGCCGTTCAGGCCCTCGAACGCGACGTTGAACTTCTTGAATGCCGTGTCCTCGTCGAAGGCGCCGCCGTCGGGCTGGACGCTCGGCTCGCTGTTGTTCAGCCGGTCGCCGCGCCAGTGCATGGCGCCGTGGTTGGCGAGGCCGCGCAGGCTCTGGGTCGTCATCGGCCCCTTCATCGGCCGGGCATTGCGGCTGACGGTGAACGGCTCCGGCGGGACGGTGAAGATCCCGTTGTTGACGACCTCCGAACCGTCCGGATTCCCCAGGTCCCACGCCAGGCCGTCGAAGTCTCCGAAGATGTGGCAGCTCGCGCAGGCGGTGTCGCCGTGGGCGGAGCTGAACGACGCGTCATAGAGAAAGCGCCGGCCGTTGACGATGTGTGGCGGCTCCGGGTTGTGGAGCGCGACCGAGCCGAGCTCGCGCTTCGTCGCGGTGTCGACAACGGCGATCGAGTTGTTGAAGCGGGTCAGGACATAGAGACGGCGGTGATGCTCGTCGAGCGCGAGGCCGCTGGGTCCCCCGCCCGAGAGCACGATGTGATCATCGGCGTCGGGCGTGAACGTGTCGGCCTCGAGGGCCGCCGTCCGGAACACGCCGACCTTGCCCGAGCCGAACGCGGCGACGTAGAGGGTCGAACCATCGCGGGTAACCTGCAGGTCGACCGGGAACGCCAGGCTCCTCCGGTTCTCATCGTTCGGGTTGGGGTTGCAGCAGTCGGTGTAGTTGATGTGCTTATTGAGGTGGCGGGGCGTGACGCCAGGCCCGATCACGGTGATGCGGCTTTCCGCGAGGTGGCCCCGCACCGTATGGCCGGCGGTCACGCCGGGCCCCTCGAAGCGCTTCTCGTTCTGCGCGTCGGTGTTGGACACGTAGACGTGGCCGTTGGCCGGGTTCACCGCCATATTGAAGAGGACCGTCCCCACCCCCGAGTAGGCGGTCGTGGCGAGCGGCGGGTTGGCGACCGCGTCGATGGCGAACACATCCTTGTCGGGCAGCGAGAACTTCACCTGGCCGTCCCACTGACGTCCAAGCTCGTCGACCCAGTGGCTGCCGTCGAACTTGACGATCAGGCCCGTGGGCGGCTGGAGGATGCCCTCCCAGTTCGTATGCGGCGGGGGAGTGCCGCCGCGGGGGGTCACGGTGCCTTCGGGGAGCGCCGTCGTCCGGTTCCCCGTGAGGAATCCGGCGGCATAGACGCGCGAGCCGTCCGGCGTCGCGGCGAGCGCTCGGGGGGTGTCCGTGAAGAGCGTGATCCGCGTGAGCGGCTGGCCTCCCAGCCCGCCGCCGGGGTGCTCGGCGTCGAAGACCCACACGTCGGCGCGCCCGACGCCCGGCGTCAGGAGCTGCGGGTCGAAGCCGGCGTTCTGGCCCCGGTGGGCTGCCGTGATGAACGCGCGGCTCTGGTGATGCCCGGCGAACACGATGTCCCGGGGCTCGTCCCCCACCAGCAGCGTCTGGGCGACCCAGCCCGGCGAGGGCCGGCGGCCCCAGCCGCGGCGGTCGTCGTCTTCGTCGCCGTCGTCCAGGTCGTCGTCGAGGCGGACGATGCTCACGCTGTCCGAGAGGTGGTTGACGACCCAGACCTCGCGGTCCGTCCGCGCGGCGACCGCGACGGGCTCGAGTCCGACCGCGACCGAGCCCAGGCTCCTCAGCCCGTGCCGGGAGACGCGGAACACCTCCAGGCGGTTGTCGGGCGTATTACAGGCAAAGAGCAGGCGGCCGTTCGGGGCCAGGGCCAGCGGCCGGACCTGTCCGGACTCGAAGTGCGTGAAGGTCGAGCGCGGCTCGGGCGTCCGGGTCGCGGCGGCCTCCGGCAGCGGGCGCGCGGTCGTGACGACCGCGGCGACGGCCAGCAGGACCGCCGAGGCGGCCACGGAGTTGCGGAATGTCCTCATCTGTTTCTCCTAATCTCTCCCCGGTCGATGAGGAATACTTTCCACTCCCTGGGATTTCTGTCAACGAAAAATACCCATAAGTGCTTGCATAATGCTGCATATTTTCCCATGATATAGGGGAATTCCCGGCGCCTCCGCGGGAGAGCGCGGTGCAAATGTGTCTGGGGTATTTTGGGCGACGTTCGTAACAAGGCGTGCGGCCGTGCATCTATACCGGCAAGTCGAGTATCGTACCGGGGAGAGACTGAGGATTTCCGCGCGCCATCACCGTCGCGGCTCCCCTTCCAACGCCAGCGGGATGAACCAGCCATGACGGCTCCGATTCAGCCTCGCCTCTACGCCTGCGCCGGGTGCAACACCGACGCGTGGAGCGTTCCGGACGCCCCCGAGGGCGATCCGAAGTGCGGCCGCTGCGGCCGTCCGATGAAGGCCATGTACGGGACGCCGGCGGTCCTCCCCCCGAGCGCCGAGCCGATGGACGAGACGCTGACGTCCTTCCTGGCCGGCCCCCTCCCCGAGGAGGCCCTCAAGAACAGCGAGAACCCCGCCAACCTCTTCGGGAAGTACGTCTTCCTGCGCGAGATCGGCCGCGGCGCCACGGGCCGCGTCGTCAAGGCCTGGGACACGTACCTCTCGCGCTACGTCGCGCTCAAGTTCCTCCACTCGGCCGCGCCCCAGAACGTCGAGCTGGACGCGACCGAGCGGGTCCAGGACTTCCTGAGGGAAGCGCGGATCGCCGCCCGGCTGCAGCACCCCAACATCGTCCGCATCCACGAGGTCGACTGCCGGGAGAACCGCTACTTCATCAGCATGGACTTCATCCCCGGCGGGACCCTCTCGGACCTCATCCACGGGCCCGCGGAAGCCAAGAAGCAGCAGACCCGCTTCTACACCGACACCGACCGCCTCCTGAAACACCTCCGGCAGATCGCCATCGCGGTCCACCACGCCCACACGCAGATCCCCCCGGTGGTGCACCGCGACCTCAAGCCGCAGAACGTGCTCATCGACGCCCACGGGCAGCCTCACGTCGCGGACTTCGGCCTGGCCAACGAGGTGCAGCTGGAGCGCGGGGACGGGAGCCGCGGCGACGTCCGGGGCACGCCCGCTTACATGGCGCCCGAACAGGCGCTGGGCGAGATCCACGACATCGACCCGCGGACCGACGTCTACTCGCTGGGCACGATCCTCTATGAGATGCTCACCGGGGACGCGCCCTTCCGGGGGAGCAACATCCCCAGCGTGCTGCGCAAGATCGTGACCGAGTCGCCGGAGCCGCCCACCAAGGTCCTCGAGCAGCTGGTCAAGAAGCCGCCCGGCCTCGAGACCTGCCCCTCCGAGATGCGCGCGGCCCTCGAACTGCTCTGCCTCCAGGCGCTGTCCAAGAAGCGCGAGGACCGGCCGCAGTCGGCCCTCGACTTCGCCGACGCGCTCGACCCCTGGATCAAGAAGCGCGACCCCAGCGCCCGGACCACCGAAATCCGCGGCTACTTCAAGAAGCGCCGCCTGCGCCTCGTCGCGATGGCCACCGTGCCGCTGCTCGCCGTGGTCCTCCTGCTCTCGTGGAGGTTCCGCGCGCCCTCTCCCGCCTCGGCGCAGCCGACGGCCATCGGGGACGAGATCGCGGGAGTCGCCTCCGGCTTCCTCGCGTCGGGCAAATGGACGTCCTTCGGCGAGGCCGTGATCGAGCTCCGGCGCCGCGCGCCCGGGCACCCGCGCCTGTCGGAGTTCGAGGAGGCGCTGCGGACCCGCGGCGAGGACGTGCAGAAGCACCGCAACGAGTGGGCGTCGCTCCTCAACAGCCTGGGCACGGGCGCCCTCCCCTCCTCCTCCGAGGACCTCCGCATCCGGCTCCAGGAGATCCCGGAGATCGAGGACGAGCTCCGCGCCGGCCTCGACCTGGCCGTCACGCGCCTCGCGTCGTCGCTCCTCGAGCACGCCCGCGAGATCGTCGGCGAGCCCCGCGAGTCCTGGATCACCAAGGAGACCAAGGTCCGCGCGGTCGCCGTGCGGGACCGCACGGTCGAGGTCGACCGCTTCGCGCGCGACCTGGACCTCGCGGCCGACCTTCACCCGCTGGCGGAAGCGCGGACGCTCCTCGATCCGGTCCTCGCCTGGCGCGGGACCTGGAACCTGAGGATCAACGTCCGCCCCTTCGCGGAGTTCCGCATCGTCCAGGACGGCAAGGAACGGGCGCGCGACTTCACGCCCTCGGGCCTGGCCCGCATGGAGATCGGCCCCGCCCCGGCGGAGATCGAGCTTTTCTGGCCCTCCCAAAAGAACCCGCAGCGGCGCTGGAAGGCGTCCCTGGGCGACCTCAAGTCGGGCGAGACGGTCGTCGTGTCGGGAAGCATGGATTCGTCGGAACTCGAGGTCGAACGGAAATGAAGACTCGTCTGGCGTTCGCGCTGTTCCTCCTGGCGGCCGGGCCCGTCGGGCTCGCCGAGCCGCTCTTCGCGGGGAGCCTCAGCTTCAATCCAAGCTCGGTCACCATCAAGAAGGCCGCCGGGGTGCCGAGCATCGGGACCACCACGCCGGTGATCCTGTCGAGCAGCGGCGGCAAAGTGACCTGGCATGCCGCCGTCCTGCCCGGCGCGACCTGGCTCTCCGTCACTCCCACCGACGGCACCCTGAACGGGAGCGGATCCGTGCAATTGGACATCAAAGTGGACGTGATGAATCCCGTCCAGCTGTTGCCCAATACCTACATCGGCACCATCCGGATCACGGGGAACCAGTCGAACAGTCCCCTGGACCTCCCGGTAACGCTGATCGTCGACCCCAACGCCGTGATCACCGTCACCCCGCCCACGCTGACGTTCGCGGCGGCCACGAATGCCACCCCCGTCGCTCAGTCCTTCACGCTGAAGAACGACGGCAGCAGTCCTCTGGCCTGGACGGCCACGACGGCTTCCGTGCCGGCGGGCTGGATTCACGTCAGCCCCGCCAGCTCCGCCGCGGCCGGAGGCAGTCTCGCGCCCGGCGCCACCGTCTCCATCTCGGTCCAGCTCGACCCCCTGTCCAGCGCGAATACCTATACCGGGTCGGTCACCATCAAGGAAAACACGACCTCGCAATCCCAGTCGGTCGGCATCACGTACATCGTCAGCTCCCTCGGGCGGATCGGGCTGTCTCCCTCCAGCCTGTCCTTCGACGCGCCCACGAACGGCGGGGATCCCGCCCCTCAGTTCCTGAGCCTGAGCAACACCGGCGGCCAGGACCTGGCCTGGTCCGTGGCCGTCTTCATCGACGCCCCCGCTTCTCCCACCGGCTGGATCTCGGTCGACACCCCGCTCAGCGGGACGCTGACTCCCGGCTCGGCCCACGCGATCACCGTCAGGATCGATAACTCGCCGTCGGGCACGTCCCTGCTGGAAGGGACGTACCAGGGCCACGTCACCGTCAGCGGGACGAGCGGAGGATCGGCGGTGGCGTCGCAGTCCACCAGCATCGTCCTGAACGTGATCAGCAACCCCCAGCTCTCGGTGACGCCCACCCAGGCCTCCTTCCTCGCCTCGGTCGACTCGACCGTCGCGGCGCCGGTCGGCGTCAGCATCCTGAACAGCGGATCGGGCACCATGGGATGGGCGGTCTCGGGGGGCCCGGCCTGGCTCACCGTTTCTTCCGGCGGAGGCACCCTGGGGTCTCTCGCCTCCACCTCCCTGGTTCTCACCGCCAACGGGGCGGGCCTGCCGCCGGGGGTCTACACGGATACGATTCAGATCACCGCCGTCAATCAGACCGGAGGCGCCCCGTTCCCTCCCGCCTCGAACTCGCCGCAGACGATCACCGTCGAGCTGACGGTGGTCAAGTCGAGCAAGCCCACGGAAGCGCCGGCGGGTCAATGCGGCCTCTCGGGGCTGGAGCTGCTGATCGCGCTGATGGGGATCCGGCTCGGGAAACGGCTTTCCACGAAAAGAGGAGTGGTCGCATGAACCTCGCCTGGCTCGCGTTCGTCCTGTCCGCTCAGACGACCCCCGACATCGACGCGCTGCCGCGCCACCTCTCCCTCGAGGAGCCGCGGGCGGTCGTCCGTCAGGACCCCGCCCAGGAGCGCCCCACGCAGCCGGTCCGCGCGCCTCAGGCGGAGCGCCCCCTGATCGACTTCGAGTGGCTGGAGCTGACGCCGGCCGCAGGCCTCGCGGTCTACAGCTCGAAGTTCCTGAGCGACCCCGGCCTCGCGATCTCCATCCGCGCCCACGCGCCCATCCCGCTCTTCTCGCCGCCGGGCAACGTGGTGAAGGAGTACTTCGGCGTCTTCGCCCAGGCGGAGTTCGCGATGATCGACCGGGACATGAGCCACAGCGTCGCCCACCGCCGGGGCGTCGCGTCGTTCATCTCGCTCGGCCTGGACTACACGTTCATCCGCGACACGACCTGGCTCCTGGTGGGACGGGCGGGCCTCATGTACGCCTACTACGGCGGCATCGCGGACCTGAAGAACGGCGTCGGCCCGGTCGTCGGCCTCTCCGCGGGGATCCAGATCAGCGGCTCCATGGCGATCGCCTACAGCCCCGAGGTGATGTTCGGGGACACGGGCAGCCACATCTTCCTGAACACGGTCGGACTCCTGATTCAGTTCTAAGCCATGACGCTGTTGCTGCTCGTCCTGCTGAGCGCCCTCGACGACAACGCCGCCGCCGGCGCCGCGTACCGGGCCGCCGAGGAAGCCGCGCGCCAGGGAAAGCATGAGGACGCGGTCGCCAAGCTGCAGGAGGCGCTCCGCGGTCAGCCGCGCGAGAGCGACCGGCTGAAATACCGGGACGAGGACGGGCTGCACCTCGAGCCGTACTACCCCCACTTCCTCTGGGCGCAGACCCGGGGCGCGCAGGCGCGCGCCGAAAAGGACTCGTCCCGGAAGCGCCAGCTGCTCCGCGAGGCGATCACCCATCTCGAGCTGACGCACCACCCCTCCGCGGCGGATCTGCTCAAGACGGTGAAGGAGGAGCTCGCGACGGTCGAGAAGTCGGCCAGCGCCTCGGACGAAGTGCGGGCCGCCGTGACCGCGCTGGGCCAGAAGATCAAGGGGCTCTGCGACAAGGAGAACTTCGAGGAAGCCGCCCAGGTCGTGGCCGCCGAGAAGGCCCTGCTGGACCCCTTCCCGGCCGAGCGCGCGCAGCTCCTGGATCTCGTCGAAAGCCGGCGCGGCGCCGTCCTGACCCGCTACGAGAAGACCCTGGACCTCGCGCTGGACACCATCGCGGTGGCGCCCCCGATCGACAAGCCCGACACGATCCCGCAGCTCCTCCTGCCGGGCCTGCCGCCCCGGACCGTCGGCGCGACGGCCGACGCCCGCAGCGTCTGGGTGCAGGAATTCGTCGCGACCGTCCAGGACCACCTCGCCGAGCTCCGCTCGCTCAAGGAGACGGAGGGCCCCAAGGTCCTCTCCTGCGCCCGCGCCTTCGAGCAGTCGGCGGTCCGCGGGCTGAAGTCCGGCACGTTCTCGGGATTCCGCGCCGCCGTCAGCATTGCGGTCGCCGTCCGCTGGTCCCGGATCCAGGCCCTCTCGGGCGGCAAGGACGATGCCCAGCTCGACCGCCTCCTGACCGACTCCGAGGACGCGGTGCTGCAGCTGGAGAAGAGCCTGGGCCGCACCAAGGAATTCGATGCGTACCGCGCCGGCGTCCTGACCCCTCAGCTCCTGCGGATCCGCGAGGAAGGGGAGAAGTTCCGCCGCCGGACCGGCCTGACGACCGCCGTGGCCCGCTGGATCGGCCGCGCCGACCAGGTCCTGGCCCAGCGCTCCGCGATGGCCAGCCCCGACGCCCTCCGGGCCGCCGCCAAGGACCTAGGTCCCCTGGAGGAGGCCGCCGCCTGGAAAGACACCCCCGCCTCCCTCCGAGCGCGGGCGCTCTTCGCCCGCGCCCTCCTGGACGCCGTGGCGACCTTCCTGGAGGGCGAGCCCGCCCCCGGGGCCCTGGACCGGGCCGCCGCGGGGGTCAAGGCCGCCCGGGCCCTGGACGCCCGGGTCGACGACCCCTGGAAGGAGAAGCTTTCGCCCAAGCTCAAAACGTGGCTCGACCGTCTGGATCGGTAGTACGGAGGACGGCCGCAACGGCCGGAGATTCATGACGACGTCGACCCGCAGAATCACTCTGCTCCTGCTGGCCGCCTGGACGGGCTGCGCCACCAACGAATACACCGGCCGCAAGCAGCTCATGCTCGTCAGCGAAGACACCGAAAGGGAGCTGGGCGTCAGCTCCTACCAGGAGGTCCTGGGCAAGAGCGCCGTCGCCACCAATCCCGAGCAGGTCGAGCCCGTCCGCCGGGTGGGCCAGCGGATCGCCGCCGCGGCCGACAAGCCCGACTTCAAGTGGGAGTTCAACACCATTGTCGACGACAAGACCATGAACGCCTGGTGCCTCCCGGGCGGGAAGATCGCGTTCTACACGGGCATCTTTCCGGTCCTGGAGGACGACGCCGGCATGGCGTTCGTGATGGGCCATGAGGTCGGGCACGCCCTGATGCACCACGGCGCGGAGCGGATGAGCCAGAACATGGTCGCCGGCGGAGCCGCCGGCCTGGTCGGCGTCGCCCTCGGCGCCAAGGAGTCCAAGTACTCGGAGCTCGTGATGTCGGCGTTCGGGGTAGCGACCAACGTCGGGGTCCTGCTCCCCTTCAGCCGCAAGCACGAGGCCGAGGCCGACCGCGTGGGCCTCGAGCTCATGGCGAAGGCCGGCTACGACCCGCACGCGGCGGTGCGGGTCTGGAAGAAGATGGCGTCGATGAACCAGCAGCAGCCGCCCGAGTGGCTCTCCACGCACCCGTCGCACGAGAGCCGCATCAAGGACATGGAGGAGCGACTCCCGGCGGCGATGGCGATCTACGAGAAGACCCAGCACGCGCCCGTGGCCAAGCTGCCCCCGATCGGGCAGCGGGACGGCAAGGGCCCGGGCGGCATCCCCGGCTCGGCGCTGGTTCCCGGCTCCGCGCAGGTGCAGGCGGGCCCCGCCCGCTCGGGCACGCTCGAGGACGGCCGCAAGGCCCTGCAGTTCGAGGTCCAGTTCGACCGCGACCTCTTCATCAAGTCGGTCGAGATCTCGGGCCCCCGGGTCGAGAAGAAGTCCTACGAGATCAACGCAGGCGTCCCGGGCGGCCGGAAGAAGGTCCTGACGCTGCCGGTGGACGACGCGGCCGAAGGGGGCTCCTACACCCTCACCTTCCAGGGCTCCGAAAGCGGACGACCCGTCACCCTGACGACCCAGCGTGAGGTCCGATGATCCTCGCCGTCGCCAGCGACCACGCGGGCGTCGACCTGAAGCGGGAGCTGCTGCGGCGGCTGCGCCGCGCGCGGGTCCGGACGCTGGACCTGGGCACGTCCCGCCGGACGCCCGTCGACTATCCCGACTACGCCCGCGCGGTGGCGTCCGCGATCCGGGCCGGGAAGGCCGCGCGCGGGCTGCTGATCTGCGGCAGCGCCGTGGGCGTCAGCGTGGCCGCCTGCAAATTCCGCGGCATCCGCGCGGCGGTCTGCCACGACGCCTACTCGGCCCGGCAGGGGGTGGAGCACGACGACCTCAACGTGCTCTGCCTCGGCGCGCGGGTGATCGGGCCCGAGGTCGCGTGGCTGCTGGTGGAGACCTTCCTGGCCGCCCGCTTCAGCGCCGCGTCGCGCCACCGCCGCCGCCTCGGCAAGGTCCTCGCCATCGAGGCGGAGACGATGAAGGACTAGGCTACTTCGAGGGGAAGCGGCCGACGCCGTCGCAGTCAGGACAGGGGAAGGCCACGCGCGGGAACAGCGAGCCCGAGCCCGAGCAGGTCGGGCAGAGCTGGACGCCGAGCGTGTCCTGGAACTCCGAGCCCGCCACCAGCTTCCGGACCTTCTTCCCCTCGCACTTGTCGCACTTCGCGACCTTCCCGCCCTGGCAGACCGGGCAGAGGAAGCGGCCCTTCTGCTTGCAGCCCGGGCACGGGACCGTCCCCGAAAGCCCCATGCCGGTGAGGTCGTTTTCCTTCACGCGGCCCGACCCTTTGCACTTCTCGCACTCGGCGATGCCGCTGGCCGAGCAGCGCTTGCAGGGATACTTCCCCTGCCCCGAGCATCCGTCGCAGGCGGAGGACTTCCTCAGCCGCTCGGCGACGTCGTCGCAGAACTTCGCGGCCGGGGACTCCGGCACCAGTCCGGCGAGCTTCTTCCAGGACGCCGCCGCGGCCACCGGATCGAGGTCCTTCTCCCGGAACGCCGCCA
>Ga0310810_10000446_pt1 | contig 42317 bp, 35 predicted proteins | sample NCmetagenome_FD_207641 | JGI IMG/M metagenome (GOLD analysis project Ga0310810, IMG submission 207641) | Soil microbial communities from experimental microcosm in Duke University, North Carolina, United States - NC | ecosystem: Engineered > Artificial ecosystem > Soil microcosm > Unclassified ...
GATCTCGTGCCGCATGGCAACGCTCCTGTTAAAATAGCCGTCGAAGACCTCGATATTTGCCCGCGATACAGCGCCCTGGTGTTCGAAAACGTCACCGTCGGTCCGTCTCCTCTCTGGCTGCAATATCGCCTAGCTTCGATCGGACTGAATCCGATTAACAACATCGTCGACTTGACAAATTACGTCATGTCAGAGCTGGCGCAGCCCATGCACGCCTTCGATCGTGACCTACTGCGCGGCGATACGATTTTCATCCGTCCGGCCCAAAGCGGCGAGCGTATCGCGGCGCTGAATGAAGAAGACTACCGGCTGAAACCGAGCAACCTGGTGATCGCGGACTCTTCTGGACCGATTGCCATTGCGGGCGTGATCGGCGGCCTTTCGAGCGCGATTTCCGCCAAGACCACGAATGTTGTTTTCGAGAGCGCTAATTTCAATGCCGCGAGCGTGCGGCGCACTTCGACCGATATCAAGCTTCGCACCGACGCATCCATGCGGTTCGAAAAATCGCAGGATCCTCTGAACACGGTGCGTGCGCTCGCTCGCGTTGTCGAGCTGATGCGCGAGCTTTCGCCGGGCGCGCGCGTAGTGGGCGGGCTGGGCGATCAGAAAAGGGAGATTCCATCGCCGCCGGAAGTCGCGCTGCTGGTCGATTGGGTGATCCGTAAGCTGGGGCGCGATGTGTCGCCGGTGGAAATCCGCGACATCCTCGAGCGCCTGGCGTTCGGAGTGCGCGAGACGGCGCCGCGCGTTTTCGCGGTGACCATTCCCTCTTGGCGGGCCACCAAAGACATATCGCTTAAGGACGATCTGGTGGAAGAAGTGGGACGCATGGTCGGTTACGATTCGATCACGCCACAGGCGCCCGCGGTACTGGCTATGGTCCCGCCCGCCGATGAGACGCGCTCGTTTTACCGTGCGGCGCGCGCCATGTTCACCGCGCAGGGCTTCACCGAAGTCTACAACTACTCGTTCGTCAGCGAGGAGTTGGCGCAAAAATTCGGATTCGATCCCGCTGCGCACGTCCTCGTCGCCAATCCCATTGCATCCGACCAAAACCTGTTGCGGCTCTCTCTCGTGCCCGGGATCTATCGAAACATCGCCGAGAACCGCAAACATTTCGAGCGTTTCCGGCTCTTCGAGATCGGGCGCGAGATTCACCAGCAGGAGTCCGGCCTGCCGCATGAGGCGCCGCACCTGGTCGCCGCGATTTACTGCAAGGACGAAAGCCACACCGAACTTTACGAGCTGAAACGCGCCGCCGAGTGCCTGATGCCCGGCGCCGACGCGCGTCCCTCTGCCGCCCGCGCCTACGAACATCCGGCGCGCGCCGCCGAGGTCGTCTGGCAGGGCGAATGCGTCGGACGCCTCTTTGAATTGCATCCATCGATGATTGAAGGCCGCGCTGCGCTGCTGGATCTCGACCTGGCTCTGGTGCAGAAGCTCCTTCCGCGCGATAAGACCTACACGCCGCTACGCCGCTACCCTTCGAGCCAGTTCGATCTCTCGGTGATCGCCGGAGCGCGCGAGCTGGTCGCGGAGCTGCGCGCCAGGATCGAGCACTTTGCCGGCGACCTGCTTGAGCGCGTCGAATATGTCCGGCAATTTTCCGGACCGCCGCTCCCCGAAGACAAGAAGAGCGTCTCATTCCGCGTGACGCTTGGCTCGCCCGGCCGTACACTTACATCCGAAGAAGTGGGCGCTGTGCGCGCCACAATCATCGAAGGCATGCGTGGCCTCGATTACGAGTTGCGAGTCTGACGTGACGCCCAGCACCCAGCGAACGACCAAGGGCGGATGGGTAAACACTGGATCGCTGCCCAAAGGGCCCAACGGTCGCGCTCTGTGCCGATGGTGTGCCGTCGAAGTCCCGTGCGGGCGCCGCACGTTCTGCTCGCCCGACTGTGTGCATGAGTGGAAACTGCGCACCGATCCCGCCTACCTGCGCGACCGGGTGTTCACGCGTGATCGCGGCGTGTGCGCGGCATGTGGAGCTGATACCGAAGCTCTGCGTAAGCACCTTCGCAAGCTCGATTACGGCGCGCGCCGGCAGTTTCTGAAAGAGTGGAGACTGAAAGAGGCTTGCCGCCGCAGCCTGTGGGACGCGGACCACATCATCCCGGTGGCCGAAGGCGGCGGCGAATGCGACTTGGATAATATGCGCACGCTCTGCCTGAAATGCCACCGCGCCGTAACGGCCGCGCTGCGGCAGCGCCTCACCAGGAAAACCTGATGCGCAAACCATTCGTCTGGAAACTGAAAACACGCGAGATCAAGCTCGGAGAGCGCACGTTCATCATGGGCGTGCTCAACGTCACGCCGGATTCGTTTTCCGATGGCGGCAAATACATGGACCCAGACCGCGCATTCGCCCGCGCCATCGAACTGGAGGAGCAAGGCGCGGACATCATCGACGTAGGAGCCGAATCGACCCGGCCCGCTTCCGAGCAAATCTCCGCAGCCGAAGAAATCCGGCGGCTCATTCCGGTACTCAAACGACTGCGCGGAAAATTGACGGTGCCGGTCTCGGTGGATACCTACAAGGCCGAGGTCGCAGAACTCGCCATCGAGCACGGCGCCGAAATCATCAACGATCCGAGCGGCCTCACCTTCGATCCGCAGCTGGCCAAGATCGTCGTCCAGCACGACACCGGACTGGTCTTGAATCACATGCGCGGCCGCCCGGAGAGCTGGGCCAAGCTGCCGCCGATGCGTGACGTCATGGGCACGATCGCGCGTGAACTCGAAGCCACGGTGAACCGCGCGCGCCACGCCGGTGTGGATCGTTCGCGCATCGTGATCGATCCCGGCATCGGCTTCGGCAAGCGCAAGGAGCAGAATTCCGAAATCCTTGCGCAGCTCGGAAAGCTGGCGAGCCTCGATCTGCCCGTACTCACCGGACCATCGCGCAAATCATTTCTCGCGCAACAGACCGACGAGCAAACGCGCTTCGCCACCGCAGCGGCCGTCACCGCCTGCATACTCGCAGGCGCACACTTAGTGAGGGTACATGACGTCGCGGAAATGCGGGTAGCGGTTCAAATCGCAGACGAAGTGCTGCGATGCCGGGCGGATTAGGCGCAGCCAGGCTACTTGGGCGCGTGCGTATGCGGATGCGCCCAGTTGTAAAGGGCCCACGCAATGCAGGCCACCAACCCCAATAAAATGAGTACTTCGGGAACATCGAGCGGCCCCATATGTACTCTCCTGATTGGGATTATACGCTCCTTCACAAGCAAATGTAATCCCCGGTCGATGCCCTAAGTTGAGGCATCGAATTCCCGGCCCATAGGCCCGGCTGGCACCCTTCAGTCTTCCTCTTCGCCCGTGGAATCTGCATCCCGCGCCGGCCGCGCATCGCGTTCGCCGGCTACCCAAACGTAGAGCGTTGGCAGCAGGAAAATGCCCAGAATCAGCGCCGCCACCAGGCCGCCCACGATGACGATCGCAAACGGGCGCTGGGAATCCGAGCCAATGCCCCGCGAGAGCGCCGCCGGCAGCAATCCAAAACTGGCCACCAGCATAGTCATCATAATTGGCCGGAGCCTCTCGACCGATCCGTCGACCGCGGCATTGAGAATTGCTTCTCCCCGCGCACGCAGTTGATTGATGTACTCGAGCATGATGACGCCCGTCTGAACCGAAACGCCGAAAAGCGCGAGAAATCCGACGCCGGACGAAACACTGAAATGCGTGCCCGTGATCCACAGCGCCAGCAGACCGCCGATGGGGGCCATCGCTACATTCGCAAGAATCAGCATCACCCATTTGAACGACTTGAACATCGTGTACAGGATCATGCAGATCACCAGAATAGTCACCGGCAGCACAATCATGAGCCGCTTCGAGGACCTCTTCTGGCTCTCGTACTCCCCTGCCCAGTCGACATGGTATCCCGTGGGAAGCTTGACCTGCTGGTTTACCTTTCGTATCGCCTCCTCGACGGTGCTTCCCAGGTCGCGAACCGGCACGCTGTATTTAATGGCCACGTAACGCGAATTTCCCTCGCGATAGATTTCCGAGGCGCCGTCGAGCACCTGTACTTTGCAGAGTTGCGCCAGCGAAACACGCTCGCCAGAAGGCGCCAGCAGCCGGATATTCTCGATGGATTCTTTTGTGCTCCGGTATGGAGCCTGATAGCGAACCACCAGGTCGTACCGCTGCTCGCCTGGCAGCACCTGGCTCACGGCCTTCCCTCCGACGGCGGTCTCAATCGCGTCCTGTACGTCCGCCACGTTGATGCCGTAGCGAGCGGCTTGCTGGCGGTCCACCACAAACTCCAGATTCGGCTGGCCGATCACGCGGAACAAGCCGAGATCTGCAACACCCGGCACTGTCCGCAAGACATTGACAATGCGATCGCCCGTTGCCTCGAGCGTCTTCAGATCGTCGCCGGAAATCTTGATGGCGAGCTGCCCTTTGACGCCGCTGACCGCTTCCTCCATGTTGTCGGCAATGGGCTGCGAGAAATTCCATAATGCACCGGGGATCTTCTCGAGCTCGCGATTCATGGCGGCAACCAACTGTTCTTTGTTCTGGTGAAACACGGGCCGCCACTGTTCTTTGGGCTTGAGATCGACAAAATATTCCGTATTGAAGAAACCGGTCGTGTCCGTTCCATCGTCCGGGCGGCCTATTTGGCTGACCACTTCCGTCACTTCTGGAAACGACGCCAGAATCACCCGCGCCTGGTGCATGACGCGCGCGCCCTCGGTTGGTCCGGTGCTCGGAGCCAGCGTCGCGCGCGCCCAGATGGCGCCTTCATCCAGATGCGGCAGAAATTCGGAGCCGATGACGCCGCTGAGTGTAAGGTAAGCCGACACTAGCAACGCGCCGGCCGCCACGCCTGCTGTGATCCACCGGAGTTGAATCGCGCGCTCGAGCGCGGCGCGGTACGCCTTCGTCAGCCAGTTCATCACCGGGTTATGCCACTCGCGCACATTCCTGCCGAAGACAAAACTGGCAATCACCGGCGCAATGAGCATTGAGAATAGTAGCGAGCCCAGCAGTGCGAACGACACCGTCCACGCCATCGGCTTGAACAGCCGGCCTTCCACGCGCTGCAGGGTGAAGATCGGCAGGTATGCGGTGATGATGATACCGATCGAGTAAAACACCGGCCGCTGCACTTCATGCGCCGCTTCCCGGATCGGGCCCAGCGAGGTGACGGATTCCGGCTTACTCCGACCCAGGTAGCGAATGATGTTCTCGATCATCACCACGGCGCCCTCCACCACCATGCCGAAATCCAGCGCGCCTAACGACAGCAGATTCGCCGGAATCTGGTTCAGGCTGAGACAAATTGACGCGAACAACAAAGAGAACGGGATGGTGAGCGCCACGATGAATGCGCCGCGCGCGTTGCCCAGGAACAGAAAAAGAATGAGCGCCACCAGCAGAATTCCTTCGGTCAGGTTGTGCAGCACCGTATGCGTCGTGTAGTGAACTAGATTGCTGCGATCGAGAAACGGAACGATCTTCACGCCCGGCGGCAGAATGCGCTCGTTCAGCTCCTTCACTTTGTCGTGAATGGCTTCGAGGGTCGCATCGGAGTTTGCGCTCTTACGTAGCAGCACAATGCCTTCCACCACGTCGCCGTTGTCAAGTATCTTGCCATCAGACCTGTGAATGGCCTTCCCGATCTGGCCGAGGCGAATCCTCGGGCCCTGCGTGACCAGCGCGACGTCCTTGACCCGGATCGGCGCCCCGCCCTGCGTCTTAATGACCGTCTCTTCGATGTCGCGAACGTTCCGCAAGAGGCCGACCGAGCGCACGTTAATCTGCTGCAGGCCGGCTTCGACAAAGCTGCCGCCCGCGTTCACATTGTTGTTGGCGAGCTGCTGTTCGATCTGCCCGATGCTGATCCCGTAAGAAATCAACTTATTGGGATCGACAATCACGTGATACTCACGTGTCGTTCCTCCGAAGCTGACGACGTCCACGACGTTCGGAACCGACTTGAATTGTTTTTCCAGTACCCAGTCCTCGATGGATTTCAGATCCATCAAGTCGTACCTTGGATTTGTGCTGCGGAGCGTGTACCAGTAGATTTGCCCGACGGGACTGAAATCCGCCCCGATCTGCGGCTGCAGGCCGTTCGGCAGATTCAGTTGCGACAGCCGTTCCAGCACCTTTTGCCGGTTCCAATCGTTCCGCGATTGATCGTCGAAGATCAGCATCAGGCTGGAGAGTCCGAAAAGCGACGTGGATCGCAGATGTTCCAGATGCGGCAGCCCGTTCATCACGATCTCGATCGGTATCGTGACCTGCTGCTCGACCTCTTCGGCCGCGCGCCCCGGCCATTGCGTGATGATCTGCACGTAGTTGTTGGCTACGTCCGGGTAGGCTTCCACCGGGAGATTGTGAAAGGAAATCGCGCCCCAAATCAGCAGCAGTATTGCCGCCGACAGGATCAGGAATCTGTTGTCGAGGGCGTAATCAACAAGAGCGCGAATCATCTAAATAGCCGTTTCGGTCACGTGACTTCTACTGCTCCACGGTGCTCTGCAAAACGAGCGCGTTGGAAACCACCCGATCACCGGGCGCAACGCCCGCCACGACCTCCTGCATGTTGCCGGCGAGCATGTTTCCACCGGTCACCTCGACGCGGCGAAACGCTTTACCCTCGGCCGGCACGTACACCCAATCGCGATCGTGCAGATGCAGCACAGCGGATGCCGGCACCACTGCCCGGATCTGCTTCTGTAATCCATGAAATGTCGCTGTCACGAACATCCCCAGACGCATGAAACCCGGATTCCGCAGTTCCAGCCGGACTTTTGCCGTCCGCGTATTGGGGTCGAGAATCGGACCAATCTGACTAATGCGCGCCGGGAAAACTCTGCCGGCGTATGCATTCAGACGCACGTCTGCGTATTGCCCGGTTTGTACGTTCGACAAATCGTTTTCGTAGACGTCGCACAAGATCCAGACATAAGAAAGATCGGCGATGGTGAACAGGTTGGGCGAGTTATCCAGTGTCTTGACTCCCGCGGACGCCGTGACGTTCTGTTCCGTGATCACCCCGCTCACGGGCGCATGGATATCGATTACGCCGTTGGGCTGGTTGATGTCGGCGCCAAGCACGCGCAAGCGCTCCGCCGTAGTCTCAACGTCCACCTTGGCCTTGGCATCCGCATCCTGCGCGATCTCCAGATCCTTCTTCGCCATGGCCCCTTTCTCATGCAACGTGGTGGCCCGGTCGAGTTGCGCGCGCGACAGAACCTGATCGGCCAGTGCCTTGCGGTAATCGGAGAGCGCCGCGGAGATATCAGTACTCTGAATGCGTATCAGGAACTGCCCTTTCGTGACCGCATCACCGAGCTTGGCGCCGATCTCCACCACCCGGCCCGAAGCGAGCGAAATCACCGGGACGGTCCGAGAAACATCGGGGCTGACGACTCCGGTCACATGCAGCTCAGGCGCAGCCGCGCGAGCCGTAGCGGTCGCGACGGGAAATTGTTCAGGATGATCGACCTTGACCAGATTCACATCCTGATCCTGCTCGACTACGGCGGGTGGCGGTGCTTCGGCCCTTGGATCCACTGTCGCCTTCGCACCGCAGCCCGCCAGGAACACGCTGAACGCCAGGCTGAGTCCGGCTTCCACCCACACATTGCCGTTCATGGGATCACCTCGCGGCCTACCGCCAGATTCAATTGACTCGCGGCAGTCAGGTAAGAACCCACCAGGTTCAAATAGTTCAGCTGAATGCTGCGGTAATCGTTCTGGGCATTCAGAAAGTCCAGCAGCGATGCTCCGCCGTGCTGATACGCGAACGAAACCGTGTCGCGCACCTTTACCGCCGTCTGCAGATACTTCGCCCTGTACGGCCGCAGCAGTTCCAGATTGCCGTCGAGCATCGCGTAGGCGGAATCCACATCGCTGAATACCTGGGCTCTGGTCGCGTCCCGCAGCTTTTCGCTGCGCTTCATATCCAATTCGGTGCGCGCCTTCTCTCCCTGGTTCTTATCAAAGATGCGTAGCGGGATCGTCACGCTCACGCCGAAGTACACCGGAACCGGCGGATTGCGCGCGATGTCCAAGGCGAACGTAGGATCGGCCGATCCGTTGGCCATGGCCAGGCGGTGGTCGGTATCGGACTTGTCAATCGCTTGTAGTGCGGCCTTCAGGTCCGGCCGGGTTTCGAGAGCCATGCTGCGAAACTCGTCCAGCGGCAGGATCTGGCCGGTGAAGTCAAACGGCCCCGTTACATCGAATGTCTCCACCGGCGTCCGCTCGTTCAGCAGCATCAGCAGCTGGATCTTGGCCGTGCGCAGATTGACTTCCGCCGTCTGCGCGTCGGATTCGAATTGCACGCGCTGCAGTTCCAGCCGGTCCAGGTCCATCTCTGCAATGTCGCCGGCCTTGTAGCGGTCTCGATTGACCGAAAGCAGGCGGTCGTAATAAGCCAAGTTCTCCCTGGCCAGGGCCAGCACGGACTTGGCCTGCAGCGTCTGCACAAATGCGTGCCGCAAGTTGAAGAGAAGATTTCTCTCCAGATCCGCCTGGCTGGAGACAGCGATGCCGGTGGCCTTCTTCGCGCTTTCCAGGCGAAGCTCCCGTTTGTGCTGCCGCTCTTGTAAGTAGCTCACCGATCCGAACGGCAGCGTGTTGGTCAAGGGGCGATACGGATTTGATGTGAATGGATCAATCTGATCTACCGTCGCCGTAAGGTCCGGGTTGTGGCGCAGATAAGCCGTGATCTCCTGGGTCCGCGATTCGCTGATGCCGATCTCGCCCGCGCGTAACGTCGGATTTTGCGCTTCGAACTTGTCGCGAATTTCCTGCCAAGTAAAGGCCCGCTGCGCTGAGGCACTCTGCACAAAAAACGCCGCGGCCAGCGCGCTCATCGGGACAAGCGACCACGTTATGCGCCGCGTGCCGCCCGTTGTACGAGGCGCGCCAGACGGCTCCCGGATCAACATCGCGCCCACTAGCCGATTCAAATTGTTGCAGCCCCAACCCTCCTGCCGGCTGCATCGCCTGCTCACTGAGGTAACAGCGGGCGAAGCCGGCGCGGCCAAAACGCAGGCGAGTGCGCGCAGCGACTGGTGTCGCATACACCCTCTCCTCCAAGAAAAGTATTCAACAGCTCTTAGGATTCGTTAGTAGACGGGTAGGGGTGGAGCTCTGCTGGCAAACGAGGGTGACTGCCGGAAGACGCTTCTCTGAGCTGAGAAAAATACAAAACCAAAGAAGCAGATGGCTACCAGGAGCATGTAGAACGCGCTGATCTGCAGGTGTTCCAGGTTCTGCAGCGCCAGGTAGATTACGGAGGCGTTATCGGAATTCTCGTTGGGGACCGAATGCCCGAAGCCGCTCCTGGTTTCCAGCCCCGCACTGACATAGGCAAAACTGATGACATCGTCGCTCGCCGAAACGCATGGGAACAGCGAAACGGTCACCAGAAGGACGGCCATCAACCTGTGAATCCGGGCCATGCCGGCAGAGGACCGGCCGCGCTCCGACACCAGCAGCGCGCCGGTTGCGGCCACCGACACGAGCAGCCAAAGCAGATTGAGAATCGTAACCAACTTGATTAATTATAACCTCAGGAACCCGGGCGCGACCAGTTCCACGGGCCGCGCTCATTGGCGCGTCGAGGCGGATGCGGATTTCCTATGGTTCCCTCAAGATCAACGTCGGCGGCATAAATCAGTCTCCGCGCCTCTCGGCCCACTGCAGATACCGCGCCAGCTCCCGGCGTCTTCGCCACACAAACTTCCAGAATGTGCCGAAATCGATCTGCTCCGCATGGATTCCCGAGTAGGTCTCGATGCGCCAGCGCAGATACGGGCTGCGCCACGGGCAAAGCCGGTAGCCGCGCGCCAGCCGCCACGCTGCGCGCAGCATCACGAGCCGTTGGATTTATTGATGGAATCGGGCGTCGCGTAATAGCCGGTTCGCGTGCGCACCGCCGGACGGCCCGGCCCGTTGGCCGTAACGCGGATCTGCCGGAACGACCCGTCCAGCGCCTGGTTGGATGGTGTGTATGTGATGGTGTACTGATTGCGGATGTCGTGCGCCACCTGGTGCGCGATGCGGTCCACGTCGGCCAGTTCCTTGGGATAGTAAGCCTGTCCGCCGGTGGCCTCCGTCAGCGCATCCAACGCGCGCTTGGCGCGCTTGGCCTCGCGCCGCTCCTCCTCGCTGAGCAGCCCGATCGCGTAGACGATCACCTCGCTCTGCTGCGCCAACTTTACCAGGCTTTCCAGACCGATCATGCTGGCGTTGTCGTTGCCGTCGGTGACCACCAGAATCACTTTCTTATCTTTCTTGGCTTTGTCCCGCATGTGGTCGATCGACACGCGAATGGCATCGCGCATGGCCGTGCCGCCGCGTGAATCGATCTTGCTCAGCGCCTGCTCCATTTTGGGCACGTTGTTGGTGAACTCGCAGTCCAGAAACGGCTCATCGTTGAAATTCACCACGAAGGCTTCATCGTCTTTGTTAGACGCTTTCACCAGGGCCACGGCCGCCGCCGCCACTTTGGTGCGCTTGTCGCGCATGCTGCCGCTGTTGTCGATGATCAACCCCATCGACACGGGAACGTCTTCGCGCTTGAATAGCTTCACCTGCTGCTGCACGCCGTTCTCGTAAACCTGGAAGGCGTTCTGCGGCAGAGTGGTGATCAGGTGGCCGCTCTTGTCCACAACCGTCGCGTGCAGAACCACAAGCCGTGTATCGGTGCGGAAGATCGCCTGATCATCCGGCTTCTGCGCCAATACGGCGCCGGGATCCGCCAGCGCCAGACATAAACCTGCTGCGATTAGATTCTTCAACGTTTTGAATTTACTGCGCCGGAGCATAATAGCCAAGCCTCCAGCCCGCGCGAAGAGCAGGCAGGCCGCGCGGCTGAACTAGCTTGACCTGTACCCGGCGGTATTTGCCGTCGCGCGCCTGATTGGTTGGCGTGTATCCGAGGATGTACTGGTTGCGAAGCTCCATGCCAATCTTTGCCGCCACATCGGGTAACTCGTTCAGGTTATCCACCGGAAAGTGACGGCCTCCCGTCTGTTCCGCGATCTCGCTGAGCAGGCTTGGCCCCGTCATCTCTTCCGGCGTCCGTCCGCGGCTGGCCATTGGCTCGAAAATGCCGATCGCATAGATTTGGACGTCCGCCTCCTGCACTAGTTTCTTTATTTCGCTCTCCGTATACCGGCTGCTGTTGTCGCCACCATCTGAAATGATCAGCAGCGCTTTGCGGGGGTTCTTGGCCTTCTTCATCTTGTGCAGCGCCATGTAGACCGCATCCAGCAGCGCGGTGCGTCCCTTGGACTGCGTGAAAGTAAGCCGGTTCTGAATCTCTTCCACACGCGTAGTGAAATCCACCACCACCTCGGGCCGGTCATTGAACTGAATCAGAAAGAATTCGTCTTCGGGATTGGCGGTCTTGAAAAACTGTCCCACAGCCTGTCGCGATTTGTCCAGTTTGCTGCCCATGCTGCCGCTTGTGTCGAACACCAGGCCCACCGAAAGTGGCGCGTCTTCGCTCGCGAAGTGCGTGACTTTCTGCTCGCTCTTGTCCTCAAACAGGCGGAAGTTCTCGCGCTCCAGGCCCGTGACGAAGCGGTTGAGGGGATCGGTCACCGTCACCGGGATCAGCACCAGCGTGCTATCCACGCGGATATTGCCGCGCCGGACAGTGTCCGGGGGCGCATCGCCTTTCTTGGCGCGCGGAGTAATTTCAACTTTGGATTCGTCGTGCGCCGGTGGCTTATCGGCGGCCGAAAGGACGCGTGGAAGTGCGGCGATCAGAAGAAGGGACGCGGCGGCGAAAGTACTCGGAAGACGGAGCCCGCGGCTCATTTTTTCCGGCCTCTGAAGATCAGTTTATCACACGACTTTTGTGGTATGATCCTCTGTGCCCCGTAAAATCCTGGGGGTTATCCCTGCGCGGTACGCTTCTTCTCGCTTTCCCGGCAAAGCCCTCGTCTCTATCGGCTCCAAGACCATGTTGCAGCACGTCTACGAGCGCGTTTCCCTGGCGCGTTATTTAACAAACGTTATTATCGCGACCGACGATCAGCGTATCTACGATGAGGCCCGGCGCTTCGGCGGCATGGTGCGCATGACCCGGCCCGATCATCTCTCCGGAACGGACCGCGTGGCCGAAGTCGCGTCGAGCGATACCGCCGAATGGATCGTTAACGTGCAGGGCGACGAACCCCTGATCGATCCCGGCGCGATTGACGCCGCCATCCTGCCGTTGCTCGACGAGCCGTCCATTCCCATGGGCACCCTCAAGAAGCGTATCGAGGACCCGCACGAAGTGGGCGACCCGAATGTCGTGAAAGTGGTGACTGACCGCTTCGAGAACGCCATCTATTTTTCCCGGTCGACTATTCCGTATCCGCGGGATCAAGCCTCGGGGCCAGCGCCCTCGCCTGCGAGGGGTAAACCGGAGGTTCACTTCAAGCACATCGGCCTTTATGTTTACCGCCGCGATTTCCTGCTGCGGTATCCCGATATGCCGGTCGGCCCGCTCGAAAAAGCCGAGCGCCTGGAACAACTGCGCGCGCTCGAGAACGGGCACAAGATCCGCGTGGTCGAAACGGAATATGAATCCATAGGCGTGGATACGCCAGACGATCTCGATAGGGTGAACAAGCTGTTTGAAGCAACGCTGGCGGGGGTGATTCAGAGTGGCTAAATACATTTTCGTAACGGGCGGCGTGGTTTCATCGCTGGGCAAAGGGATTGCCGCGTCGTCGATCGGATGTCTGCTGGAGAGCCGCGGGCTGCGCGTCAGCCTGCAGAAGTTCGATCCTTACCTGAACGTCGACCCCGGCACGCTCAGCCCGTTCCAGCATGGCGAAGTTTTCGTCACCGACGATGGCGCCGAGACCGACCTGGATCTCGGCCACTACGAGCGCTTCACCCACTCCCGTCTCACGCAGGCCAACAACGTCACCTCCGGCCGCATCTACGAGCAGATCATCCAGCGCGAGCGCCGCGGCGATTATCTCGGCAAAACGGTGCAGGTGATTCCGCACGTGACGAACGAAATAAAGGCTGCCATCAAACGCATCTCGACGGACGTGGATGTCGTCATCGTCGAAATCGGCGGCACTGTCGGCGATATCGAATCGCTTCCCTTCCTCGAGGCCATCCGCCAGATGCGCCACGAACTGGGCCGCGAGAACAGCATCTTCGTGCACGTTACGCTCGTGCCCTGGATTGCCGCAGCCCAGGAGCTGAAAACCAAGCCCACGCAGCACAGCGTGAAAGAACTGCGCGCCATCGGTATCCAGCCTGACATCCTGCTGTGCCGCTCCGAGCGATTCCTGCCCAAGGACGTCAAGGAAAAGATCGCGCTCTTCTGCGATGTGGAAGCCGAAGCCGTAATCACCGCCCGTGATGTGAAATCGGTGTACGAGGTCCCGCTGGTATTCGCCGGTGAGAGTGTCGACGAGATCATTCTGCGGCGCTTGAAGCTCGAAGCCGGACCGCGCCAGCTTTCGCAGTGGAGCGAGATGCTCGATCGCATGCAGAATCCCGTGGACGAGGTTTCGATTGGCCTCGTGGGCAAGTATGTCGAGTACGAAGATTCTTACAAGAGCCTCAAAGAAGCGCTGCTGCACGGTGGTCTGGCGCACCGGCTGAAGGTCGATATCCACTGGATTGAAGCGGAAGGCGTCACGCCGGCCAGCGCGCAGAGTACGCTCGACGAATACGACGGCATCCTGGTGCCCGGCGGGTTCGGCAAACGCGGCATCGAAGGCATGATCCACTCCATCCGCTATGCGCGCGAGCACATGATTCCGTACTTCGGCATCTGCCTAGGCATGCAGACCATGGTGATCGAGTACGCGCGCAATGTCTGCGGCCTGGAGCGCGCCGATTCCACCGAGTTCGATCCCGCCACGCCGCACCGCGTGATTTTCAAGCTGCGCGAGTTGAAAGGCGTGGACGAGCTGGGCGGGACAATGCGCCTGGGCGCGTGGCCCTGCGTGCTCGCCGAGGGCAGTTTCGCGCAGAGCGCCTATGGAGAGAAAGAGATCAGCGAGCGCCATCGCCACCGCTACGAGTTCAACCGCGAGTACGAGGAGACGCTAAAAGCCGGCGGCCTCAAAATCACCGGTGAAACGCCCGACCAGACCTACGTCGAGATCTGCGAGATCGCCGACCATCCCTGGTTCCTCGGCTGCCAGTTCCATCCCGAGTTCAAGTCGAAACCCATGGAGCCTCACCCGCTCTTCCGCGCATTTATCGGAGCCGCCTACGAGCGCCGCGGCAAGCGCCTGAAATCTCAGCACGCGAACTCGTTCGAGCAGGTCCGCGAATATTCCCGCGGCGACTGAACATTCGTGGCCCATCCAAAGCCGGTCGAATTGATCACTCCTCGCGGCGAATCCATCTCGTTTGGCGGCGGTTCCATTGCCCTCATCGCCGGTCCGTGCGTCATCGAAAGCGAGGAGCACGTGCATTTCATGACGCGTGCCATCCGCGAAATTGCCGGGCCGTTCGTCTTCAAAGCGTCGTTCGACAAGGCCAATCGCACCAGCCTCGCCGGTTTCCGCGGCCCCGGCTTGAACGAAGGCTTGCGCATTCTCGCCACCGTGAAAGCCGATGGGCACGCGATCCTCACCGATATCCACGAGCCCGCGCAGGCTGCTCCCGCCGCCGAGGTGGCCGACATCCTCCAGATCCCCGCGTTCCTTTGCCGCCAGACTGACCTGCTGGTCGAAGCCGGGCGTACCGGCCGCATCGTGAATATCAAGAAAGGCCAATTTGTCGCGCCGCATGACATCCTGCACGCCGCCGAAAAGGTGGCGTCTACCGGAAACGAAAAGATCCTGCTGTCCGAGCGCGGCTCGTCGTTCGGCTACAACAATCTAGTGGTCGATATGCGCGGCCTCAAGATCATGCGCGATGCCGGCTGGCCAGTGGTGTTCGATGCCACCCACAGCGTGCAACTGCCGGGCGGCGCGGGATCGGCATCGAGTGGCCAGCCGCAATTCATCGAGACCCTGGCGCGTGCCGCCGTGGCCGCGGGCGTCGACGGGGTTTTCGTGGAAGTCCACGACCACCCCGAAAAGGCGCTTTCCGACGGCCCAAACGCCCTGCTCCTCAGCCTGTTACCGGCGTTCTGGCGGCGCCTCCAGGCCCTCGATACACTCGTCAGGAGCCCAGATTTCCTGCACGACTAAGGCGCTCCGTCCGTCATACAATTGATGGAGAGGTACGTGTGAAAAAGAACACCCGCCGAGAATTCGGCTTCTCGCTCATCGAGCTGCTGATCGTGATCGCCATCATCCTGATCATCCTGGCAGTGGCGATGCCGAAGCTCAGCAAGTCGCGGATGTATGCCCAGGAGATGGCCGCCATCCAGGCAATCCACGCCATCCACCAGGCCGAGACCATGTACTATTCGCAATTCGGCAAATACGCCGCCTCGCTGGCGGAGCTCGGTCCACCGACGACAGGCGGCGCTTCCGGACCCGGCGCCGCGGACCTGATCCAGGAAGACCTCGCCACGGGCGAAAAGCAGGGTTACAAATTCACCATTACCGCAGCGCCCGGTGGTTACGTCGTTAACGCAAATCCCATCGCGTTCGGCACCAACGGTAGCCGGACCTTCTGGTCGGATCAGAGCATGACCATCCGCCAGAACTTCACCGCCGAGCCAGCCAACGCAACCAGCCAGATGTTCAAATAGCCAGCCGCCAATCGCAGCTGCTCGATCGATCTGTTTGTTGACATCAATGGCCGCCGGCGAGCGCCCTTGTGCTCGGTTCGTCACGAGTATAATGTCCAGCAGCGAGCGCCAGATCAAGCGAGAAAGAAGATTGTGATGAGCGATAAACCCGGTATTGCCCCAATGCTTTCGGTTCGACGTGGCGCGAAGGCAATCGAGTTCTACAAGGCAGCGTTCGGAGCCGGTGAGTTGTTCCGCATGGACGACGAGAGTGGAGCGGTAGTCGCCAGGCTGTCCGTGGGCGCCGCCGAATTCTGGGTCGCCGACGAGTCTCCGGAGCACAAAAATTTCAGCCCCGAGTCTCTCGGCGGCGGCTCTGAGCGGATGGTCATGCAAGTGGAAGATCCCGATGCCGCTTTCGACCGGGCCGTCGCCGCAGGGGCCACCGTGGTTTGGCCCGTCAGCAACCAGTATGGTTGGCGCTTAGGACGAATCGTCGATCCGTTCGGACACCACTGGGAAATCGGCAAGCCCTTGCCAGAAGGCTCTTGAGCCTCGATCGGAAGCGCGCGCGTCTATGCGTCTCCGGTCTCCAGGCCGAAGGGCAAGGGGATAGGTGCCGGCAACCGCCCTATTTATTCGAAAGGATTTGGATTAACTGAGCGCAAGAAAGCCCCTCATCCCATTTTTGGGAGGCCCTGTTATCAAAGCGAACACGTAGCTCTTCGCGATGGCCGTAAGGCGCGGCGCGCGAGCGGCTATGCGCTCGCCTACTGTCCCGCTGGCTCGAAGTACGTTTCGGCCAGCTCCGGCTTCGCTTCCACGGCCTTGCGCCAGCAGTTGCGAGCCTCTTCCTCCTGGCCCAGCGATTTCCGCACGTGCCCGAGGTTGAGCAGCGCTTCGGCGAACTGCGGCTGCTGTGACAGCGCCTGCTCATAGTAGCGGGCGGCTTCCTGCATCTCACCCTTCTTCTGCGAGATCAGGCCGGCGTTGTAGTAGAGCTCCGCGCTGCGCTCGCCCAGATCGAGCAGCTTCTTGTGCAGCGAGAACGCCTGGTTGTAATCCTGCTGCGCCAGCGACAACGCCGCCAGGCCGCGCAGGGCGTCGACGGACTCGGGACGTAGTGTCAGCACGTCTTCGAAAGCCTTGCGAGCGGACTTGGAATCGTCCATCTTCCAGTAGGCGATACCGGCGTTGAGCCGCGCCTCCGGCCAATCCTTGCGCTTCTTCAGGCAGCCTTCGAAGGCGTCGATGCTGCCTTTGTAATCGCCGCGCTGCAGCCGCAGGTAGCCCATGCGGAACTGCGCGTCATCCCACTCGGGATCCTTGTCGGGGATCTGCGCGTAGAGCTTTTCGGCCTGCTCGTAGTTGCCCTGTTGTTCGAGCACCAGCGCCAGGTTCCACAGGACGGCCGGCAGAGTGCCATCCAGCGTCAGGGCCTTTTCGTAGGCCGTGCGGGCACGGTCGAGCGCGCCGGTTTCCTGGAACGTCACGCCCAGATTCAAGTGCGCCTGCGCCGATTCCGGCCGGAGCCCGGTGGCGCGGGAGTACGCCTGCGTGGCTTCCTGATAGTTGCCGGTCTTCTGATGGGCCACCCCGAGGTTGAACCAGTTTTCGAAACTGTCTGGAACCAGGTCGACCAGCTTGGCGCAGAATTTCGCCGCCGCTTCGTAATCGGCTGCGGCGAACGCGGAGGTGGCGAGACCCGCCAGGGCGGCCTGCGAGTGCGGCCGCAGCGACAGCAGTTTTTCCGAATAATCGCGCACCGCATCGTAATCCTTGCGCGCGATCTCGAGCGCGACCATATTGGCCAGCGACTCTTCGGAGCGGGGATTCTTTTCGAGCAGCTTGTGGTACAGAGCGGCGGCTTCATCCAGCCGCCCGCCCTGCTGCAAGGCTACCGCCTTGCCGAATAGCACTTCGGGTTGCTCCGGTTGCTGGCTCAGATGTTGATCGAAAGCTTCGAGAGCCTGCTCGGAATTTTCCAAATGGAGCAGGCAGATTCCCAAGCCCAGTTGCGCTTCGGAATTTCCCGGGGCAATCTGGAGGGCTTTGCGGAAATTAGCGGCGGCCTCGTCCCACCGGCCCAGCTTCTCCAGGCACACCGCCAGCTTGAAATAGCCGCTGCGGTGGTGCGGTTCCAGCTCAATCAAATGGGAATAAGCTTCCACGCCCTCCTGGTAGCGTTGCAGCTCATAGAGGATGTGGCCCATGGCCGAGAAGATGGCGGGCTTGTTCTCGCCCCGCTCAACGGCCCGTCGCAGCTCGCGCAGCGCCTCTTCGGCCTTGCCTTCGAGATGCAGAGATACAGCAGTGGCCAGAGATCGCGAACGGCTTCCCTTTTCTTCCAAACTGTCGTTCCCTGCATTCGCGGTCTTCGACCCGTTCGGTTTGCCCGGCGCGGTCTTACTGACCACTGCCAGACGCGGTGAAGATCCCATTTCCGCCGGGTTCCGATTCACTGAGCTCATCGACTTCTCTCTTTCTTGTTCTCCCGTTTGATCATGCAATCCCGCATGGCCGCCGCGTCCCCGACCTATCCCTTACGACTCCTTCGGCACCAGCATTGAGCACAGCTTGCCCAGAAAATCGCTGTTCTTCGTGACCTTCATCCAGTACAACCGCGCCTTCTCGCTGCTCTCCGTGAAGAATCCGACGCCACCGGACTTGAGGCGGTCGTCGCTCCACGAATCCACCACTTGTCCTTCGATCGACGTGAGAAATTGATTGCCCTTTACATCCACTTCCACGCGATAGGGCCGGTTGTTATGCATCATGACCTGCAATGGTGTTTCGCCGCGTGATTCTCTCTTGCCATCGATGACGGTATACCGGCTCAGCGCCACCAGCGGCCTCGGGCCAGGAGCGGTCACGGCCAATTTCATGCCGTAATAATTCTGCTCGTCGACGGCGCGGAAAACGTAATTCAAACCCTTGCGCTCGATCTGCGTGAGGAACACCAGCTTGTAGTCCTTCATGTCGCGTGAAGGCCTGTAGAGCACCAGTCGGCCGGGCCGAATGAAGCCTTCCCGGTCATAAGCCCAGGTCTTGCCGTTCTTGCCGTCCCAACTGGCCAGCCCCGCCTGAAAGTTGTCTTCCCTTTCGTAGACCGCGCGGCGTTGGATGGTCAGACGGAGTAGATCTCCGGGCCGCATCGTCATGCCGTCGGACTTGATACTCGAGCTGCCGAACCACAGGAAAGACGCAAGCATCACGCCCGCGGCCATGCCTTTGATGTAGCTTGGAACGGCGAAGCGCTTTGACCGCGCTTCAGCGATGGAGCGTACGTTAGTAGGCTGATCGCTAGTGGCGGTCTCGAAGACTGTGACTGTGCGCGGTTCCGGGACATCTACCTTGAGCGCCAAAGGCAGTTCCTCGTGCCGCAGCTCGGGAATGTGCAGCGCCAATTGCGGCTGCATCCAGCCAAAGTGATGGGGCAGGCGATCGCCGGTTTCGCGCACCCACAGGTCCATCTGCTGCAACTCGCCGGTGGCGAAGCCCGCAGTCGGAGCCTCGATCGCCGGCATCTCGATGCTCGCCGTGTCGATGGCGCTGGCGGCGTCGCTCAACACGACCTGGTGGGTAGATCCGCTGATCGGGAGAAGTGCCGGGGTATCGGCGGCGGTCTGCAGCAGGGTGTCGGAAGCGCTGGTCGGCATCAGCGGCATGGCCAGCGGACCCGCCACAGCATAAGCGTTGGCAGTCAGGGGCTGCGCTACAGAGTTCGCGACTACCGGCTCGGCGACGAAAAACTCTGGTCCCTGTTTGAGACGCACCGCGCGATTGGGCATGCTGATGGGCACGCCCGCATTGAGGCTTTTTGCCCCGTTTCGCAGTTGCGAGGACGCCGCTTTGGCCACCAGGTCCGCGCCCAGTTTCGGCTCGGCCAGTGCGCCGCTTATGTCCGGCGAGGAGGCAGGAAGCACGGAATCCGCACCGATAGGCAGCCAGCTCGATCCGCGAGGAAGCAGCGTCTCGCCGATCTTGGTCTCCGGGCCGAAAGCGTCCGAGTGGACCAGCGCAATTTCCGCCAGTTCCTCGGCGAGCATTCCCATTTCGCCTGCGTCGACGGCAATCTGGGGCAGCCACAGATTGAACGTGGCCGCATCGAAGAGAGCGCGTTCGTCACTAAAAGGGACCGCGGAGCCCTCGCGCGGGGCGGGAAATTCGATCACCATGGCGGGCGCCATGCCCAGCCGGGTGCTTTCGAGCGGCCGGCGCTCGATGCCGGTAGTTCCAAAATCCCAGGCCAGCGGCGCCGCGCTCGCCGCCGAAACCGGCGAAGCGTTGCGGAACTGCTCCAGAGCGGCCGCCCTGTCAGTTGCCGGCAGCATGGCCATCGAGGAACGGTTCGGAGCCATGCTCACGGGAATGCGCCAGCTGACGAAGTCTTCGAGCCAGATGTTGTCTCCGTCCTGCGACGCTGCTTGGGGAGGCGCATCGGCTTCCACGCCCTCTGCAAGCGCAGCCGAGTGCCGCTGCATGGGGAAGAATTCGACGCGTCCGGCTCCCGAGGGTCCGGCGACGGCCGTGTGTTTCGCTCTGGCATTGGATGAAACCGGCTTGAGCTGCCCCGTGAGGCTGCCACCCAAAGGCATGTTAGCCTCGAGCAGCGGATCGGGTTCATGCAGATAAACGTGATTCAGCTCGTCGAAAGCTTCCGGACTCAGGCTCCATCGGTGCGACGCTTTCAGGGCCATGTTCCCCGGGCGCGGGGCAATCGGCGCCGGCGCGTCCATCAACGCGACGGCCAGCGCGCCGCGGTTCTGTTCGAACTGGCCGCGCAGGCTGTCAATACTCATGATGTTCGGGGAGATCGCCGGCGCGCTGGTGTCCACAGAGGGCCGCCGCGCTCCCTCGATTGGCGCGAGCGATGCAAACGAGAATGAGCTGGCGGCGAGTGACGGACTGGCGGTCGCATGCTCAAAATCGGGGACGGCAGCCGTTGCCGGATTTTCCCAGGACTCGCCAGCGGGCCGACGCGTAAACTCCGTTTGCTGTACGCGCGGTTTCTCGAACTGGAAGCCGGCGATTCCGTTGGGCCGCGGCGTCGCCTGGCTCTTGGGGAGATGTTCCAGAGCTTTCCGGACGCGTTCGTGGTAGCGCTGACGATGGTCGCGGCTGCAGAAATCTTCGTCGAACAGCCCTCTCAACGGCCACAAGTTCTTTCCGCAGTATTGGCAGCGCACTACAGTTGCGCCCTTCCTAGACGCGGTTTCATTATATAGGAAAATTCCCTTAATTAAAGACTTTTCCTAGCAATTTTTCTTGAAACTGCTTAAAAATTCTGTGTTAATTAAAGTCTAATTTCCAATGGGATACCGGCCTCGGTTGCCATTGGTTATTAACATAGGCTCAAACGCTAACAATCAGCAGCGGGAGAATACATCGGCTGTTGATTTTTGTTAATTTCGGCTTACATTCACAAAGTAAATAGCTGGTTATTATCCAAGGTTACGCGCTGCCAGGGGAGTTATCACCCGCCGTCGACGGTGCCACAAAAACGATCTAGCGTGGCTCATCCTTAAGAGGAAACTCGAAGTAAAGCAGCTCCCGGCCAGAAGAAGCTTCGGCGATCCCAGTCACGTACAACCGCGCGTTTGGTCCGTGGCCGGTCTGGAAATAGAAGACCCCCCCCGCGGATTGCCCCGGCGGAATCATCCTCGCCGAAAAAGCGCGCCCTTCGATCTCCCACGCGTCGAGGGGATTCTTTTTGCGCGAGATGCGGGGTCCGGCCGTGGGAAGCGGGCCCGTGACTACTTTGGGTTGGCGGGGGCCGCTCAAATAACGCACTTCCGACGCCGGCGTGGCGTCTACGTGGTGGCCATCCGGGGACACGTAGTCCACGCGCGCGCGGTCCACGCGAATGGCTTGATCCCCATCGTTTTGGATGACCACCAGCACCGGCAGAACGCCGTATTGATAGGGATTCAGCTTGCCGAACGCGGTGCGGGCTTTTTCGGCTGTATCATATGCCGCGGCCCCAATCGTCACCTTTTCACTGGTCTGGTGTGATGGATAGCTCACTGCCGGAACGATCTCGAACTTGGGCCGCTCCTTTTCAGCAGGCGTCGCCTTGTTCAGCCCGGCCACCGCCGTTATACTCATCAAGAGAGCCAAGCGTTTGAAAACAAAAGGCATCTATTTCCTTTACCGCACTCTTCAGTTGCTGGCGTTTCCAGGGGTCTTGGCTTATTTTCTGTTCCGAAGCTTGCGCCAAACTGCTTATTTTACTTCCCTGCCCCACCGATTTGGGTTTCTGTCCCGCCGTACCTTCACACAGACCGTTCCGGGAGCCATTTGGTTGCACGCGGTTTCGGTGGGCGAAGTTCTATCGGTTTTGGAGCTTGTGCGGCGCCTCCGCGCCGAGTTTCCCCAAGCACCCGTGTTTGTGTCGACGGGCACCCTGGCCGGGCGCGCTACCGCACGCGAGAAACTGGACGGCATTGTGAACGGTATCTTCTATGCCCCGATCGACCACGTTTTCGCCGTGCGCCGCGTGCTGCGAACGCTAAAACCTGCGATGGTGCTGGTAGTCGAGACGGAAATCTGGCCGAACCTGTTCCGCGAGGCCAAACGAGCCGGATGCGCATTGGCTATCCTCAACGGCCGCATTTCCGATCGCACTGCGCGGACTTATCGCCGCCACCGCTGGTTCTTCCGCGAAGTCATGCGCTGGCCGGATGCCGTGCTGGTGCAAAGCGAAATCATGCGGGAGCGCTATCTTTCGATAGGCACTCCAGCCAACCGTCTATCCCTGGGAGGCAACCTCAAATACGATGCCGTGCCTCGCGAGGCGGACCCGCAATCACCGGCACGCCGGTATATCGAGGGACTCCGGCCGGCGGAAATCTGGATTGCGGCCAGCACCATGCCACCCGCCTCGGCCGGAGACGTGGATGAAGACGACGCCGTGATCGCGGCATTCCAAGCCCTCGCGGCGGAGCACCCGCGGCTCCTGCTTCTGATCGCCCCGCGCAAGCCGGAACGCTTCGACGTGGTTGCCGCCAAGCTCGCTGCAGCAGGCGTCCGCTTCGTACGCCGCTCCGACCTGCAAGGTGCGCTGCAGTTGCCCGCAGCTATTTTGCTCGATTCCATCGGCGAGCTGGCTGGCCTGTTTCCTCTGGCCGACGTGGTGTTTATGGGCGGAACCCTGGCCGCGCGCGGCGGGCACAATATTCTGGAGCCGGCATTTTTTGCCAAGCCAGTGATCTGCGGGCCGCACATGGAGAACTTCCAGGAAATTGCGCGGGAGTTTCGCGCGCGCGGCGCTTTGGTAGAAATCGGCGGCCCTGCCGGGATTGCGGGCGCCGTCGACCAGCTGCTCGAGGATCGGAGCAGCGCGGCGGAGCTGGGACAGCGTGCGCTCGCGTGCGCAGAATTGAAACGTGGTGCGACCGAGCGCGCCATCTCGGTGATTCGCGAAGTCACGGCGGATTCCAGCCCGCGCTATCTGCCGAACCTTGTGGCGTTTTTCTTCAGTTGGCCTGTTTCTCTCGCGTGGCGAACAGTGGGTGCTTTGCTGCGTGCGCGCAACATGCGGCGAAGCCGGAAACTGAATGCCAGCGTCATCAGCGTCGGCAACGTGACGATGGGCGGCACCGGCAAGACGCCGTTCGTGCTCTACCTGGCCGAACAGATGCGTCGCGCTGGCCGCCGGCCCGGCATCCTCAGCCGCGGCCACGGCAGGCAGTCGCTCGTCAGGCATCTCATCCTCGAGCCGGGAGAGCGGATAAAGGTTTCGCAATCCGGCGACGAGCCGCAGATTTTCCTGCGCCGTGGCGTGGCGCCGGTTGGCATCGGCGCGGACCGCTTCGACACCGGCAAGATTCTCCAGGAGCGCTTCGGCGCCGACGTTCTGATCCTCGACGACGGCTTTCAACATGTCCGCCTGGAGCGCCAGGTGGATATTGTGCTGATTGACGCACTGGCCCCGTTCGGCGGCCGCGAAGTTTTCCCACTGGGGCGCCTGCGCGAGCCGCTGACCGCCCTCATGCGTGCCGATGTCATCGTCATCACGCGCAGCGAGACCGAGCGCGGCACTTACAATCTGCAATTGGGACTGCGCCGCTACAATGCGAGTGCGCCCATATTTCGAGCGCGAACGGTGGCTGAGGGCTGGATCGATCTGGCCACCGGGCGGCAAATTCCGGCCGGAGAGTTGCCGTTTACTCGCGTGGGCGCTTTTTGCGGGTTGGGAAATCCGGTATCGTTCCTGGCAACGCTCACGCTGCTGGGGATCCGTCCGGTCGACTACATCACTTTCAGCGATCACCACGCCTATAGCGCGCGCGAACTGCGGTCACTGGCGCACCAATTTAGCGCAGCGAAGGCGCAGGCGGCGATCACGACCGAGAAGGACAGCATCAACCTATGCGAAGGCGCCATCGACTTGATGGCGGCGCTGCCGGTTTATTGGCTGAAGATCGGCGTGGAAATCGAGCGTGAGGCCGAGTTTCTGGAGTTCGTCGAGCGCCGGCTAACTTCGAGGCCGGCGAGCGCGCAAGCCCGACATGCCTTATAACCAAGTAAGGAAGCCCAAGGCGAGTAACGAAATGGCCACCAGCACTCTCACCACTAATTAGCGGATCACAATTCCCAAGGAGATCCGCGAGCATTTCAAACTCCGAGCAGGGCACCGGCTCGAATTCCATATTGGGGCGGACGGGCTCGTCGTCATGCGGCCACGAAACCGTGATGTTCGGGAGTTGAAGGGAATCTTAAGGCCGAAGCGGCGGAAATCAGTATCGGTCGAACAGATGAACGAGGCCATCGCCGAAGGCGTTGGAAAGCGGTGAGAGGCCTCGATACCAACGTTTTGGTCCGGTATCTGGCTGCTGACGACCCGCGGCAGACGCGCGCTGCCGAGAAACTCATCGAGGATTGCCGTCAAAAGAAAGAGTCTCTCTTTATCTCGATTCTCGTGCTTTGCGAGATAGCATGGGTTCTGGACCGAAGCTACCGCCAGTCGAAGGCCGCCATCGTGGCCACACTCGAGCGCATTGTGGAAGCAGACCTCTTCGTGATCGAGCACGATGTTCTTGTGCGCCAAGGCATCGAGGACTATCGCTCCGGAAAGGGCAATTTTGCTGACTATCTAATCGGCGGCCTCGCCCACCACGCGGGATGCTTGGACACGGTGACGTTCGATCATGCGTTGGCCGGGCACGCGAGATTCAAAGTTCTTCGCTAGAATCCACCCCGCATCTCTACGGCGCGCCCGTCAAATAATCCCACTCCGTAGCGCTGTGCTCGACAATCTGCGGGATGTCGCCTTCCAGCAAGTAACCACCCGATGCCAGATTCCGCGCCGCAGTCTCGATTTTCTCCAAGTACTGCGCGCGTCCCGCATAGCGCTCTTCGATGGACGGGCGCGGATCGTGGTGCAGCTCGCGGTCGGCTTTTGTACGCAGAAACGGAATAAACGAGCCCTGCATGCTGTTCAGCTCGCCGGGCGCGCCGATATCCGGCGACCGCAGGTTCCATCCCGCGTACGTGGCCAGCGGAACTTGCAGCTCCGGCATGCGCAGGCCTGATGTCTCGTTACCGTCCTGATTCACCTGCGGCAACAACATCGGAAATGCGCGGCCTACTTTTGGAGGTTCGATCGTGATCACGCCCGCCGTGCGGAACTCAGGGCCGTAATCCACGCGGTAAGCCTGCTGAATGTGAACCGGCAGCGCGACGCCGGGAATTTTCGGAAACTGCACCGCGCCCAGCGGCACAAGCGTGTCCTGCGCGATGCGCGGATATTGCGAGGGCGGCGGTTCTTTGCCATCCGCTGCCCAGCGGTCCATGTCCACCAGCAGAGCGCGCATGGCCCAGCGGTAATCGTTCGGATTCGTCAGGTTCTGCGTGTGATTCTTGGGAGGCGGGAAAGAAGCCGGGCCGTGCTGCCCGCCTGCGAGGAAATAAATGCGCGTGGTATCGGGAAGGGTGGCGTCTTTCTGGCCGTCGATCGAAATGTGAATCAGCGACGCCGAGCGCCCCCAGTATTCGTAAGCCGAGTTGGTGTAGAAAATCTTGGGAACGACCTTATCTCTGATGGCGTGAACCAGGAGGCCATCGGTCAGGCCGGTCTCGGGATCGCTTGCTTCGAGATCGGTGAACGGGAAAAGGTCGGTCGGGTAGAACATGTTATAGAACGGATGTGCATCGCGCGAGGGCTGCGCGAAACGAAAATTGAAGCTGCCGCGCGCGGCGCCCGCCACGTGCGAAAGCACGCCATCAAACACCTGGCGGTCGTGCTCGTCGCGATTGAATCCGTAGTAAAGAAACGTGCGCAGGAAGCGGCCGCTCTGCGAGATGCCGAAGCCGTACGCGCGCTTCATGTAATTCTTGGCGTCGCCCAGCACGGTGATATCGTTGCCGCCATATTTCAAAAACGAAATCAGATCGCGGATCGCCGTGGGGCCGAGACCTACGAGCACAGGATCTTGCGCCGTGTAGACCAGTTCGTAGATTTTGCCCATCTCGAATCCGGCGGACATCACGACGCGCGTGCGATCTTCGATGTGCCAGTCGCCGCGCGGCACCGGGCGGCGCGCGCCCTCGCGCCAGTCGCGAACCGTCAGTGTCAGCTTCGGATCGTCGGGATTGAGCGCGGGGTACGGGATGTGATCGCGATCCGCCAGCGAATAGCTGGTGGCCTTGCGATCCAGCACGAACTCGGACCGCACCAGGCCGGTAATGGGACGATCGCCGTCGTGTGCCACGGGCGCGTAGAGCCGCATCAGGCCGTCGCGCCGCGGGACGTCGAACTGCCAGCCCAGCCACACCAGCGTGAAGCCGCGCTCCAGCAGAAATTCGTCACCGAACTGCTCTGGCGCGCGCGGATCGAGCGACCCAGCGGCCCGGTTGTACATCGAGAGCATGCCTTTGGTGCCCCGGTTCGACACTTCGAACAGAACGGCGCGATTGCCATGCGCGGGATCGCGCGGTTTCAGCACGTAGAGGTCGGCCGAAAATTCCACGAGTCCCTTTTCATTGCGCGGCGCCTTGTCGATATCCGAAATGATCCGGTTGGCGGGGTTAGCGGGATCGACAGCGAAATAAGCTTTGCCGATGAGCCGCTCGTAAGGACCCGCCGCCCCGAATGATTTTCCGCCCAGGACATCGGAGCGCTCCGAGAGTTCGATCCGCAACAAAGCCGCCGGCGCAAGTCCGGCCACACACATCGCAAGAAGGCAGGCACGTTTCAACATGGGTTGGATTGTATCGCAGCGCGAGAGGTCCGAGGATCAAGCCAGGTTTGCTTGAAGGTTCCGGCGGATGTTGTTGCAGTCGGCGGCAGAAAGTTTGCCCGCCTTCTTCAGGATGAGCCGGTTATCCAAAGTGAAAATCTTTAGCCGGACAGCGCAGGCCACTCGCAAGCCGGCGTCACGATAGCCGCTGAGGTTTGTGTCTCCAGGCCATGGCTGATGCATTGTAGTGGTGATCATGGCCATAACCGAGTGACCGCTTTGATTGAACGATTTCTTGCTGAGTATCAGCGCTGGCCGCCTCTTCGCGACCGCGCGCTCGGTGAAGGGAAACGGGACAACGACCACTTCCCAAGGATCACAAATCACGGAAGGCTTCTTCGTCTTCGGCTGTTGCCCACTCGTCCAGTGTTTGGGATAGCGCCGCGTGGTAAGCCGCATCGAACGGACCGACTCGTTTCAGTGTCACCATATTTCCTTCTACCTCGTAAGCAATGAGATCACCAGGTGTCGCGCCCAGAGTCTCCCGGACCTTCTTGGGAATAGTGACCTGTCCTTTACTGGAAATTCGGCTAGTCAATGCCATACTTCTTTACTCTTTACTTCAAGGATATGATACTTTACGCCCAAAATCAAGCGTGCTGCCAGGAGCCTCCTCTATCCTCCCGCGAACCCCTCCCATACGAACGCCGAGAATTTCCGGATAGTCCGGAAGCCCATGCGCTCGTAGAGATCGACGGCTTCGCGGTTGGCGGCGGTCACCGTGAGGCTCACTTTCCGGCACCCGTTCTCGCGCATGCTCATGAGCGAGCGGCGCAACAATTCATAGCCCACACCCGTGCCGCGGACTTGCGACGCTACGCAGATTTGCGTGATGTGGCCCGCTTCCGGGCCGACGCCGCTGGTGAGCGACAGTCCGCAGAGCCAGCCGCGCTCCAGATCGAACGCTGCGTACGACGCCGGACGAAAGAAAGTGCCGCAACCGGGATACTGCACGATGTTGTAGAGGAAGCGGCGCGCGCCCGTTACGGAACGGTACTGGTCGTTGATGCGGCTGTCGATGTGTCCGGCGTATGAGGCCGCGATCAATTGCGCCCCGTTGTCCTGGTGATGGTCCGACCACTTCTCGATGTGGATTCGATGGCGCGCGGGGCGGTCCGGCAGCGGCGGCGCGGCGTCGAAATCCAGCAGCATGAAATTTCGCTCGTAGGTGGCGAGAAAATCCGTGCCGGGCACGGTGCGCGCTGTCTCCGGCAGGATCATCATCAGCTGCGATTCGATGCGGCGCACCTGCGAGCCCGTAACCAGCCCTTCGAGCACGGCGTAGAGCAGGCGGTTTTCGTTTTCAGGAGCGCGGTACTGCGGGCGCACGTAGAGGTCGCCGATCAGACCTTTCTGGTCTTCAAGAACGAAGTACGAATAACCGACTGCTTCGCCCTGATCCATGAGCGCGCAGCCGCTGAGCGCGCGCAGATCGACGAAGCGGCGCACCAGGTCAGCTGATTTGCGGAAGTCCCAGTCCAGGAATTCGTTCCACTCCCGGGTTTCTTCGTCAAGCAAGGTAGTCAGGTGGGCGGAGGAAAGCTTCCGTAAGTCCACTAGGTCGGGAGTGCGAACGGCGGAGGCTGGTTCAAGCCGTGCGGCCATCTGGGGGAATTATAGCGTGCCCGGCTTAGCGCAGTACGCCCAGCACAGTACGCTCATCGCAGGACGCGAATGCGGTGCGATTCGCTGTCGCCGATATAGACCACGCCGTCGGGACCCACGAAGACCCCATGCGGGCGCGAGAATCGGCAGGCCAGCGGTTCGCCGTCCGGGCCGTCACCGCGCTGGCCCGTGCCGGCGACCGTTTGAATAATGGCGCTCTTCAGATCGATGCGGCGGATGCTGTGGCTTTCCGTATCGGCAATATAAAGGCTGCCATCGGGCGCGTAGGCGATGCCCTTAGGGCCGGAGAGTTTCGCCAGGCGGGCAGGGCCGCCGTCGCCCGAGTAACCTTGCTCGCCCGTGCCGGCAACGTGATAAACGCGATGGTCCTTTGCGTCGACACGGTACACGGCGTTGCCTTCGCGCAGAACCACGTAAAGATTGCCTGCGGGATCGGTGGTGAGCGCGCGCGGGCCGTTGAACGGTGTGCCGGCAAGCGGCGCGCCGTCCGTGATCGGGCCATGTTCGCCCGTACCAGCGTAGGTGGAGATGGTTCCCAAGTTCAGGTCCAGGCGACGGATGCGGTGATTACCGATGTCGCAGATCAGCAGCGCACCATCCGGCGCGAAGGCGATGCTGTGCGGTTGCCGCAACTGCGCGCGATTCGCCGCGCCCCCGTCGCCGCTAAATCCGGGCTGGCCCGTACCTGCGGCGGTCGAGATGACTCGCGTGCGCGCGTCTACCCGCCGCACAATATGATTCTGCATCTCGGCGAAAAACATGTCGCCGGCCTTATCGAAACGGACTTCATAGGGTTGGTTCAACGACGCGGTAAGAGCCGGCCCGCCATCTCCCGAATAACCCTGCTTGCCGCTGCCGGCCACCGTCGAGAGCGTATGCGTTTTCAGGTCGAGGCGGCGAACGCGATGATTATCGACTTCGCAAAAGTACAGCGCGCCATCAGGGCCGATGGCGAGGCCGTAAGGATTATTGATCTGCCCGGCGGTGCCTGGGCCACCATCGCCGGAAAAACCTGCTGAGCCAGTGCCCGCGATGGTAGTGATATGTTTCGGCGCGGCCGCGAGGGCGAGCGCCATGAACAGTGCGGTGATCGGTCGCATTTCGCGGTGAGTCTAACACAACACCGCGGCCAGCACTTCGTCCGTGGTGATGCTTTCAAGCGCCGGCTTGGCGATCACGCGAACTTGCGGGCCGCGGGGGGCCCAGATGCGGGGATCGGTAGGCCCGAATAAGGCAACCACCGGCGTTCCGGCGGCAGCGGCGAGGTGCGTAATGCCGGAATCGTTGCCGACGTAAACGCGCGCGGAAGCCAGCCAGCAGGCAAGTTCATAGAGATCGGCGATGCGGACGGCGTCCGGCAACGTCTCTTCGGGACCGGCGCACCAGCGGACCGGCATATGAGGCTCGAGCAGGCGGGCGAGCGCCTGGTAGCGGTCGAGCGGCCAGCATTTCTTCGGGCTGCCCGAAAACGGGTGGATGACAGCGAAGCCGCCGTCGCCATGAGGGCACTCAAGGCGCGGAATTGCTTCGTCGGACACCCCAACCTGACCGGCAAAGAAATCCGCGGCGTGCATCGCGCAGTCATCGGGCGGAATGGCCGTAAAGAACTCAAACGGCAGGTCTTTGACGCACGCTCGAAACTCGGGCCGACTCGCGCCATACCACGAAACAATGGAATCAAAACCCCCAAGCTGTTGCATCAAATGCTGGTTGGCATCGAATTCCAGCATGTCGAGGCCGGTGGAGGCAATGGAACGTGCACGGTCGGCAAACCTCGCAAGCGGCAGGTTCTGCGAGGCCGCCCACACCTCGGTGTACCCGGCCTGCAGCGACTCCATGGCGGGCAAGGTTAGAATGAAATCGCCAATGGCTCCGGGGCGTATGATGAGTCTTCGGCGGACGGTCAATCATCCTAATGTTGACAGAGATTTAGGGGCTGATAGAATAGTTAAGAGTAATTCCTTTTAATTCAAATACATGGCGCAGGCGGCTACGATCTCCAGGGTGATTCAACAAAATGATGTGCTTTCTACTATCGGTCGCACGCCGCTGGTGCGCCTGATGCATGTCCCGGCGGACTTGCCTGGGATCGAGATCTACGGCAAAGCCGAGTACACGAATCCCGGCGGCAGTGTGAAGGACCGTCCCGCGCTGAACATGATCCTGGATGGCGAGCGCACGGGCAAGCTGACGCAAGATCTTGTGATTCTTGATTCAACCAGCGGCAACACCGGCATTGCCTACGCCATGATCGCCGCGGCGAAGCATTACCGCGTACGACTGTGCCTGCCTGCCAATGCCTCGCTCGAGCGGCAACGGATTCTTAGGGCGTATGGAGCCGAAGTGGTGCTCACCGACCCGGCCGAGGGATCGGACGGCGCCATCCGCAAATGCCGTGAGATCTATGAGGCTGACTCCGCCCGATATTTTTATCCGGATCAGTACAACAACCCGGCAAACTGGATGGCGCACTTTGAAACCACTGGCCCCGAGATTATCGAGCAGACCGCGGGCGGCATAACACACTTCGTGGCGTCGATGGGCACCAGCGGAACCTTCATGGGCGTGACTCGGCGGATGCGGCGCGATCTGCCGGACGTCAAGTGCTACTCAGCTCAACCATCGAGCGGCTTTCACGGGCTTGAAGGACTCAAGCATATGGCCACGGCGATCGTGCCGGGTATTTACGATGACACGCTCGCGGACGGCAATGTATGGCTGGAAACCGAAAACGCGTATCGCATGGTTCGCCGGCTGGCTAGAGAAGAAGGTCTGCTGGTGGGCATCTCGTCCGGCGCCAACGTGGACGCGGCGCTGCAACTGGGGCGCCGCCTGCATCGTGAAGGGAAAAGCGCGGTGATTGTGACCATACTCTGCGACAGCGCCGACAAGTATTTGAGCGAACATTTCTGGGAAGAGGATGATTGAAATCGACGCCCAGCCCTGGCGCCAGATGGTGGAGCACGCGCGGTCCACGTATCCGAATGAGTGCTGCGGGGCGATGCTGGGAAAGATTGAGGACGGGAACAAGCATGTGGTCGTGGCGATGGCGCTCGAAAACGCCTCGGCTGGCCCGCAAGCGGCGCGTTACGAATTGCGGCCCGAAGATCTGCTGGCGGCCGACCGCGAAGCCCGGCGGCACAACATGGATCTGGTGGGGATTTACCATTCGCACCCCGACTGCGGCGCCTACTTCTCCGAGACGGACCTGAAGAATTCCTGCCCGTGGTACTCTTTTGTTGTTCTCTCGATCCAGAAGGGCGAGTTCGATCACGCCAACAGCTGGCTGCCCAATCCGGAGCAGACCAAGGCGGAAAAAGAAGAGCTGAAACACGCGTAGGGCAAGCTTCCGCGGGCTCGTCGGCGGGCGAAAACCGCTTCAGGGTCGCGCCGGAATGCCTGCCCTACTTTGAAGGAAACGAGCCATGGCTAAGGTACTTATTCCAACTCCTCTGCGGCAGTACGCCGAGAAGCATGACACCGTCGAACTGGGCGGCACCACCGTCGGCGAGGTTCTCGGTAAACTCACGACTCAATATCAGGATCTGCGACGCCAGCTTTACAGCGATGAGGGCAAGCTGCGCAGTTTCGTGAATGTTTATATCAACGACGAAGACATCCGCTATCTGAAAAAAGAAGCCACGCCGGTGAAGGAAGGCGACACCATCTCGATCGTTCCGAGCATCGCGGGCGGGGCGCCAGTGGTGGAAGCGGCGGCGCAGCCGGTCACGCTTTCGAAAGACGAAATCCTGCGTTACAGCCGGCACCTGATCATGCCGGAAGTCGGCATGGAGGGGCAGCTCAAGCTGAAGAGCGCCAAGGTGCTCATGATCGGCGCCGGCGGGTTGGGCGCGCCCCTGGGGATGTATCTGGCGGCGGCGGGAGTCGGGCGGATCGGTATCGTGGATTTCGACGTGGTCGATTTCACTAACCTGCAGCGGCAAGTGATCCATGGCACCAGCGACGTGGGCCGCAAGAAGCTGGATTCGGCGGCCGATACCATGCACGAGATCAACCCGTACGTGCAGATCGACAAGCACGAGACCGCGCTTTCGAGCGAGAACGCGCTCGATCTGTTCAAAGACTACGACATCATCGTGGACGGCACGGATAATTTTCCGACGCGCTATTTGGTGAACGACGCGTGCGTGCTGACGGGCAAGCCGAACGTTTACGGATCGATTTTCCGTTTCGAAGGGCAAGCGACCGTGTTCTCCTACCAGGGCGGGCCATGCTACCGGTGCCTCTATCCCGAGCCGCCACCTCCGGGCTTGGTGCCGAGCTGCGCCGAAGGCGGCGTGCTGGGAATTCTGCCCGGGACCATCGGGCTGATCCAGGCGACCGAGACCGTGAAGCTGATCCTGAGCAAAGGCGAGCCGCTCGTCGGACGGTTGCTCCTGTACGATGCGCTGGCCATGCGGTTCCGCGAATTGAAGCTGCGCAAGAACCCCGAGTGCCCGGTATGCGGCGCGCACCCAACAGTGATCAAGCTGATCGACTATCAGCAATTCTGCGGCATCCCCGCGCACGAGCCGGCTCCGGTGCCGGGCGTGGCCGACGGCGAGATCGATCCGGTGGAGGTAAAAGCCAAAATCGATCGCGGCGATCGCTTCGTGCTGATCGATGTGCGCGAGCCGCACGAATACCAGATCTGCAACATCCCCTTCGCCAAACTGATTCCGCTCGGCGAGCTGCCTAAGCGCGTGAACGAGCTGAACTCGGCGGACGAGATCGTGGCGCACTGCAAGAGCGGGATGCGCAGCGCCAAGGCAGTCGAGTTCCTCAAGCAGGCCGGCTTCAAGAAGGTCAAGAACATGAAGGGCGGAATTCTGGCTTGGAGCGACAAGGTGGACCCGCGAGTGCCGAAGTACTGAGGTTCTGGAGTGTAAGGTGCCGGGACGCTGGTGCGTTCTTTTCCTGGCGGTGAAGGCGATCTCGTCCGCCGAGGCTGCAGACTTGCGCGTCGAAGTGCTCGATCCTACTGAGGCGGTGATCTCAAATGCTCAGGTGATACTGCGCCGTGCTGGCACCAAGGAGCCCATACAGATTGCCGGCACCGATCAACTCGGGCGCTGCCTATTTTCCAGGATCGAGGCTGGCGTTTATGAAATCGAGATATCAAACGAAGGATTCATGACGCGTATGGAACATGTCCACGTCGGGAATGGCGAGACGCAGATTTCTCTGCAGCTTGCCGTTGCGCCTATCGCGCCCTGTGAAGAGTTGCTAGGCGCTCCCAATGTCGGCTTCGAGCCGATTGGTCAAGAAACTCTCTTGGAAGGTGCCGTTGTGGAAGCCCACAACATCCAGCTTCGCGCAGTAACGGTATCGCTGCGAACTATAGAGCGCAAATCTCGTCCCGTTTTGGTCCAAACAGACGCGAGCGGTCAGTTTGTGTTTCATGATGTCAAGCCAGGCCTCTATCGGCTGCGAGCCGTGCGTCCTGGATACTCGGATTTCATCATCGACTCGATCGAAGTCAAGCTCGGGCATCGTACGCGTATTGAAGATCCACTCGAGATGCTCCGGTGTCCTTCGGGCATGCATTGCCAGCCGAATCGACAGGTTCATCAAACTACCCTCTGCTTGTAGCAGGTTGCTGCCTTCACTTTTCCAAATAGTGTTGAATATCCGGATGCAGTAGCCCTCTTATCTCCGGCTTGTCCAGATCCTCCCTCTTCACCAGCGTCGCGCCGGAATCGATCTTCGCAGGAGGCGTCTGGCCGGCCAGTTTCAGGCCGATCGCGCGCGTGCTCTCATAGCCCATGCGAAACGGGTTCTGCACCACCAGCGAATCGATTGCGCCATCCCGTAAATCCGCGATGAGTTGATCGGATGCGTCGAACGCCACCAGCTTGACGCCGGTCGCGTGACGCGATTTCAGCGCCTGCACGGCGCCGGAGGAACTGGATTCGTTGTCGGCGAAAAGGCCGGTAAGGTCCGGGTGAGCGGTCAGGATATTCTCGGTCTCGGCCATGGCTTTGGCGCGGTCGGCCATGCCGAACTGCATTCCCACGATTTCGATCCCTGGAAAGTGCGCCCGGATCTCGCTCTGAAAACCGTCTTCACGCTCCATGGTTGACGCGCTGCCGGGCATGAAGCCGATGACGCCGACCTTACCTTTACCGCTGAGCACCTCGCCCAGACGGCGCGCGGCCATGCGCCCCCCTTCGGTGTTGTCTGTCGCGACATAAGCAATGACGCGGTTGGTATCGATGGCGGAGTCGAAGATGGCCACCGGGATTCCCTCGCGCGCGGCGCGCTCGACCACGCCGACGAGCGCCTGGCGGTCCACGGGCGCCAGCACGATGCCGGCCACGTGACGGTTGATCATGGATTCGACGATCTCGATCTGGCGGCTGGAATCCACTTCGAGCGTGGGCGCGTTCCACTCGACCTCGAAATGAAACTCGCGCGCGGCTTTGATGGCGCCCGCGTGCACCGTCTGCCAGAAAATATGATTGGCGCCTTTGGGTACGACACCCACAACGCGGACTTCACTCCTATGGCATCCCGTGACGGCGATCAAGAGCAGCAATGGCAGCAATTTCCGCATTCCACTTATCTTGACATTGGCGGCCGCATTTCGCTTTGCTGGAGTGATGGCATTGGTCAGAGTGGCAGCGGCGGCCGATCTCGGCGCGGATAGCGTGCTGGAAGTCCTGGTTGGGGACACGCCGTACGCGATTTGTAATGTAGGAGGAAAGATTACAGCGTTGTACGGCATCTGCCCGCACCGGGGAGGCCCGCTCGGCCAGGGAGCGATCAACGGCCAAAACGTGGTCTGCCCGTGGCACGCTTGGGAATGGAACTGCGGGACTGGCGTTAACGATATGGACGCGGGCAAGAGAGTCTCAGTCTGCGATTTGAAAATTGAAGGCGGCGAGATTCTGCTGAATCTGCCGGACTGATGGGTCCAAGGTGCCGGAACTTCCCGAAGTTGAAACCATTGTCCGCGCGTTGGCCCCCAGGCTGCGCGGGCGGCATATCGTGAGCGCCGAATTCCGCTGCCTCCGCATACTGCACGGCGACCCGGACGAGACCGCGACGGTGCTGGCCGGCCGGAAAGTGCTGGCTGTGCGGCGGCATGGCAAATTCATCGAGATGCAGCTTGACGGCGGGCGCTCCTTCGTCGTGCACCTGGGGATGACCGGCAAACTGCTCATGAATGCCGTGCCAGGACGGCACACCCATGCCATTCTGACGCTCGATCGCGGAGCGCTCTTGTACGACGACAGCCGTCAGTTTGGCCGGCTGGAGCTGAGCGCAGGCCTGCCGGTGCGCGTCCGGAAACTGGGTCCGGAGCCGCTGGAAGTAACGCTTGAGGACTTTGCGGTGCGAGTTCTCGGGCACAAAACAAAAATCAAAGCCCTGTTGCTGAATCAGCGCTTCCTGCGTGGCATCGGGAACATATACGCGGATGAAGCTCTGTTTCGCGCGGGAATTCATCCGCTGGCCATCGCGAGGCGTCTGCGCCGGGACCGCGTGAAGAAGCTGCATGCGGCCATCCGGAAGGTCCTAGGCGAGGCGATAGACGCCGGCGGGTCGTCGGTGTCGGATTACGTGGATATCGACGGGCGCCAAGGAAGTTTTCAGGTGCGGCACAACGTCTATCAGAAGGCTGGCGAAGCGTGCCCGCGATGCGGCACGCCCATTCGCAGAATTCTCGTGACGCAGCGGGGAACACATTTCTGCCCGCGATGCCAGAAACGGTAGCAGCGTTACTTGAATCGTTTCTTGTAGTAGAAATCCATTCCAAACAAACCATTTTCCTCGCGTAACGCCACGATGGACCATCGTTTGTTTAGGGACCATTCCACACGTACCACTTGCGGGTTACTGCGAGTTACGTTAGTAATGTAAGTAAACGTAATATCAGGAGTAACCTGCTGCTCGATGGTGAGCCGCGCCTGTGGATTGCTGTCCACTCCGGCAAGTTGTGGGTCGATCTTAATCTTGCTGACACCAAAAAAACGCTGTAACCGGCCCGCAACCGGGTTTGCAATGGCCTGGCCCACTAGGGCTGAGGCGCCCATTTGCTGCCAGTTCTGCGCCGTTCCGGACTCGCGCGCGGCAAGCGAGGGATCCGAGGAGGGAGCGCGGCCGGTAGCGAGGAGTGCCACGATTTCCGAAAACTGCAGCGGCGGGTCGGAGCGGTAACTCACGTTCAGTTTACTCATGGGGCCGGAAATAGTGAGCGTAACATCCACGCCTCGCGCCCGTGTCTGTAAGTCTACATTCAGGATAGGTTCAACTTTTACCGGATTGAAAAAAGAAACGGAACCCTGGTTAATGGTGTACTTATTCCCGAAGAACGTCAGCTCGCCCTGAGTAATGTTGATGCGGCCCAGCAACACGGGATTACTCGGTGAGCCTCTCAGCCTGAGGTTCGCCTCTGCCTGAATCTGCTGTGCCAGCGCGGATTGAACCAGGACGTCGGGCGAGGTCTCGATCTGGATATCGAAATTCAAGCCGCCCAATAGCCCGGTGCGGGTCGCGGGCGTGCGCACGGGTTCGGCGGATTTGGCCAGGACGGAACCCAAGTCCGTGCGTGCGTTAAATCCAGTCCGCAATATGGTAATGTTTCCCGAGGCCAGACTTCGTTGCAGAGTTCCGGTCCAGGTCACTTTCGAGTCGGCGACCGTACTGACACCTTCGGGATACCGAACCCGCATTTGGCTGGCCGCCACCTCAAACCGAAAGGCCGGCTCGCCACCCACATACGAAGTGAAGCCGGTGACCGATACTTTGCCGCCACCGGATTCACCGGTCAGGCTCTGGATGGTCGCGCGATCACCGCTGAAGAGGATCACGCCGTTCGCATTGGAAAGTCCGTTAGGAAACGTCGCGAGGCTGAGGTTGGTGTTCTTTAACTCCATCCGGCCGGCGACCGACGGCTGCATGAGTGGCCCGCGGATGGTGGCGTCGGTGACCAGAGCACCGGAAGCGGACAGGTCGCGGTCGAGGCTTTCTAGAACAGTTAGGTCAATCGTTCCATTCAAACGCAGATCCAGCGGGGTTTTATCTTTGAGAGCGATGTTTCCCGTCAGCGTGACGTTGGTAGCCAGGCCGGTGAGTCGCGCGCTCTCCACCTGAACCACCGAGTTCTTCAAGGAGAGGCGGACCGGCCCCTCGTTCCGGAGAGTGATTACCGGAGCACCGGCCGTGGCCCCGCGCTGGACAGGTGAAAGCTCGAGGTGCGGAATTTCGAGCGCGGCAGCCCAGGCCTCCGGTCGAAGCGCAGGTCCGGAGATCGTCACTTTTCCTTCCAGCGAGCCCGCAACTTGAATAGCAGGGGCAGGCTGTGAAAGCCAGGACTCGAGCGCAGCCAAGTCGAGTTTTGTGAACGTCAGTTGCGCGCTCCCGGGGTAGCCGGCGGTGAGCTGCCACTGGCCGTCGGCGCGAATCGTGGAGTTCGCAATTTCCGATTCCAGATGGGCTGCCAGCATCGAGCCTTGCGTACTGGCGGTGAGATGCACCTTGCCGACAGCTTTCTGATCCACCTGAATGTCCTGGCCGTTCACTTCGGCGTTCAGATCTGCGACCTGCAACGTGACGTCGCCGGCTGGCGATTTGGTAACTGTGGCGGAGCCCTTGGCCGCGAGCTGGGCGCTGCCCGCCAAAGCGGTTTGGTTTTGCCGCACGAGCTGAAATTCATTCAACGGCATACGGTTGCTCGCCACTTGGAAGGTGACGCGCCCGCTTTCGAAATCGCCTGCCGCGTGGGTGTACGTAGCATTGCCCTTCACCTCTTTGGCGCCCGCATTGAGCTGCACGTTGGCGATGGTGACCAGGCGGTCGCGGTAATCCACGTGGGCCGCAAAACGATCGAACGGCTCATTGTAAACGGAGCCGTTGTTGGCACTCACATCCGCCTTGATCAGAGGTGTACCGACGGTGCCGGTGACTTGCGCCGATGCTGAAAACGTTCCGGTGGCCGGTATCCCCTGCTTGCCTGCGATAGACAGCAGATCCTGGACATCGGCGCCGCGCACCGACGCTGTGGCCGTCAGCGCTCCGGCATCATCCGGTTTCCAATCACCGAGCGCGATCGTTGCGGATAGCTGGCCACGCAACTTGCCGCGCGCGAGAGTCGCGTTCTGCACGCGCAGTTCGGATTTTTGTACAGCGATGTCAGCCGCGATGGCATCGATTTTCGCCTGTGCATATAGGACATTCGTCACTGCAACATGGCCGGCAATCTGGGGCGAATTCAAGCTGCCAGTGACGGCGATGTCAACAATCGCCACACCGTTTTGCAGTTTGAGCGGCATAGCCTGGGGCGGGCCGTGCGAGGCCATTGCGAGCGCCGGCAACAGATCATCGAGGTTCGTCGATCGCAGACGCACGTGAAGTTGCTGCCCCAGCGTCCCGGTGAAATCGAGGCGCGTGGACGGGAGCTGGACAAAGGAGTTTCCCAGATTGATGGTCTGCCGGGTTCCGTTATAACTGGCGTCAATCATCCCTTCGACTGGAGCGCTCCCCGGGGCGGGTGAGATCGCGAGCTGACCACGGGCGTCGAAACGGCCGCGGTAGAGATCACTCACCAGACCGTTCATCTCCACAGCACCTGAAAGGACGCCGTCCCAAGGAAGGCGTTGCGAGGTATAGAACTGGGCCAGGCGCCGGAGATCCAAGTGACTGAGTTCGCCCTCCATGCGGAAGCGGTCGAGCTTTTCGATCCGCGCACGGCCGCTGAAATCTCCTTCAGGCGCCGAAAGGCGAATTCCGCTGAAATCGATTTTTTCCGTATCCATGCGGAACGTGGACTCCCCGCGCACATCGCGTATCTGCCGGCCGCCTTGGCCGAACGAAAGAGGCCCCATGTGCAGGTTTCCGGTGAGAAGGTAATGCCCGAAATCACGAAACGAGGCGTTGCCGCCAATCAACACGATTCCTTGCGGGCGCGGGCGAAACCGCAACGTACGCAGCAGTTCGTCGAGCGAGAGACGGACGTTGTACTGAAACGACCATTGGGGCGAGGAGAAGTTCTGCACTTCGCCTGAGAATTCGGCGCTGGACCTCGCGGTATCCAGCCGCGCGCGCGAAACCGTGGCCTTGTTTTTTTCGATGCTGAGCGAGATCGCCGCGCCCAGGTCCACCGGCAGGTTATTGCTGATCTTGAGATGCAGTGGTTGCGTTGAAATCTCGCCGCGATAGCTCCGTGCGAGCGAGTTGTAGCCAAACTGCGCATGTAGGTTTTCGCCTGCGGCGCTCCACGGCGTGCGCTGCGAATTCACATCGATCGCCCCGTTCTGCACGGTGAACCGCCCGACCGCCAGATCAAGAATAGTTTCAACCGGCGTTTTCTTGGTGGCGCGCGGCGTGCTCGGTTCCGGTACGTTCGTCGTGCCATCAGATGCGACAATCACATGGGCCTGTGGCTGGTCGATGGCTATCGATTGCACATCCACCGCGCGTTTGAGCATGGAGACGATCTTCAGCACAACTGTTATCGAGCGGACGCGCAGGAGCGGCGGCGATCCGGCCGGCTCGGTGCCGTGAATCACAAAGCCGTTCACGCGCGCGGTCATGGTGCCCCATTCGAAATCGAACGACTTTATTTCGACACGGCCTCCGGTGGCCTTTTCCGCATCGGCCACGATCCGTTCCCGCACCTGCTCACGGAACCATGCGCTCCGCAAAACCAAGACCGCCGTGACCGCCAGGATGCAGATCAGTCCGAGTACCGCGCCGCTGATGATGAGAGCCACGCGAGAGCGGCGGCTCATTGAAAAGCCTCCGCATGGAACTCGATGCGCATGTGCTTGCGCGTCTCGGCCAGCCAGTCGTTGAGTTGCTGATCGACACGCTCGTCCGTCAAAGCCTCCTGAAGTTTGTCGCGCAAATCATCCAGGCGGATCTTCTTCTCCGGGCCGGCTTGTTTTTCAAGCTCCGGCAACTTCTGGTTGAAATACTGCTGGATGTCCTGATCGGTAATCTGAATTCCAGGGCGAAACCGGACGTCGATGAATCGCAACAGAGTCAACTGCCAGAGCAGGTGCGCTCTTACATCGTCCTCGCGGACACCGTATTTTTCGAGCGCCTGGCTAAACTCCCCGGGGTTATGGAAGCGCTGCGCCTCCATCTGTTTCAGCATCGGCTCGACGTCGGCGGGGTTCGGCTGCACGTAGCGGCCCACCTCGATTTCTTTTCGGACGAGCTTCTGCTCGATGAGCCGGCCGGCGGCATCGCGCTTGGCTTCGGGCTTGAAGTCCAGAGGGCCACCGTTCTGGAATGCGGTGAGCCGAATTTCCAGCAGAATTTCACTCTCGGTAATCACCTGGTTGTCCATGGTGACCGCGATACGGTCGATGACGTCGGCGCGCGAGCCGGTGAACCAAAAAGCCGAGAGGAAAATGGCGCGTACCAGCATTAGAAGCTCTGCCCGATCGAGAAGAAAAATTGAAAGTGACCGATGCTTTGATTCGTGCGGAGCTTGGGATCGTTTCCGCAGGCCACCAAATCGTTAATGTTTCCCTTGCATCCGAAGAAACTCGGCGGGTTGATGCTGTAGGCCAGGTCCACGCGCACGGGCCCGATCGGCGTGCGGTAGCGGATGCCGAATCCCACGGCATGCACCATATAATCAAAATCCTGCAGATTGGGCTGGCGCAAGCGAAACGAAATCTTGTCCAGGCTCGAGTAAACATTGCCCGCGTCGTGAAAGAGGACGCCGCCAATGTTGTCGCCGAGCAGCGGCATACGCAACTCCGTGCTGTTGAACAACAGCGCTTTTCCGCCAATGGGAAACCCGGTGGTTAAATCGCGAGGGCCGGCCTGATTTTCCGGAAAACCGCGGTGCGAGCTGCCTCCGCCGCTGAAAAATCGCTCCGGAAAAGGAATGGCCGCCAGCGGATCGGTAGTGCGCGATTGGTAATTGAAGGGAATAATATCGCCGAAAGTGGTTTGACGCGCGAGCAGCAGCTTTTTTCCAATTTTATGGTAGGTGGCATTGCGCGCCAGACCCCGGCCAAAGCTGACTTGCGACCCAAAAACCTTTGAGGCAAGCCCGACATCGACGGTATTATAGATACCTTTGCGGGGATCGATCGGGTCATCACGCCGGTCCTGGATGTAGTTACTCGACAGTATGCCCACCCGAACCGGCTGTGAAAGCAGAGGCACGAGATTCGCGTTGATCTTCAGGTTGGACGTGCTCACCCGGCGATAGCTGAAGCGGTAAAGCAGCGTGGAGGGCTTCGACAGCTTTTGCGAGAGCTGCACGGACCCCTCCTCGCGTTTGGAGGAGAACGTATTGATGTCGCGCAGATCGTCGTAAAGCGCGCTGAAGCTCAAGTCCAGATTATCCAGGTTCCGGAACCGGGGAGCGAGATAGGTGAGGATGCCACGCCGCTCGAGCGTGGAAGCGCGAGTGCGCAGGCTGATGGTATGGCCAAGGCCCAGGAAGTTCAGGCGCGTCACGTCAAAAGATACGCGCGGGCTGAATCCGGCAGCGCCGCTGGGCACATCCAGGCAGGTCTGGCAGCCGCCAATGCGTGCGAATTCCGCGCCCAGGCCGCCGTCGAAAATATATTGCTTCGCTTCTTCCATGTCGTACACGACATATTTCCGCTGGGTGGCGCCATCCGCATTTTGGATAGCCATATCCACCTCCGCAAAAATCCCGAGCTCATACAGACGCCGCTGCGTATCGGCCATACGGATAGGTGAGAGGGGGTCGCCGGCCGCAAGCAGAACATTGCGCGCCACCACTGCGGGACGGGTGGTTTGGAGGCCTTCCACCAGCACGTCCCGCACGAACTGGCGTCGGCCTTCATTGATCGCGAACTGAAGGTCCACCT
>Ga0310810_10000447_pt1 | contig 42191 bp, 34 predicted proteins | sample NCmetagenome_FD_207641 | JGI IMG/M metagenome (GOLD analysis project Ga0310810, IMG submission 207641) | Soil microbial communities from experimental microcosm in Duke University, North Carolina, United States - NC | ecosystem: Engineered > Artificial ecosystem > Soil microcosm > Unclassified ...
GTATTACGCGAGATTTTTCGATTTAAACGCCGCCTGATCGATCTTCGGCGCACCGCCTCAGGCATGCGCGATGTGATGAACGCCATCATTCGCCGCGAAGGCGGCCTCACGGGCGATGATCTCGATCCTTATTTTCGCGACGTGTACGATCACTTGGTACGTGCAGTGGATCTGATAGAAACCCACCGCGACCTGCTCACGGGTTCTCTGGATATTTATCTCTCTGCCGTGGCCAATCGCACCAACGAGGTAATGAAAGTTCTGACGATCTACGGCACCATGGCAGTGCCGCTGGTGGTTATTACCGGGTTTTTCGGCATGAACTTGCATCTGCCCTGGAGCAACAATCCGCACGGTGTGTGGTATGCGAGTGCACTCATGGTCCTTTCGATCGTGGCAGTGCTTTGGTATTTCAGAAAGAAGCGGTGGTTCTAACCTAACCTCCCTTCTCAACATTGACCGGGTTAGCAGTTGTCGATAACAAAGCGTTATCACTCAAAACTCCCCTCAGCAGGGTCAATGAGTGATATGGGAATTTGTCGTCAACCATACCGGCTGGCACTATCTTTGCCCATTTTCACGAACTGTGATGGGATGAACAGTTCGGCAGGAATGAATCCAGAAGGAGCCGTGGTGGAACCGTTTCGGATTCATGTCGCAGATGACTTACTCGACGATTTGCGGGCACGGCTTCGCCGTACAAGATGGCCAGACCAGGTGCCCGGGATAGGTTGGAAACAGGGCACAGAACTGGGTTGGTTGCAGCATCTCATCGCCTACTGGAGGGATGATTTCGACTGGCGAGCTTGGGAGCAGAGGATTAACAATCTCGACCACTTCAAATCGGAGGGCATTCACTTCGTTTACAAGCGGGCGGCATCAGGGCGGGGCCTGCCGCTTATCCTCACCCACGGCTGGCCTAGCAGTTTCCTCGACTACATCGAAATGCTGCCCATGCTCGATGATTTCGACGTGGTGGTGCCCTCACTCCCGGGGTACGGATTCTCCTCGCGCCCGGAGCAGGTCGGTATCAATTACCGATACGTTTCAGAGCGTTGGCACCGGCTCATGTCCGAGCTGGGATATTCCCGCTATGGAGCTGGGGGCTATGACTTTGGGGCCGGGGTAACGACGCTCCTTGGGCTAGATCATCCCGAGTCAGTGATTGGGATTCATCTCACTACACTAGAATCCGACCTTACCCCAGTGGTGGATGAACTGGAGCTGTCCGAGGTCGAGCGTGAGTACCTCAGGGTGAACCGAGACTGGGAGATTACGGAGCGAGGCTACAGCGCGATCCAATCCACAAAGCCCCAGACCATCGGCTATGGACTGAACGACTCTCCGGTTGGACTGGCCGCGTATCTTAGCGAAAAATGGCACTCGTGGAGCGATGTCACGCCGTCGGATGACTTCCTGTGCGCCACACTTACTCTTTACTGGGTCACACAGACCATCACACCGTCGATGCGTGACTACTGGGACAATCGCTGGTATCCAGTAGGTCGAGCCTACGTCGGAACGCCCACCGCATTTGGTGTCTTCGCGCACCAAACGGTTCCTGAGGGCGAGCCACCGCGCTCGTACCTAGAGCGGATGTACAACATCCAGCGGTGGACAGTTTTTCCGCGTGGTGGACACTTCGCACCAGCTGAGCAGCCGGCAGCGGTAGCGGGAGAGTTGGGCGCTTTCTTCGGTAACCTAAGCTGACTTTGCCGATGGGACCATGCGGTCGTTCAATGGGTCAATGAGTGATATGGAGATTTATCGCCAACTCGGCCGAGCGAGGGATCATCAGCCTGCAATCCGGTACTACTATGGCGCGCTTACTCGTAGCGCAATGCGGCGAGTGGATCGATCTTGGTTGCACGGCGAGCGGGGACATAGCTAGCTAACACCGCGACACCCGCCAATAGCCCGAACGAGATAGTGAAGCTGATCGGATCTGCCGGAGTGACATTGAACAGCAGAGAGCGCATCGCCCGCGTGAGTACCAACGCGGCGATTAACCCGGCGGCCATACCAATGGCAGACAACACCAGAGCTTGACGGATCACGAGCGTCAGGATTTCGCGAGGCCGTCCGCCCAGCGCGATGCGAACACCGATCTCACGCGTGCGTTGGCTGACGGAATACGACATCACCGCATACAGCCCCAGGCAAGCTAGCACCAGTGCGAACGCGGCAAACGAACCGAGCAATAGAGTACGAAAGCGCTGCTCAGCGACGGACTGACCCATACGCTCATCCATCGTCATCAGGTCCGCCAGCGGAAGGCTGTGGTCAAGCGACGCCAACTCCGCGCGTAATTCGCCGGCCGCGGTACTGGGTTCTGCCTGGGTGTGAACCACCACGAACATCCCGCGACAGAAATCGGCCCATCCTGAGGCATAGGTCTTGTAGGCCTGCGGCGCCGGTGGAGAGTCAAGCCCGGAATACTTCACGTCACCGACGACGCCGATGATCGTCTCTTTCGGCGCCTCCGGGCGTGGATCGCCCGTCTGCAGGTGGCGGCCAATAGGGTCGAGGCCCGGGAAATACTTCTCCGCCAGTGTCCGGTTGATGACGATGGGATCGAGCGCGCTGCTGCGGTCCGCGTCATTGAAATCGCGGCCGGCGAGAATCGGGACCCCCAGGGTCGAGAAATACCCAGGAGCGATCGGCATTTCCTCCGCGAGTTGCAATGGGCGCGATTTGTCATAGCTCTGTCCTTCGGCGGTGAAGGGATTAGTGAGCGCAAGTTGGTCTGGCGGCAGGCTGAGCGTCAGCGAAACCGACTTGACCCCGGGTAGGTCGTTGGTGCGGCGCAGAAATTCATCCCAGAAAGCAATGATGGCTTTGTCATCCCGGTAGAGAGGAGAAGCCAAGGTAATCTGCGCGGTCAAGATGTGGTCGGTGTTGAACCCTGGATCGACCTCCTGCAGGCGGACAAAGCTGCGGATCAGCAACACGGAACCAACCAGCAGTACCAAAGCGAGCGAGAACTCGGTAGCAACCAACACACGCCGCGCACTCAGTCCGGCTGCACTCGAGCTGGTGCGCGTGGAGTCGCGGAGCGAATCGTTCAACGATCCACCTTGAGTGTGAAACGCGGGCGCCAGCCCGAACAGAACACCCGAGACCACACTAATGCCAAACGTGAAGAGGAGTACTCGCGCGTCAATGGCAGCCTGGTACGTCATCGGAATGCGCATCGTGCTGCTCAGAGATACAAACGCCGTTTGCGCCCACGCGGCGAGGAGAATACCGAAAAAACCACCGGCGCCTGCAAGCAGCAGACTCTCGACTACAAGTTGGCGGATAATGCGCGTCCGAGAGGCACCCAATGCGACGCGGATTCCGATCTCCTTCTGGCGGGCCGTAGCTCGCGCTAGCAAGAGGTTGCCGACATTCACAAGTGCGATCAGTAGCACGAAAGCGACCGCAGCGAGCATTATCCACAGCGCCGCGCGAACGTTCTGGGTCATGCGTGCCTTTAAAGGTTCCACTCGGCCGGCCCACGCCGTTGAAGTCGGATACGTCGGCTCGACTCCCTGCGCGATTGTGCTGAGTTCGTCAGCGGCCTGGCTCGGGCTCACGCCGGGCTTCAGCCGCCCAAACACCGCAAGGTAGTACGGCGGGCGGCCTTGCGGGGTCTGTATGCGCATGAGGGGCCAGACATCTACCGATTCATTCTGCGGGAACCGGACCCCCGCTGGCATCACGCCGGTGACCACGTACGACCGACCATTGAGCTTGATCGCGCTTCCAACGATCTGCGGGTCGCTGTTCAATTGTCTCTGCCAGAACTCGTGACTGATTACCACGACGGGTGGCGCATCGACGCGGTCGTCCTGGGGCTGAAAAGTACGGCCGCGTTCGGGAGTAAGACCGAGAGTCTCAAAGAAATCCGCTGTCACCGCCGCGCCGCGGACGCGCGTCGGCTCGCTGCCGCTGCTGAAATTGAATTCGCTCTGCCCTAGAGCATAGGCAGCCACATGCGAAAAGCTCTGCTGCTGGTCACGGAAAGCGATGAAGTCCGCGTCGCCGAACGAACCGAACATATCCTGTTTCGGATCCGTGAGCCGCACAGCCATCAGGCGCTGTGGTTCGGGAAACGGAAGCGGCCGGAGCAAGACCGCATTCACCAGACTGAACACGGCTGTGTTGGCGCCAATGCCCAGGGCAAGCACGACGATGGCAGCGACGGCGAATCCCGGTGACTTGAGCAGTGTGCGGAGCGCGTAGCGGACGTCCTGGCCTACGGTGTTCATGGATACCAGTCCCAATCGGAAATTTTTGCTTTCGTTGTCACTTGACGACGTGCAAGCCTGCTACCAACGACGATTCTGGCAAACGACTGATTCCGTGGAGAGATGCTGCCTGCCAACTACACATAACTGTCCGTGCGTAAGAGCGACCGTTCGTTTCCGGACAATCCTTTGCGTGATGGAACGGTGTCGCCGTGCGTTTGCAGGGGAAGCGGACCCTGATGACGGATCCGATTTTCGTGCCGTTTATCTGTGTTTTGGATTTGGTGCCAATCGAGCCCTCCTACCAAGAATTGACCCCTGGGCCGGTATCCGGACGGTATGACATCGCAGAGGGATTCCGTAACTGGCTCGTTGTCATTATCAGGCCATATCACAACTTTGCGCCTTCCATTCGCCTTTTTTCGGGGTCAATGAGTGATATGGAGATGTATCGCCAATTCCCTGGCAACTACACTGAGCTAAAAGCTGTCTTCGACGTCACCGCACTTGTCCCGGAACTCAAGCCTATTTTTGGCGGGATCGGGTCGCTCTCCATCGGGCAACGGCTTTCCAGGCTCTCGAAAGCCTCCAGGAACTACCCATTGCAGGGAGTAGTACGTTGGCAGATCGTCAACTTCTCCCATGTGCCTCACGATTCGCATTGACACGCGCCAGCGTCCTGAGTTGTCTTGTTCCACAAAAATGTGAGACGTGCTGGTCGCGTCAACGCTGCTGAGAGTCAGGATCAAATAGCCTTGCTTGCGATCATGCCAGTGTTGTCAAAGGAACTTTCGTGCGCGTGGAATCATGGGGTCACCCTTGCTCTCGACAGCCGTCATGGGCTTAGGGTTCGTCAATGTGAGCGTTTCATATTTCTGGAGGTCACGCCCCTGAGCCACGTCTGTGACTGTCAGTACTCCGCCTTGGAAGGAAACTTTACCAGCAGTGGTACGTCCGCCCTTTCTCGCAAATCGGGCATTCGGCAGTTCCTTAGGGGGTGCTGCGGCGGCGCAATCGGGCGCTTCTATTGGCGTGGGAAGATTCTGCTGCGCTTGGGTGGGGCCTATGAGCCCCAGCAGCAGTAGCATTGGGCATATTTTTGCCATTCCTGAATTATGAACGAAGACCGCCTTCAGCCTTGCGGTTTGTCCTAAGCGCGGAGCTGGACATTAACTCCCGCATTATGCGGGATCCTCAATGAGTGATATGGAGATTTATCGCTAATTGACAATTTCTCAGACTAGAATGTTGGCCAGACTGACTCTTCCGCATGAAAAATTGGGGTCTGCTGTCTTTGCTTCTTGCGATTTGCGCATCCATCGCGTCTGTCGCTGTTTGCTACAGATTTGTGCCTAACGACCCGAAGGGCTGGTGCCTCATACTGTACGTTCTGGTGCAGTGTGCAGCCTTGTTCTGTAGCATTGTTGCGGCAGCACGCGGGAGCAGGTGGTGGCTGGCATTGTCTGTTGTATGCACGCTCTTAATATTGCAGAGTCTCGGCGTGTTCGCCCAAATCCACTCACAACAAAGGTAGGCTATCTCGAAACTGTGCCTTTTGTTCGCCAATTCTAGGGTCAATGAGTGATATGGAGATTTATCGCCAACTGCTGGTGTCTAATAGTCCGAGGTCTGCCGACACATGCCGCGAAAGGCCCAATTCCGCAGCCTCTTACCTGTTTCACAGTGTGCATTAGGCGCACTGCTTGGAGGCATTGGGCTATGGCAGCGATCCGCAATTCTGAGTCGTCCTTTTACCGAGGGACAAACTTTATGGGACACAACCGCTCGATACCACGTCTGGCCTTGGCCGTTCAAGTTTGCGGTAATCACGAACATGCCCGCGTTTCTGTGCTGGGCGCTGGTCAGTTGGCCAATTTCCGAAAGATGGCCGAACACCCCTGAGAGTGTCTTTCTAGCTCCCTCGTTGTTGTTCGCAGCCGTGCTTTGGTATGCGGTTGGTCGTTGGCTAGATCAGCAGCGGGGCGCTGTGCAACAGCCTGCAATCCGACCGAATTGGATTTGGGTGCTTTTGCTGTTGTTCACGCTCTCCTCTGCCGCTGGCGCTTCCATCCCTTTGACTACCGCTTACCTTGTGTGGGGGGTATTCCTTTGGCTTGTCGTAGGCGGCGGAATCCTGACCAGGCGAATGACTCAAAACCGCCCGTCCCGGAGTCAATGAGTGATATGGAGATGTATCGCCAACCAGCCAGAAAACAAAGACAAGCACGACATAAGGCTATTTGGCGCAAATGTTAGACTCGGGCACTATGAGATTCACCTGCCGTGTTTTATTTGCAATGGTTTTGTCGTTTTCGTGCTCTGCTCAGACTGTCCAGAAATCTTCGCCCACAAACCAAGATTTAACCCCAGAACAAATGGCCGCGCTAACCAAGCTGGCGAATCTTCAGCGGAGTTACGGCAGCAAAATGAACAGCGTTGGGGTCGAGCTAGCTCTCAAGGAAATCGCCCGTTGGCATGCCTCGGATCGAACCTTCGTGAAGTACAGCCTACATGCAACGGGTATGCCAACGAACTTGGTTTATTCGTTGTCCAAAGTGCAGATCAGCGGCAAAGTACTTCCACAGCTCGACGGTGTGACTATCGATTCTGAAGGACGAGCAATCTGCGCGGGCAGAAAGGGGACGTGCAGTGGCTCAACTCCTGATAGCCCAATTGAGTTGGTATTTTTTGCAGGCAAATCCGAGCCAATAAGATTGGCATTAACCTCTAAGGACGATCCATCCATTAAGGGTTTCATTCAAGCCATTCCATTTCCGAACACGGTTACCGACCGGGGCTGTACCCTGCAGACCATCCTCGGAACTCCAAAGGGAGAAGTCACCTATGTGCAAGGTAGTGGTTTTCAGCCAAATGAGGAACTGACGATGGATTCTGAGAGCTACGGCGAGAAGAATCATGGTACAGCGAAGGCTGAAGCAGACGGCACTTACTTTGCCGTGGCATTACCCAACATCCTTGGAAAAACATCAGGAACTACAACGTGGTCGGTCAAGGGCAAGAATTGCAATCCCGTCTTTTCCTTCACCTGGGGCACATACCACCTTGAGTAGAAGCTACCATTCGGTAAACGGCATCGTCGGAAGACTTTCCTTCGGCCCTAATGAGTGATTTGGAGATTTATCACGAACAATCGTGTAAACTCGCCGCCATGCCGCGAAAAGTTCAAGCATTCTTATTCGCAATCCTGAGCCTTGCTTCAGCAATTTGCCAGACCCCACCGCCGTCGCTAGTTGAGGCTGGACAGCAAGTCCAGCACCTAATGGATGTGGAGGTCGGTTTCGAGAACATGGTGCCGCCAGGTACATCCATCCAGGCAAGAGAGGTCTCACGCAAAGGCGAATCTGGGAGGGACTTGGTTGTTAAATATCACATCTTTGTTACCGGCGTTCCCGCCAACACTTTGTTCAAACATGTCGATTGGGCAGTAAATGCCGAAAGGCCGACTTCACGCCTCGAAGGCATTTCGGTGGGCAAAGACGGCATTCTGATGTGTGCTGGTCGAACGGACGAACAGTGTGGCGATCCCAACAAACCGGACGATCCAATCGAATTCACTTTCATGCCGCTCAAGGGCGAGCCGAGTCGCGTGGCTTTTGTCTCACCGGACGTAAAGATTGGCATTGTTATCGTTGCCGATCCAGTGGAAGCAACAGACAAGGGTTGCACCATCTCAGCAAAACGAATGAACCGGGCCTTCACTTTGGCATTCCTGTCAGGCACGGGATACCCCCCGAACAGCGACATCCATTACACCGTTTCGTCAGAAATGACTAACGATTTCGTCGTGAAATCTGACGACAAGGGAACAGTACGGGCGAGCGTGATCCCTTTTCCTGGCAAGAAGAAAGAAGGCACTGCAAGGGTGAAAATCACGGCGGCAAACTGTGCTCCCGAAGTTTCGTGGAAGTGGGGCCCAATTTAATCTGCCTATCAGAAGGGTGTTGATACCAGGCCATATCGCAACTTTGCGCTTTTCATTCGCCTTTTTGAAGGTCAATGAGTGATATGGAGATTTACCACCCGTTGCAGGACTCCCTCCTGTAAACCCCTTGCAAGGAATCACCTTCACTGCGATCTATGGTTGTGCCATGTGATCGCGTTTACATTTCGTAGCCGAGGGATCCAAGTGATGCGTTCCGCAACTCTGCTGGCTCTGTTCCTACCGATTCCGATGTTCGGACAAGCAACGGCACAGAATGCCGCTGTGAAGTATTTGCGCGCTGATGCAGCTTTACGGCAGGCGTATCCACTCTCGACTGATGGCGCTCAGAAACTTGAGAAGGCACTAGAGTCGCCGCTGGACGAAGAAGATGAGAACTTGGTTCGGGCTGCGGATGAGGCGCTCGTGGAATTGCAGCACGGGGCTAACTTGAAATCTTGCGATTGGGCTATCAGCGCTGAGGATGGTCCATTAGCGAACACTGCACACCGTGGCGCGATTTCGGAGCTGGTTGCAGTGAGCGGCATCCGAGCGCGGATTCGCTTTCATAATCGAGACTCACGGGGCGCAGTGGACGACATGATCGCTGCGATGGCTGCAACTCGGCATTTGTCGCTAGACGGTAGCCTCGCTTCGGTGCTCATTGCCTACAGGCTCGAGACCGCTGTAGCTAGCATTCTCGCGCAAAATCTAAACTTGCTTTCTACACCACAGCTTCGCGAATTGACTGTGCGACTGGACGCTCTACCTAGCGGATCGACCTTAGACAAGGCTCTTGAAGACGAGGAAATCAGTCGAAGTAGCCTGCTTCTCATTGCCAATGGTGCGACAACACGGGATGAACTCACCCACCGGCTTTTGACAATGGCACCGGCGCTCCGGTCGGATCGCCAGTTTGTGGAGGAAATCATAGATGGATGCAACGGATCTGTTAGTGGATTTCTTCGATGCGTCCAACAGCAGCAAACCTTTGCCAGCTCTTGGGCGAGGCGATTTGTTCTTACACCGGAAGACTTTCAGAAGGAATACGACTCAGAACTTTCGTTGGCGTCGAAGGCGAACTCTGTCATTCGCTTGTTGACTCCAAACTTCTCCCGTCTCCGATGGGCCAAGGCATACATCCAAACTCGTCGTGCACTTTTGCGTTCGGCGATTGCCATTCAGGTGGACGGGCCCAAAGCAGTAAAAGAATACGTCGATCCATATGATCAAAAGCCATTTGCCTACACACATCTCACCAACGGCTTTCGATTAGAGTCACGCCTAAAAGAGGCACAAACCGCAATTTCGTTGGCGGTAGGAACAAATTAGGCCGCCTCTCAATGAGTGATATGACGATTTATCGCAAGCTACGGCTTAACGCAGACGCCCTTCTGGCATGCTAGACCCGTCTTTCCGCACCCTGATTCCTGAGTGCAAGTTCTCGGACAAGGGCCAACGAAACATGCGGGAGCCGATGTATATTCCGTTCGCGAACCAACCACACAAAAAATATCAACCGGGCGACCGTCGCAGCCGCAACGACCTCCGGGATCAATGCAATGAGCATCATGACTCGGTACCACACATTTACCTCTGCTCTTACCGCCGGATGTAAAGCCACACCGCTGATCCGAAGGACACTGCGCGTCTTTAGTGCAGCTTAAAGCTACCTGCAAGCCTTGAGCTTTGGAGATACCAGCTTTCGTCGTTTGCGCTTGGGCGTTGCCGCAACCTGCGATGAGAAACAGAACGAAAGCGGAGATATGCGCAAACGATGGGGAACCCTTCCTCATAACTCTATGATCGACCTTCGTCCTCGTATCTTGCGACTAAAATTTACTGGCCCGTAAGAGTGCAAGCCAGGCCATCCCTATGGTCAATGAGTGATATGGAGATTTATCGTAAATCGTGGGGAACATCGAACCGGAAGACGGTGTCAGTGTTCTAAGACACCCGGCTTGGCAGATGAAAGCAGTCAATCACATACTTCTCGCGTGGACGGCGACGGTCCTCTCAACTTGTGTTGTTTCTGCTGCCACTCCCGAGGAATTTGTCCTAAAGGTCTCGCTGTACCCCGGCGGCCCGACTGCGATTCAAACGAGGGTCGTGCCTCAAAGGCCATTCGATAGCTCCAACGTTTTTAACGGAGAGAGGATTACGATCAAAGGCCTCCTCGCGGCTAAACAAGGTGATCACTACCATCTAAGGATTACAGTGGCCGAGTGGAAGAGTGAGAAAATTAATCAGAGCCAAACTTGCGAGCTTGATCTAACGCCCGGGAAGGTTGAATATTTCCCCGGTTTCATTTCCTCCATCGTGTATATGAAGACGATTCTGCTCATCCCCATTTCCAAAGAGAGGCAGGGTCAATGAGTGATATGGAGATGTTACGTCAACCACCGCTCATGATTGCTCACTTCCGTGAGGAAGACACGTTGCGAGTGAATGCGTACGGATTGCCTCTTTCTTCGGCATCAGCAGGCCATCCTTTGGCGGATGCATTCGCCAGCTTGGAGAGTGTCTCAACGTCGGTTTCACGTATGGTATTCGTGACCTTACAACGCGATCCGTCCAAGCTTTCAGCCCCAATTATCTTCAAATAATCTGACACTGCTGCGGCCTCAACGAGGACTTTTCCTGATCCGGCCCAATGCCGGTCTTGACCATTTTTCTTCACGCCGGAAACCCAGAACGATTCCCCCGTTTCCATATCGACGTAGTTCCCGCCCGAGTCTCCCCGCCGTTGGCCCTTGAGCTTCATTAAGCCCCGGCCATTGAAGTACAAGGTTCGCCCAGTCTTTGATGGAGTCACGTACCCTATCCAGGCGGGGCCATTGTCGGAATGGCCGCTCTTCAACTCGATGTACCTCAGAAGCTTCACGGCTCCGAGTGTGCCACAGCAGTCGTCGCTCGATCAATTGTTGATACGAGACGATGTCACGTCCACTGACGAACTAACAGCCCTGATCTGGGCTAGAATCACGCGCAGCATGTACGCCAAGCTCAGGATCATCGCCCGTCTCCCTCTAACCGAATTGTGGCGGGACGATGGTTTTTCGACCGCTGAGCGCGGGAGATCGTTGCACCGCGAAGAAGTGCGACAGCTTCTTTCAACAGGCCCAGTTCAGTTCGTCCTTGCTGATGTCGGTGAACCGCCTCAATGGATTCCATTAGGCCAGTCTTTCCACTTCTGGAAGGATGAGGTTAAACCGCATCTAGCCGATGATTCACGAGCCCGTTTAGACGAGTTCGTTGGCGGATACTGCTATTTTGCCTCTCAGTGGGAGCCACGGCGGACAGGGGTGCCAATTGTTGTGCTGGAAAAGCACCACTAGAGCGGTCAATAAGTGATATGGAGATGTTTCACCAACCGTCCCGCACCAACGCCCCTGCTCAAGTACTCCATCGAACTGGCGGGCACACTATTCCTTCGGCGTTGGCCGGACCGCGGGCTCGCTGGTTGGAGGAACGATGTTCTTCAACCGCATGTAGGTGACTAGGTTACCGTAGTGTTCCATGCTGTGAATGATGTTGACAGTCAGCACGTCCAGTTTCGGTGTGTCGTTGTCGAAGAGTTTCACCAGCTGAGTAGCAGACGCATCGGTCATACCGTTGTAAGCCTTGTCGCAATAGGCGAAGGCGTCTTTGAGGGCGGCGATGAGATCGGCTTTCGAGGTTTTGCTCTCCTCGATTTTCGGGGCTGGGCTTTTCTCGCCCAGTTCGATTGAACAATACAGATACTGTGCGTCAGCCACGTGTCCAATGATCTGGCCGAAGGTGCGAACCGCTTCTGTGGGCTTAAAGTTGTAGTTTTCCTCGGGCACCTTTTCGGCGGAACGGAGCAGGCGATCCTTCACCCGTCCGTAGGCGAACTTATTCCATGCGCTGAGCGGATTGTCCGGGGTTGGGACGACAGCGGCTTTCGGCGGATTTTTCTGGGCCAACGCGGCGGCTGTCGTAAGAAGGCAAATCAGAAGTGTTCGAAGAAATCTTCGCATTGGTTCTCCTCCTCAACACTGTCGAGATTCGTGCCTCACAAGGCGGGCGTAGTAGACCATGCACCGAATTAACTTAAACCAGCTCCTTGTTGACGAAACCAGCGATTACAATCATTGACCGTGAGGAGCGCTGAAGGAGACAGGCGGGTCACGTCCTTAAGCTGTTCCTTACAGCCGCGACGATCTTCTTCCCTGACGGCAGCACACCGAGAAATGCTGCTGCCCCCCCGTCAATGATAGTGTTGCCATCCACGAGGACCTTGAATTCGCCATAGTGGCCTCGAACCATTTCCACATCGGTTTGTAGTTCGCGACGAAGACGCGCCGCCACACGGACAGCGTGGAGTCCTGATACTCAATACGCGCAAAAGTGAACGGCGATTCGCGGTTTGTTCATAAAAGGTACGTGGATTATAGCTCCGATGATTGACGAAATCAGGCAATATCGCAACTTTGCGCTTTTCATTTGCCTTTTTGAAGGTCAATGAGTGATATAGAGATTTATCACCAGTTGACGATTCTGGCTATTTTCCGGTGACCGGCCAGCCTAGAATCTATCTCACAGCAAGCTCTAGTTCTCTCTTCTTCTGCCAACGAAATAAACAATCAGGTGCGACAACCCGATCGCTACCGGCGCGATACCCACCCATTGAATGCCTTGGGGGATGGGTTCCTGCTGCGGATGAGCAAGCAAGGCACTGAGTACCACGAATATGCTTATTCCGAGCGAAATCCAGACCAGGCCCGCGAGTAGCAGAAAGCGCTGAATATTCCAGTTACTGCGGCGGATCTCCTGTTCGACAGGGGCGAGTTCCACTCCCTTTTCAATTGCAATTAGCCGTTCGCGGTGGATCATCATCCTGCGTTGGTGCAGCAGCCATTGCCTGAATCCCACGAGAGCAATCAATGCGATGACCACAAAGGCGATTTCCATTTGGTTTATCCATCCTTTCAACCTTTATACTCATGTGCCGATCTATAGGTTGCAGCGGCCAGAAAGAGTTTTTTTGCAACCTCACTCCGAGTTCGGGAGTATCAACAGAGCATGGCGGATGAAGATGTTCAAAGGCTACTGTGCGACCATCGTTATGGCTTGGCCTTCGAACTCATCTTGCAGCGCTACCAGAAAAAAGTGTTTCACTTGGCATATTCGATACTGAAGGAGTCAGCCAATGCCGAAGACGTGGCACAGGATATTTTCGTGAAGCTCTGGCAGGTGCTCCCGCTCTACGACGGCAGGGCAGCAGTCTCCACATGGCTCTACGCAATTTCCCGGAACACTGCTCTTTCGGCGCTTCGGGCTGGGTCCTACCGCAAGACTCTGCCTCTTGAAAATTGCAACTCGCCAGTGACCGACCCTGAGGCTGGATTGCGATGCCGGCAGCTCAGAGAGGTTCTGCCGCTTCTTTCACAAATAGAGCAAGAGGTAATTACGCTCTTCTATCTACAGGACTGTAGTGTTGACGATGTAGTAGGAATGCTCGATATGCCTGCGGGAACGGTCAAAAGCCATTTACATCGCGCGAGGCGGAAGCTGGCGGAATACATGAGGAGCTGAACACATGAATTGCAGAGAGGCTCAGGAAATCATTTTGGCAAGCTTCGACGGGGATATTCTTCAAGGGGAGAGAAATGATCTCGACAAGCATCTGTCGGCGTGCGCGGCCTGCTCTGACTTTGCCACATCGCAGACACGGCTTGATCTTCTTCTTCGGGAGCAGATCATTGCTCCTAAACTAAGCGTGAGTTTTAAAGCCGCGGTGCGCGCAACGGTCGCTGCCCCGCGCTCAATCATGCTACCTGCTTGGCTGCCGGATGTTGCCTATGGCGCAGGTGCAGTCGCCGGACTGGCGCTGAGCGCTGTGTTGTTGCCTTTTGCGGTGCCAACGGTGATCACGATAGGTACATCAGTGGCCATTGCCGCATATCTTCTACAGACATTTCTGCGTACAGCTTTACAGCAATCAATCGAATGAGATCTTTACCTTCCTCATTTTGCCCCAAAACCTAGCCGATTCGAGCGTAGATCTCGAAATCGGCCTAGGTGCGCCGTCTACTCGGCTACACCAGGGTCAATGAGTGATATGGAGATTTTTCGCGTATTGACTATTACACGCAAATTTTGGCGTCCGCAAACTAAAAATTTATTTGCCCTGAATTCGCGCGGTCCAGTTAACCATGAGCACCAGCGAAGAGGCATCTCCCTCAGGGAACGTGCTCCAGATAAATCGTTGTCCGTCCGGAGTCACATCATAGGTGGCTCCGAAGGGATGAGGGGGAGCTGTGAAAAGACGTCGGCTGCGCCCTACTTCGAAGCCTCTGCCCTTGCCTGAAACCTCAACCGCCATAATTGCTTCTTGAGCATCGATATAAAAGAGCTCTTTACCATCACGACGCCAGCGCGGGGTTCTGCCTTCTTCGATGGAGATCTGCCATTTACCAGCGAACGGTGCTACATCTTTCTCCAGTAACTTCGTAGGTTCAAACGGAACAACGTATATTTGCGATTGCCCGGATTCCCATGAGGTATAAGCCACCCATCGCCCATCAGGAGAGAATTGTGCGTCGTATGCCGATGTCGCGTGCAAAAACGGGATAGGATCCGCTTTACCAGTTAAAGGTTCCCTCAATTGCCATTCATGGCGCGATCCCATACACGGTCAATTGTTTCGCGCCGCCCACATACACATGTCCATTCGCGACCGTCGGGACCGTGAACTTGATTGCGTTGCCCGCAGTGTCGCGCGTGCCGGCCTGACTGCTGTTGTAGAGCTCCACGTTGAGATCGTCCGCGCGATAGGCATGCAAGATCGCCGGGCCGGCTGGGTTCACGGTTCCCCCTCGAGCGCCGCCAACGAACTTCGAGTTATCCAGTAGCCAAACGATCCCATTCGACGTTCCGTTCGCTGAAACCGTTGCACTCGCACCGGGATACCCGAACATCGTGGTGGTTTGCGACGATGGCGACGTCGGTAGCAGCCCATTCGTGAATTTGAACGCCATCAGCGATTCGTCCGTCCCACCGAAATAGACGTAGCCATTCCAGTTCGCAGGCGTGAACCAGTTGCCGTTGATCGGTTCCGGCTGGCCGATGATGAGCTTCTGCACCGCCGGATCCACGGTTGCATTGAAGTGACCCATGTGGGAGCGATTCACGACGTAGATGACCCCGTCTTTGCCGCCGCACAGAATCAGGTTTGGAGCAGCGGCTCCGGTTTGGGTTGGCGCTATCATCGGACCGCCGGAACCGAGATCCTGGTCCTGGGTATTCAGAGTGGATTCGTTGCTTGGTGTGTAGAAATCGACCATTTGGAAGACCCCGTTCGATAGCGTCAACTTGAGGAATGAATCGCCGCCACTTAATCCTGCTTTATCGAGGTCGAAAACACCATTTCCGGTCACCACGAAGATGTTGCCGTTGGTATCTGCCGCGGGACCGCCTCCGCTATTCCAGATGGCTGCCGCCCCATTGCTGCTGGGCGCGGTGCTGAACGCGCCTGTGCGGTGCAACGTGCCGCCACTGACGCCATAAGCGAACATCCAGCCTTGGTACGGCAGCGAGTCCCCATGCGAACCAAAGGCTATGACGACTTCTCCATTTACGAATAGGAGCGCCGGACGTTGCAGGTGCCGAGCAGCTGCGAAGGTAACGCCTCCATAGCTGCCGGAGATCGTCACCGGCCCACCGTACTTCTCCGCTCCCGTGGTCAGGCTCAACGCGTGCAGTTTGTGTGTCTGTACTCCACTCTCAACTGTCGTAGCGGCCACATAGAGAGTCTTACTCGCCGGGTCGATGACCGGGGTGCCAGTGATCCCGATCTCCGGCGAGATCAGATTCGTGCTCGTTCTCGGCACAGTGGTAATGTTCGTACCCAGAAAATTCCGTTTCCAGATCGGCGAAGTCGTCTGACCGTCCGCGTTGAAGGCGTAAACACTGTCGTGCTCAGTCGCGACGTAAACGACGTTCTGGTAGGAGCTGCCAATGAGGAGGTTAGCCACGTACAGCGGTTGTGCATAGACATTTCCGTCAACTGAGCGGGTGAAGAGTCTGCCGAAGGTTGCGGTATTCACGCGTGAAGGGGCGAGTGCCCGCTCCTTACCGTTGAGGCCGCTGCGGGAAACGTCTCCGTGGTAGGTCATCATGCCGGAATAGCTGGTCACCCAGACGCTGGCTGCCGCCTTTACATTAGTGTTGGCGTTGCTCCGGGCTGTGACGGTATGAGTCCCCGCCGTTGCAGGTGGCGTGTACAAGCCCGAAGAGGAGATGGTCCCGATCGTCGAGCTTCCGCCCACAATGCCATCGACCAGCCATGTGACACCAGTATTCGTGGTGCCCGAAACGGTAGCAGTGAATTGCTGCGTTTGTTTCAAAGTGACTGGTGCGCGCCGGGGGGAGATAGTCACTGTGACCGCGGCGAGGGAAGAAAGCGTGAGGCTGAAAATTGTGAGTACAAAGGGCAGTGTGCGTGCTGCACATCGGCTGGACATTTGGAACCTGAGATTGATTGTTGGACGAACACTGGTGGCGAAGGTTTCCGTGCTCATAAGGTCTCCCGTACTGGTGCTCTCCAATCTCGAATTTAGTAGCAGGGCAACAAATCCATCAGCACCTGCGCTCCCAGAACGAGCCGCCTTACGTTATACAGCAAGAACGGTGAAGCTCCTGCGAGGCGGCTCCATCACTGCGGCTCTGACCTGCCGCAGAACCGACGGACACGGCCAAAATTAGCGGGATCATAGCGAAACGAAGTTGTTTCATTTTGAATTTCCTTCTACTGGTGCGAGTCGAGGTGCGGCCAAATCGGGGCGGATCGCCCTGCGCTATTTGCTACTCCTTGTTCGTGAACTCCATAGGCCGTAATTTGATACGCAGTCAACGCAAAAAGCTGATCAAAAGTGGGCACTCACCAGAGGGCCAGCTATACCCGTCCCGGTCTGAAGCTCGCCGTTATTCCGGTGACAACTCTGCGATCAGCTGCCTCTGCCAAATCAAGAGAAGAAGTTGAGACGCGGTGCAAGAGTTGAGAGACACCATCCATGACTCGATGGATCGACTGCGAGAACGCCTAAGCCGAAAAGCGGAGCGCGTTACAGGGCCAGATAATCGCGTTCCATTTAGGAAGCTAGTCCATTGACGCGCATATCCCCCGCTCCTAACATGGGAGGGCAAGGGTTCGTGCCGGCCCAATGATCGGTCAAGTCATCTCGCACTATCGTGTCATCGAGAAGCTCGGTGACGGCGGTATGGGTGTGGTCTATAAGGCTGAGGACACCGAACTTGGCCGCTTCATCGCCCTGAAGTTCCTGACCGATGAGTCAGCCCGAGATCCGCAGGCGTTGGAACGTTTTCGTCGTGAAGCGCGTGCTGCCTCTGCTCTCAATCATCCCAACATTTGCACCATCTATGAGATCGGCAAACACGGGGACCAATCCTTCATGGCCATGGAGTTTCTGGAAGGGGTGACGCTCAGATACAGGATCGCCGGGAAGCCATTAGATGTCGACACCTTGCTATCGATCGGGATCGAGGTTGCTGACGCACTTGCTGCTGCTCATACGAAGGGCATCGTCCACCGCGACATAAAGCCTGCAAACATCTTTGTGATTGCGGACGGGCATGCCAAGGTGCTCGACTTCGGTTTGGCTAAGGTCGGATTAGTCGCGACGCGGATGACCGCTGCACCTGCCGCGCTCACAATGACCGAGGAACTTCTGACCAGCCCCGGTTCGGCAATGGGAACGGCGGCGTACATGTCGCCTGAGCAAGCCCTGGGTAAGGAATTGGATTCTCGGACCGACTTATTTTCCTTTGGCTCAGTCTTGTATGAGATGGCGACGGGAATGCTTGGCTTTCGGGGCGACACGTCAGCTGCTGTTTTCGATGCCATCCTGCACAAGGAACCAACCTCTCCGGTACGCCTCAATCCCAATTTGCCCCCGGAGCTTGAGCGCATTATCGACAAGTGCCTGGAGAAAGGTCGGGAGCTACGTTACCAGCACGCTGCCGACATCCGCACTGATTTGAAGCGGCTAAAGCGGGATACGGATTCTAGCTACTCGCACCGAGTGAGGGAGGTCATTTCAATGGGCTCCGCAGGACCAGTCGCTCCGCCGACGAGCCGCCCGTCGAGCGGAGCAGTCATACTTGCCGAAGCGAGACGCCATAAGGGAATTCTGGCAATGACGCTGGCTGGATTGGCATTGCTGATCGCTGGGTTGGGGATTTACTTCTCTAAACTGAGCGGACGCGGGAACGAGTGGAACCAGCAGGGTATGACGATGAGGCGAGTCACCCAGAGCAGGAACGTGGTTAACATCGCGATTTCCCCTGACGGCCATTACATTGTCTATGCCCTGCGCGAGGGAGAAAAACAGAGCCTAAACGTTCGTCAAGTAGCTACTGGCAGTGACGTGCGGATTCTACCGCCGGATGAAGTTGTATTTTTTGGTCTGACTTTTTCTCCCGACGCCAACTACATTGATTTTGTCCGATCTGAGAAAAACAACCTTGCTAACACTTTTCTTTATCGAATGCCCGCGCTGGGAGGAACCGCACATCTCGTAATGCGGAGGGGAATCGACTTTTCAACCAGCTATTCTCCAGACGGCGCGAAGTTCGCCTTCTTACGGGTCCAGGGTGTGAGAGTTGACCTATTAGTTGCCAATGCTGATGGGAGTAACGAACGGGTGCTCGCTACGCGTCCTTACCTTGACCTCTTTACTTGTGGTACAGCGTGGTCCCCCGACGGCAAAACCATTGCCTTTGCAACTTCGGAGTCGACGGAAAGTATTCGTTCGGTGCTTTGGGCCGTCTCGGTCGCCGATGGATCGGTGCGTGAAATCTACTCTACGCTTAACCGTATCGGACGTCCGCGCTGGCTGCCGGATGGAAGTGGCCTTCTGGCGTCGATTGGCAACATTAATCAGGCTCTTCGCGGGCAGCTCTGGTTCATTTCTTTTCCAAAGGGACAAGCAAAGCGTCTTACAAACGACCTGATGGATTACACACCCTGGTTCCTGGATCTCACTCAGGACGGCAGGACTCTAGTCGACACCGTAGGGACTCGAGTCTCGGATCTGTGGATCGCGCCGGCCAGTGATACCACCACCAAGGCCAAGCAGGTTACGCAGAATGACCATGCAGTTGGACGATTCTCCTGGACCTCCGACGGTCGGATCCTCTTCGCTAGCAGCGACGGCAATCTTTCGATTCGAAATTCCGATGGGAGTGTGCGGACCCTGCTGATGCCCAATGACCAGGCTATCTCGGACCCATCGTTTTGTGGCGACGGGCGCTATATTGTCTACTCCACTTACCAAGCACAAAAGGTTGGAGTCTGGCGGATGGATGCCGATGGTTCCAGCCCCATCCGCATCGCGGACGAGACCGTCGCTACCTTCCCACAATGTTCTCCGGACGGCAAGTGGGTGATCTATTTAAGGGGTGATTCCGTGACCCCAATGCGTGTGACGATCACGGGCGAAAAGCCTCCGGAACCGATTGCGCAGAGCCGGGCGGTTTGGATTGGCGATGTTCTCGCGTTCTCGCCAGACGGCAAGCGGATCGCATATCTCGCCGCTCCAGAGTCTCCCGTCATTAACCCTAGTTCGCCCTCTGGATCACAACCAAATAGGCTAATGGTAATTGCCTTCGATGGCGGTACCCTTTTGCATCAGTTTGATTGGCCCGGCACGTCAGCCGGGGAACCCCGCTGGGCTCCAGCGGGTGAGGCAATTGACTATGTACTGACCCGGAACGGCGTCTCCAACATCTGGCGACAGAACCTGGCTGGCGGAAGGCCAAAGCAAATTACAAATTTTGAGTCGGGACAGATCTTCGACTTTGACTGGTCGCGAGAAGGCAAGCAACTGGCGTTGACCCGAGGCAGCGAGAGCAGTGACGTCATCCTAATCAGTAATTTTCGGTGATCCCCTAGGTTTCCGATGCGGCGTCTCCAAGATCCGCCGCGGGATATAGGCTAGTCCACTGAACGATCGGTCGTAAATATGGCGGTCCCGGACATTTGGGCGATTATTCCTCTTAGAAGTTGGGATGAATCGTCAATCTTCATTGCTTTGCCGTTCAGCCAACCCCTCGCCGATTTTTGGCATAAATATCTGTGCTAGATCGACTCCGGCAAGACCTCGCTGAATCTGATGGAACAGCGCCGTGAGCTTCGAGAAAATGAACGCCTCGTCGTAACTATCAACGGCAGAGACAAGACCGGGCAGTGCTTCACCGAGCAGGTCGTTGCTACAGGCATTAGCAGAAGTGGCGCTTTGCTGTCTGGCATTAGTCGCCAGGTGCGTTCGGGTGACCTTCTTTGGGTCGAGCACAAAGGTAAGAAGTCGCGGTTCAAGGTCGTCTGGCTGAGGGATTCCGGATCCCTTCAACTCATTCAAGCCGCCGTGCATCTGCTTGACACAGAGCGCTGCCCATGGCAAGAGGACTGAACGAAGGTCGCATCTAGCACTTTTTTTCCACAAAAGCATTCACAGAAATCTTGCGATTCGCGCGAAAAGTGCGTTGACATGCGTAAAGCAAAACTCTAATGTGACATGCGTCGACGGTTGAAAGGGTTGGCAAAAATAAATCGTTGCCAGTCCGAAGTGACTGAGTGATAGGTCGAGCGGGGCAACCCGAGAGGCTGCCAGACCCGAAAAAATCGACTGAGCCTGCGAGGGACAGTTGAGGTTTGGAACTGCGAAAGCAGTAATCACATCAAGGGTCGTGACGGTACATGCATCCACGCTGTTGGCTTCCTCGCAGGAGCCGGTGGCTAGAGCATAACCACAGTCGCGACCCTTTTAATTTTTGTGCCGCGCGCGATTGCAATCAAAGCGTCCAGAGCCGCCCCGAAGAAGCGAGCCAAGAGGGCGAAGTAGTATGGCGTGAAGTTCCACCGAAATGAGGTCGCGGGATAGAGAACGGAAAACCCCTCCCCCAGAGTAGCTTTCCGCTTATCTCGTACCCCGCTGTGCTTTCGAGATTAGCTACGCACGAAGGGTTGCGCGCTCTACAGAAAAAGCTGCTGCTGAAGTCCGACGAAAAACCTAGCACGGTACAGTTGCTTTCAGTTTCTTATAACAACCTCCGTTTTGCTGAACCCTCGCAACGTTTAAGTCGATGCGATCCTCCAGCCTTCTCGACTTGCTGAAGGCGCGCCTCGCCAAGACACAGACCAGGAGCGGTGCACGCGCGTTCGCGCGGGTTCCGCCCCCCGTGGCTAATGACTGGCCCCCAAAAAAACCGCTGCATCCACCTTACACCGCCCCAAGCATGCGCTTCGCAGCTTGAAGCCGCCTAATGCGATACGATCCAGTCCTGTCGGCGTTCTGTCCGATATAGTCTTGAAGGATCTCGGTCAGCACCGGAGCCATGCCCTTAGTGATTTGCGCGATCTGCGCCAAATTGTGCGACGGCGGGAAAATCTTGTCCTCCGTGAGCGAGTGGATAACCTCGAGAATGTTTCGTTTTGGCATGAATAGGAATCATACCCGCGCTTCGGCCTTTAAATCTCTGTAAAGGCCTCAATGAGTGATTCGGAGATTTATCGCCAGCACTCGCTTTAGGCAGCCGCTCCCGTTTTTGTTTGTTGGGCTTCGCGAAGAAGGGACTCAAAGTATTTTCCCAAAGCAATTTCCATTTCGGACTTAGCGAATTCGAAGCTTCCTGCCCGAACGGTAATTGAGATCTGTTCGCAGGTGCCGCTCCATCCGTCGTCGGTAAGCCAGAACTTGCATTCGATACGTAGAAATGGTGCCACGCGCAGCGCTACAGCATGATGATTTCCCATAGGTGTTCCTCCCCGTCGGCCAGACTGCAATGATAAACCCGGCTCCAAGAATCGGGCATCAATGAGTGATATGGAGATTTTCCACCAACGAACGAGCCAACGCATGTCTTGATTTGTCAATCCGCGTTTATTGTTGCAAGAAAGGCACGCCCAATGCGTTCTTCTTGCAAGTGAAATTTAGCCGGGCTTCGGCGGAAAGGAAATATCAAATGGATACAAACCTAGCAACCCGTGTAGAGGCGTTAGAGTCGCAAGTACGGCGTTGGAAAATCGTCGGGGCTGCGCTGCTGATCGCTGCAACAGTCTTTGTCGTTTCCGCTGCCGCACCTCCGCAAGACAATGGATTCGTCCAACAGGTTCCGGCCCCTCAATTGACCGCGCAAGTATTTTTGCTGGTGGGTCAAGATGGAAAGACATACGGGCGGTTCTTCACCAAACACGATCAGCCGGTGTTGGAGTTCTATGATTCAATGGGAACCGTCATCTGGTCAGCACCTTCCAGCCGTGGCGGGTTCAAGCCAGTTCAGGCGCAATGAAGTCAATGGGTGATATGGAGATTAATGCCAGGCTCTTAGCTATTTGAACCATAAGCGGCAGGTCATCGGTTCAAGTCCGCTCCTCGGCTCCATCCTAACCGCTTCCAAGAGGCCTAGTTTACCGATAAGGCCTATGGCTGTTGGAAACCCGCCTTCCGCCTCAAATGGGCAAAATTTGGGTAATAGAAAATGCCTTGCGATTAAAGAAGATCGCTCATAACGCATCCTGGCGCAATATTTGTTTGAATCTTGACGGGAAGAGTTTTTCAACAGCCACGCCCGTTATCATCAGTTCAGCAGACTGTTGGAGTGGTTCAGCCGGTCACTCGCGTACAGCCGCCTCGGGACATTCTGGCCCGTGTTAGCCTTTTGGCCGTTTTGTCACTGTTTGAAGTCTACGGGGGTTCCGTCTCCATACTCTTCCGCTTTTTTAGTCTGCTGGTATCGATCAGTTTTTGGTACTCTGCCAGCGCCTTTACAGCTTCCTGTGTGCGTCCGGCCTGTCGATATGCTCGACTCAGTTGAAAGTAAACCGCATCGTGGCTCGGAACAAGGCGCCGGGCAGTCTCGAGGCTCTCAATCGCTCCAGCGGCATCTCCTTGTTCTAATAAGGCGCGACCAAGTTCGAAATGAGCCAATTCATATTGAGGTTGTTCTTTGATCACCTCACGAAATAGCGGCAGCGCATCCTCAGAATTTCCTTGAGCCAACAGCGCGTACCCAAGATGATAGGCCGCCAAGGAGTGCATTGGCTGCATCCGCAGTTCAGCGCGAAATTCCTGCTCGGCTGGTTCGAACTCGCCTTTGTGAAGATAGACAAGTCCTGCGTAATAGTGACCGTCAGGAAGGCGTGGATCAATCTGCAAGGACGTCTTCAGTTCCGCTAGAGCGTTGGGGTAGTCTTCCTGCTGCGCGTACGCCTGACCGAGTAATAAATGGACCGAGGCATTATTACTGTTTTGCTCCAGGAGACGGCGAAAAATACTCGCGGCCTTTTCGGACTGACGCGTATGCACCAAAGCCGTGCCCCATGCCAAAAGCAGCCCGGGGTCATCAGGCGGATGTTCGAGGAAAGGATGCAGAACTTCTACGACTTTTGCGTCGTTCTCCAGCATGGAATAGCTGAGGCCCAAGACCTGGCGAGTAAATGAATCGTCAGGATGCGTCCTGAGTTGGCGCTCAAGCGGGGAAACCGCTTCCGTGTACAGCTCCGCGCGAAAGCAAGCGAATCCCCAGTTCCGATCTAAGCCCGGGAGATCGGGCCTCCATGCCGCTGCCTGCGTGAAAAACTCAGCGGCCTGGGGAAATTTTGACTCCTTCGCTCGCATTACGCCAAGGTCGTTATAAGAGCTACCGAGGATTTCGGCGACAAATGCCCGGTATTGCCTTGCTGCAGCCGTTTCTTTTCCTGTTGATGGGGGTTTGGGTAGCGTGCTGGCAGGCAAACCCTGTTGGATCATATTCTGCGTGCCTTGCTTCTCCTCAAGGGAACCGGCGCCGAGCAGGTCAGAAACGGGATCGGAAACGCGGCTTTCGCGGTCGCCCTCGGGAGCTTTCCTCTCGTCGTAAATGTGCTTCACGTCGTACTTGAACTTTGCTTCTCGCAGCTGCTGAGAGCGTGCCAGCGCCTTGCGTGCCTCCTCCTCGCGTCCAAGCCGGCGGAGATTTTGGGCGAGCAGATAATAGGCACGGCTGGCCTCGCGTAATTTTTCATCTTCGGGGTCGCCTACCAGCTTCACGTACTTCTCAAGCTCTTGAACCGCTGCCTCGATGCGATTCGTTGACCCATAGGTCTCCCCCAGGTAGAGATAGAGAGAGGCTTCCTTGGGTTGCAGGCGGATCGCCCGCAGAAGGGCCGTTTCAGCGGCGGCATAATCGCGCAGGTTGACGTTTGTAATTCCTAAGAGCTCGTAAGCCCGATATTCAGCGGGATAAAACCTGATCTCTTTCTCGAACTCCGGGCGTGCTCTTGGGTAACCTTCCTCCTGATAGTGCTCCAGGTAGGCATATCCAAGAAAGGCGTGCGCCCGCGGATATTTCGGATCAAGAGCAATCGCTTTGGCAAATTCAGCGATGGCTTGCTGCGGAGACTTTGCGATCAGATATGCACGCCCGAACAACACGTGCAGCGCGGCCGAGTCACCCATCTTGACCTCAAGCTGTTGGAACCACGCTTCGGCCAGGGCCAACTTCTTAGCTTTTAAGTATGCAATGCCGAGAAAGTATCCGCTTTCAAAGTCGTCCTGCAAATCCACGGACGCTTTTAACTCTTCGATCGCATCGTCTGAGTCTCCCTCAAAAACGTAGACCCGACCCAGCAAGCTGCGTGCTCGCGCATTGCTCGGCTGTTTGGCCACAACGGACCTCAACAATTCCTTCGCCTTGGTGATTTCTCCTTTTCGGAACCAAACTTGGGATGCATCTACCTGAGTTTCAACGTCGTCAGGCTTGAGTTTGAGGGCCGCATCCATATAGGTGGCCGCCTGATCCATCTCCCCCTCAGACAAAGAGAGTTGTGCCACCTGACGCAAGCCCACTGTGATTGCGTCGATATAATGACTTTCTGCTGAGCCAAGTTCGCCGGCTGCCAACGATGCCTTGGCGGCCTCAAACCTCGTCTGGAGCGCTTTTGCAGGATTTTCGGCTGTTTGACCAGAGGCAACCGACAATAACAATGCCGTTGCAGCGAAGGCTTGCTGGAAACGCCCTAAGAGTTTATTCAAAGACGTGGATCGTTTCGGCAAGTGAGGCATGATCATTGCCGCTCAACGAGTGCCGCTGCTCAATGGCTGAGAAGTTGATGGCAGCGGCTTTCGTTCCTGAATCCCTTTTCCCTCTACGAAGGTATAAATAAAGTCGCCGGCCACATCCGGCAGCGTCTCTAGATTGCCATTAGGCCAACGAATCTGCACGGAATCCATCTTGCTGGCGGAGCCCAGGCCGAAGTGCAGGCGAAGGTCGTTCTGCGAAAGGTAGCTGCCACCCCCGCGCACCTCGCTGAATTGCTGAACTCCGGCGGCACGGACCGTCACACGCGCACCTATGGCTGCGCGGTTGCTCTTGGTGCCGACAAGCTTGAACAGGACGCGATGATAGCCATCGGCGTTCATATTTCTGAGCAGAGACGGTTGTTCGCCCACATTCAACAAAAGAACATCGATATTTCCGCTATTGAAAATGTCGCCGAAGGCCGTGCCGCGACGCGAATGAGGTGGGAGATCTGCCAGTCCGGCTTCTTTTGAAACCTCGTCGAAAGTGCCGTCACGATTATTGCGATGAAGCAGCAGCGGCTCACGATAGCGGGGACCTGTCTCCAACGTGTCAATCTGCGGATAGACGTGGCCGTTGGCAACCAGCAGGTCCAGCCAGCTGTCGTTGTCCATGTCAAAAAACGCAGTACCCCAACCAACGTAGGGATAGCTCGGCTGCCCCACCCCGGAGGCCCAACTCACATCGTCAAAGCCCTTCGTCCCGGTATTGCGAAACAACGAGTTGGGCTGCTCTTCGAAGTGAGTAACAAAGAAGCTCAGGCGTCCACTATGGTCGTAGTCCCCGAAGTCTACTCCCATGTTGCCAAGTTCAAGACCTTCACCGCTCAATGCCACGCCGCTCAACAAGCCGACATCGCTGAACGTTCCGTCATGGTTGTTGTGATACAGGTAGTTGGGCACCGAGTCATTGGCGACAAGGAGATCTGGCCAGCCGTCGTCGTCATAGTCGGCCCACATCACACCCAGGCCGTAGTAGCCGATATCGTCGTGAACGCCAGCTTTGACGGAAACTTCTTCGAATGTTCCATCACCACGATTGTGGTAAAGGAAGTCCGACTCGCCTTCGAGACCCCACGGGCCACACTGCACCAGAATGCCTTTGAACCGGCAGAATTTATTGCTGCCGAATTGGGGGAGATTGTTCATGTCCAGATGAGAATAGCGGGCCACAAACAGGTCCACATTACCGTCTCGATCATAATCGCCCCATGCGGCGCCAGTGCTGAACCCTCCACCGCGCACTCCGGCTTTCTCCGTCACATCTTCGAATTTGCAATTCCCAAGACCGCGATAAAGTGCGTTTCCGTTGTAGCCGGTCACAAATAAATCGAGATTGCCGTCGTTGTCGTAGTCGGCCACGGCAACACCCATTCCCCAGCCGAGCCTCGTCAGTCCTGCTTCCTTGGTGATCTCTTTGAAGGTACCGTTCGCCTCCTGATGATAAAGAGTGACCAGGGAATCGCCGCCCTGTCGCAGTCTCTCCACGGTCGAACCGTTTATCAGCACAACGTCCAGCCGTCCATCATTGTCGCAATCAAACAGGCCAGCCCCGCCGCTGGTGGAATCGATCACATAGTGCGCCTCAGGCGCGGCGATGTGCGAAGCCGTTAGCCCAACGTTATGAGCGATGTCTTTGAAAGTTGGGATCGGAGGAAACGCACTCCTGTCCTTCTTGGCTTGCGGTGTGCGCTTCGCTGGCGCGGGAACTGGAACACGTTGAGGACCTTGTGTCTGCGCCGCCAGACTGGAAATCAGAAAACAGGTCAGGAGAGCCAGGACAATTCGAAACATCTGTAGCTTAAACATAGACAACTTTTGTCTGCCAAGCAAACTTCGGGCTCGTCCCCATTGAACCTTTCTCGAAACTTGCGAACATAAAAAACATCCCGCTGGTGTGAGCCAGCGGGATGTTCGAAAAGAAACAAGCAGTCTAGAACGTAAACCTGAGCGAGTACTGAAGCTCTCGGTTGCGGTCTGCCTGCGTGCTGACCTGAGCCACTGCCGCACTCGGTGCAGTGTTCGGGTTTTGTGGAGTGCCTACACGGAATGCTACAGCATTGGCTAGACTTGTCGTCGGAACCCCGTTCGCGTCCACAAATTCTGGAAGGGCGGCGGTGTTGGCGGCATTAAAGCCGATGCCCTGTAATCCAGCAGTGTCGCCGATGCTGCTAAAGTTCGGATGGTTGAAGAGGTTAAAGAAATCTAAGCGGAACTGCGCTTTGACCCGCTCGGTGATTTTGAAACTCTTTCCTATCGAAAAGTCCACTACGCGCGTCGGTGGCCCCAGGCAGTCGCCAATAGGAGCGTTCCCGTTCGCGCCAAGGATGAAGCCGTCCATGGTGTATCGGTTCGGGTTGATCCAGTGAAGGTCGGAGTGGATGTTAAAGTTAGGATTCTTGCAAGGCTGCCCGGGCACCAAATCTGGCCGAGTTGCCCCCGAACCAGTGCCGCCACCGTTGCCAATGCCCATGGGATCGCCCACATTCGACACACCTCCGGTGGTCGCCGTATAAGAGCTTCCACTGGAGACATTGACCCCTGTGCCGACCTGCCAACCTCCTACGGCACCGCGGACCAACCGCTCCATATCCTGGAAGGTGGGCAAATTGTAAAGCACGTTCGCTGAAAAGATGTGTGGGCGGTTGATGCTGGCGAGCCCGTAGTTAGATTTCAAATTGAATGGATCCAGAACACGGTTTCCGCCACCGTTGCTGATATGCAGGGAGGTATCGGAAAACGTTTTGGACTCCGTGTACGACGCCTGGAAGATGGAATTGCGTTGGAATCGGGTTTTGAATCCCACTTGCAGCGAGTCATATTGCGAACTGCCACGGTGCGAATACATCGAAATGAGGCCCGACTGGATCACATCGAAGGGTTTATAGAGGGCTAGAGCAGCGGGCGTGGCGTTCGACTGCGCGAACGCTAAGCGGTCTGCCGGAGCAACGGCGTTGGCATCGTAGTTAGTTGTCCAATTCCTTGCCTGGCTTCCAACGTAGCCCACTTCCAGCATCGTATCCTTCCAGAGTTCATGTTGAATGGTGAAGTTATATTGCAGGGTGTAAGGCGCGCGGCTGTTCAAGTCTTGGCCGATTGAGGCATTCCCGAGGCCGCTGCCAAAGCAGTTTGGCGTACAAGCTGGCAGTTGGTTGGTGTTGTCGAGGAACCGTCCATTGCCGCTTACTGACTTGAAGCTAGCAATGAAAGGCGGATTCACGCCGGCAGTGCCATCCGTAACGAAAATATCGTCGCGGTTGTAGAACACTCCGAACCCGCCGCGAATCGACCACTTTCCGCTTCCAGTCGGATCCCAAGCCAACCCCAGCCGCGGCGCGATGGCTCGATTGTAGTTGTTTTGGATTGCCCGGTTTGGACCCGGCAGTCCGCCTGTTCCGGCTGGGCAAGGATTCGAGATCAAACCCGCAGAGTAGTAGAGTCCATTACACGCGGCATTACCAAGCTGCGGATTAAAAGCCGCCTGGTTAAATACCGTAAATTTATCGTCGGCTTGGTATGGCCATGGTAGATAAGAGTAGCGGACTCCAAGGTTGACCGTAAACCGATTCGTAAGCTTGAGGTCATCGTTGAAATACACCTCAAAGTTTTCCCACCGGCCTTGTTTGGGGAAAATGACGTTCTGTTCACCCCAGTTGACCGCCATATTCTGCAGAATGTAGTCAGCCGGTCCATAGTGAGTGGTGAAGTCGGTCAGATTGGTGCAACCGGCTTGTGTCGTGGTTGTGCATCCGTTGTATCCAATTGGCCCAAACGTGACTCCCGCTTTTTGCGAGAAGTCCTGCTGGTCTTTAGCATTCCGGCTGTAGCTGGCGCCCATCTTCAGAGTGTGGCGCCGTATAACTTTAGAAAAATCATCCTGAAAAGCGTAGAGATCTTCCCGGTTCATCCAAGGCGCAAAGCTCCAAATGGTTGGAAGGCCTCCGCCATTGATCCAAACGGGTGGGTTGTTCGGGTCTGCCGGGCTGAGGAAGGGTTGGATAACTCCATTCAGCGCTTGCTGGGCTGCAGGAGTCGCCTGCGTGATGTTAATGCGATTTGCTGAATACGAGAATTGAAAGTCGTTGACGGCGCTGTTTCCAAAGACCTTACTTAACCGCCCGACCGCAACCCGAGACGGTTGACTCCATTGTTCCTGAATGTTAGATGCGCCGGCATCAGCACCCCATCCACTGTTGCCCACTGCAGAGGGGCCAAAGGTCCAGGAATCCTGAGTGTATTTCATCATTAAGCTCAGACTGCTCGAAAGCTTAATGTCGCCCCGGTAGGCGTCCTCACGCCAGTAGGTCGGTTGGCCAAACGTCTTTGCCCAGTTGTTTCCACACCCATAATTAGGCGTCCCTGGTGCAAGCGTCGGCAGAAAATAAGTGTTCTCGATGGTAGAGCCGGCGGCGCTCAAGCGTGCAGTAGGAATCACGTCAATAGTGCCAGGTGTGGATGGAGACGCTGTGAAGGCTCCGCCGGGATTAGTGGGATCTGGGTCATGGAGGCCGCCAATCAGGAGGCAACCGGTAGTGGTTGGGCTGTTAAACGCAGTGTCCAGAGCCGCATCGGAAAAGTCTCCGGTGCGCTGCAGTGGAGTGGGCACATGAGCGTTTCTAACAACGCCTCGAATCTCCCGGTTCCACTCCTCCGAAGCGAAGAAGAAAATCTTGTCCTTCTTTATGGGGCCGCCAACACTACCGCCGAAGTCGTTCCTGCGAACCGAGTTCTTCGGCGAGCCAGGGTTAAGGAATTTAAGAACAGGGTCTTCAGCGTCTAGAACATCGTTCCTGCCAAAGTAGTACGCGCTGCCATGGAAACTGTTCGTCCCTGACTTACTGACGATGCTGATGATGCCTCCCCCCGCTCCACCGAATTGGGCGCCATAGTTGTTGCGCTCAATCTTGAATTCTTCAATCGAGTCCAGTGAGGGATACACGAGAAGGGTGCGATTGGAACCCACGTCAACGTTGTTGGCGCCGTCTACCGTCCAGAGATTCGAATTGGAGGGGCCGCCGCTAACCGAAACATCCGCCCCGCCGTTTACGCCTTTTTTATCGTAGGTAAAGCCGCTGTCGGTCGAAACACCCGGGACCATGGTGACCAGCTGTGCAAAACTCCGGCCATTTAACGGTAAATCAGTAATCTGCGAACCCGCGATCGTGCCACTCAAGTCGCCATTAGCCAGTTCCACCTGCGCATTCGAGGCGGTCACCTCCACCACCTCAGTCGCGCCTCCTACATGGAGTTGAGCATCAAGGGTTAAGGCGTCGTTGACATGGAGGACAATTTCTTTCAGCTCAAAGTCTTTGAACCCGCCCTTTTTTACGCGCAGAACATATTGGCCGATGGGCAGGCTCTGAAACCCGAAGTTGCCATCCAAGTCAGAATTGATGCTGCGGGAAAACGCAGTAGCGACGTTTGTAATCGAAACGTCGGCGCCCGAGACAACTGCGCCCTTTTCGTCAGTTACGGTTCCACGCACGGAACCCACGCCCTGCGCGAATACCTTGGGCGCAACACTCAACGTCAGCAAGCCGACGAATGCCACCATCGCGATTCTTTTCACAAGCGCCTCCACGAAACTCTCAAGTGTTTAGCTTTGGTAACGACTAATACTTTCGTATTATGCGGTGGCAGGCATTTTAACGGTAACCAATCCGTCGTTGTCAAGCTAAAAAACCGGTATTCTATGTAAAATAGTTGTACATGACCGGTATGCTGTGGTCTAAAACGAATCAGCTCTAAATATTGCATTGGTCGTGTCTGTGACGGTAAACGTATTCTTCCGATGTTAGGATCAGCAGATACATGACAATACGAAAGAAAGGAAGCAAAAAAAAAGGTCACTTTGTGACCCTGCAGATGGTGGCTGATCGCGTCGGACTCACAAAAGGAACTTGTTCAGCGGTGCTGAACAAGTCTGCTGCTTCCCGCTCGGTCCCGCCGCATACCCAAGAAAGAATTCTCGCCGCCGCTCGCGAGCTCGACTATCGCCCCAGTTTCCACGCTCGCAATCTGGCAACAAAACGTACCTATACTATCGGCGTTGTTACTCAAGAGATCGGCGATTTCTATAGTTCACCCATTATCAGTGGCATTGAGCAATACCTTCGCCAGCGAGGTTATTTTTTCCTCACTGTCGCCCACCGTCATGACCCAAAGCTCCTGGACAACTATTCTCATCTTCTCTTAGATCGTGGTGTCGAAGGCTTCATTACAGTCGACACAACAATCGATCGTCCTTTGCCGCTGCCGACGATTGCCATACCTGGGCATCGTCGCTTGAAGGATGTGACGAATATCGTTCTCGATCACCGCATGGGAGCCCGACTAGCACTTCGCCATCTCATGGAACTCGGCCACACAGAGATCGCTTTTATGAAGGGCTCCAATATCAGCCCCGATTCAGCGGATCGCTGGAATTCAATTTGCGAAGTTGCGGGAGAACTGGGTGTGCGCATGATGGCGAGCCTTGAGGTTCAGATTGAAAGCGACGACGCCACACCCCAATTGGGCTATCCTTTTGCCAAGGAATTGCTCGCCCGCGCACAGCCGTTCACGGCTCTGTTTGCGTATAACGATATCTCCGCGATAGGGGCCATTCGGGCATTTCAAGAGGCTGGATTGCAAGTTCCAACAGACGTCTCGGTGGTGGGTTTCGACGATATCAGAATTGCCACCCACAACAACCCCCGGCTTACCACTGTGCGTCAGCCGCTCCAAAAAATGGGAGAGATAGCAGCGCGTACCCTGGTAGAACGGATCGAAGGTGGTGCAGACTGGGTGCCAAAAATCATGATTAAACCCGAATTGATCGTTCGGGATTCCACTGCCCAGTGCCGAGGAAGCATACCATCGCATGCAACCGATGGCTTTGAAAGGCGTCTCGCTCGCCGGCCAGCCAAAGATTACGCAGACACCTCAAGATCGTTTTGATCGTTGCAAGACGCTAACTTCACCTCGATCGGATTTTCGCCAGCTTCCCCAAGAAACGCTGTTTCGCAGCCAGATCACCTGGGCACGAATTCGCGGGTCGTTCTTAATTATTTCCACTTCAGGGTTGTAACTGAATTACCGGCAAGCGTCAGTTCGGCCGTCGTTGGGCCTAGATGCAATCCAACCGGGCGCGATCTTCCCCGGTTGGTCACCACCAGGACTTTCTCTCCGTCGGGGTTTTCGCACGCCACATGATCTACGTCCGCGATCGCTCCCTCGCTCTTGACGACGTACGCGCCACGGCGGATCATCCGCGAGAAGTGCGCAAACCCCCAGTACTGTCCACTGCGCGTAATTTCCCTTGTCTGCGAATTAACGGTAACAAGCCCGCCACACGAGAATGGACCAATGTTTGGGCGTCCGCGCTCATCGAGGGCAAGGTTCCAACCGGTAATGGATTGGCACCAGTTGCGCAGAACTTCGGTAAATGTGCGTCCCCACTCCGCCCAATCGGTTGCGTAGTTCGGACTTGTGTAATCTGGACCGCCTTCGGTCCAGTGCATCTCAGCATCAGGATGCGCGCCGTGGACTCTGGACATCATCTCCGCAGTGCCGGCATATCCGTGCCAGGCGACCATGTTCGAATGGGCACGAACGTCGGGATCATCCAGTTCACAGATTGCGCGGCCCCAGAGATTGTAGTTGTGGTCCAAAAGCCAGATTTTTGTCTCTATACCATTACCTTTTAGTAATGGGCCAAGATGCTTTCCTACGAATTCGATTTCGTATTCCTGTCCCCATAAGCACGCCGGCATACGTCCGTCCTGATCTGTGTCCACTTCGTTCTGCGATGTGATGGCCTGAATGGGCACGCCGGCATCCGCGTACTCCTGAAGAAACTTCAAGAAGTATTGTGCGTAAGCTTTGAAATACTTCTTGCGCATGGAACCGCCGAGCATGGAGCCGTTGGCTTTCATCCAGCCAGGTGGACTCCACGGAGACGAAAACAAGAACAAATCGGGATTCACCTTTCGCGCTTGCTGCAAAGCCGGCAGGAAGTACTTGCGATCGTGATCAATCGAGAAGCGATTAAGCTCCGGGTCAGGCTCTCCCTCGTCGAAGCTATAAACTTCGGTCGAATAATCGCTGGCGCCGATGCAGGTGCGACACACGCTGAGTCCGAGTTCTGACGGGTGAAACAGTTCGTGAAATAGTTTTGCGCGTTGTTCGGGCGGCAACTGGCTGAAGATGTAGCACGAAGCGTCAGTGAAAGCGGCGCCGAATCCCAGGACCTTCTGAAACTTCTTACCCGGGTCAAGAGAGATGCTGTCCTGCGTCAGCCGACTTGTGCTCTTTCGCCAAGTGAGCGGCGGCGCGCTCTCAAAGCGGCGCTTGTCGTCTGTTACCCAGACAGAGATATCATTGGACTCAGACCCGCTGGAATTCGTCGAAGATGGAATTGCAAGCGCGCCGGTGGCTGCACCTGCGACCACCGTTGCGCTGGAGAATCTCAGGAAATCACGGCGCGTGTGCTGCTTGGACATTGAAACTCCCGCATTTGAACTGGCGTTCGCGAATTAGAATCTCACGTCTGTCAAATCGTGCGTACCGTTTGGAGACGGCGCTTTCCACCAAGTTCGGTTTCGGCTAGGCTAAATGCAAATGTGAGGACAGGCGGGACTGACCCTTCATGGCAATCGAAGCAAACATTGTCGGTTCTCATCAGAAGTGCAACTGCCAAAGTATGCGCTCGGGCAAACTACTCACCCTGGTTTCATGCTTGATGGTTTTGCTGCGTGTTGACTCAGTCTTTGCGCAAATGGTCAGCAAACACTTGCCCACCCTCGTACACGCAGAGGAAATTCGGCGTCTCACTCCTGAACAGGCTGCGCTCGGCTATCCCGTTCGCATTCGCGGGGTCATCACCATGGACGCCCCAGCGCCGGATTTCTTTCTTCAGGATGCTACCGCTGGTATCTACGTGGAAGGCAGCGCAGCTCCCAGGTATCCGCACCTGCTCGGCCAGTTGGTCGAAGTTGAAGGGGTAACCGGCCCGGGCAAGTTCGCTCCCGTCATTCGCGAGGCGGCGTTGCACGTGCTCGGAAAAGGATCGCTGCCGAAAGCACGCCTCTTCGCATTTTCCCAACTGGCAAACGGCGAAGAAGACAGTCAGTGGGCCAAAGTACGAGGCATCGTTCGTTCTGCCGACGTGGACCACAATTCCTGGCGAGAAACTACATTGGCTATGCGTGTTGCCTCCGAAGGCGGAGAATTCAACGTTCGTGTTCCGATCAGCGATGACCCGGATTTCTCAACCTGGGTAGATAGTGAAGTGCTGGTCGAAGGCGTGTGCGGCAGCCTCTATAACGCGAATCGACAGCTCACAGGGGTCCTGTTTTACGTACCTCGTTTGAACTTCATCAAGGTCGAAAATGCCGCGGTGGAAGTCCCGATTTCGAACTTGTTGCGTTTTTCCCCAGGCGCCAGTTCGCGCCATCGAGTGAGAGTGCGCGGAGTTGTCGCGTATCAACAATTAGGCAAGGCGCTGTTTCTACAGGAACAGGGCAAGGGGCTTCGCGTCTTGACCCCGCAATCGACACCTCTACAGAGCGGTGATGTGGTGGATGTGCTTGGCTTCCCGGCAGTCGGCGACTCTGCGCCGATATTGGAGGATGCCATCTTCCATCGTCTGGGACACGGCGCTGCACCCGAAGCTGTGAATCTGGATTTGAACGCTCCGTGGGAGGAGTTCGACAACTCATTGGTACATACAGATGCGAAGTTACTAGGCCGCCAGGCGCGGCCGGACGGCCTTGTCCTCCTCCTCCAGGAAGGTGACACGATTTTTGACGCAACTCTGCCTGAGGGAGTTTCAAACCAGAGTCTGTTTTCCATACCGCTGAACAGCAGAGTACGAATAGCCGGCATATGTTTGGTCCGCAGTGGCGGTTTGTGGCACGTTCCTGAGTCGTTTCGCATGCTGCTTCGCTCTTCCCGGGACGTTACGGTGCTTACCAGGCCCTCGTGGTGGAACCTTCGCCATACTCTGTGGGTCCTGGCATTCACCACTGTGGTTTTATTGGTCGTGTTGGCGTGGGTAGTCCATTTGGGGAGAAAACTCCGCCGACAAATGTCGATCATTCGGCAAAAGCTAGAACACAGCGCCGTGCTGGAAGAACGCAACCGGATTGCGCGCGAACTGCATGACACGCTCGAACAGGAACTCGCCGGCATCACCATGCAGCTTGACCTTGCAGCCGATTGCTTTCAGCAGGCCCCAGGTGTTGCACGGCAGGCACTGGATGCTGCGCGTGACATGAGCCGGCACAGCATGGTTGAGGCACGCCGCTCGGTGTGGGACCTGCGTTGCCATCTGCTTGAGGGCGGAGATCTGTTCTCGGCGATATCCCAAATTGTTGAGCCCTGGGTCGCCCGTGAGCACGCGCGAGTAGAAGTGAAAGTCCAGGGAACACCAGTGCGGCTGCCCGGGCAGATTGAAATGAACTTGTTGCGTATCGCCCAGGAAGCAGCCGCGAACGCCGTGAAGCACGGGCGCGCACAACATGTGGAGATCGAACTGCGTTACACATCGGGTGCCGTTGCCTTGAGTGTGAGTGATGACGGAACCGGTTTCGTTCCCAGCCAGGCGTCTCCCAGCGGCCACTTCGGATTGCTCGACATGCGCGAGCGCGCGCAATCAATGGGCAGCCAGCTTACGATCCAGAGCGGACCAGGAATCGGCGCCCGTGTCTGCCTGGAAGTTCCGATTTCGAAGGAATCACGCGATGCAGAACTCAAGACCCATACGTATTCTGGTGGTTGATGACCACTTCATGGTTCGCATGGGACTCTCCGCGTCCTTAAACGTCGAACCAGACCTCAAAGTGGTGGCCGAAGCAGCGAACGGCGAAGCTGCCTTGCAGCTCTATCGCAAACACCACCCCGACGTGGTAATGATGGATCTTCGATTACCCGGGATGAGTGGCGTGGATTGCACGGCCGCCATCACTGGCGAGTTTCCCGAAGCGCGGATTCTCATACTCTCAACTCATTCCAATGAGGAGGAAATTTTTCGCGTGATGCAGGCGGGTGCTCGCGGATATGTGCTCAAGAGCATCGTCCGCGAAGAACTCTTGCGCGCAGTGCGTGAGGTTCACGATGGTGGAACGTATCTGGATCCAGTCGTAGCTTCCCATCTCGCAGAGCGCAAAAATCATCGCCCATTGAGTTCCCGCGAAGTAGAAGTCCTGCAACTCGTCGCGAAGGGGTTCGGAAACAAGGAAATCGCCACCGCTCTGAATATCGCAGAAGTAACCGTCAAGCTTCATGTGAGCCACACGTTGGAAAAGCTTGAGGTGAATGACCGTACGCAGGCCGCCACGGTGGCTTTGCAGCGCGGAATTATTTCGCTCGACTGAGTCTTCAAGCAGATCATTCACAAAACCACAAAAACCCGCACACTGTACGAAAGTACAGTGTTGACAACGTTTGCGTAGTTGTTTTGTATTAGATTCTCGCCTCTTTGTGCGAATTATTCCTGTCTGCGAGATCAGCATTGCGACTCCACGAATGTGCGCCTGCAACGGGACTTCTGGGACTTAATGGAGAATTGACATGAAGCGAACCTTGGCGACGCTTGTAATCGGAATCCTTTGTCTGATAACAGTGGGCACTGCCTCAGCTCAGTCGGACCGCGGCACCATCGCCGGCACCGTAGTGGACAGCTCAGGAGCAGTTGTCAGCGGCGCGTCGGTGACTCTCCGAGGGGTCGGCACGGGAACTGTCTACAAGACAACCTCTACTCCGGAGGGTGTCTATCGCATTTCGGACGTCGCGATCGGGCGATACGACGTCACCGTCGAATTGCAGGGCTTCAAATCTTCCGTGCAACAAGGAGTTCTGATTCAGATCAACACGGTTGCAGCCCTCAACGTCACCCTACAGCCCGGCACCGTAACGGAGCAGGTAACAGTGGAAGCCGATGCCCCCACCGTCCAATCGGAGAGTTCCGATATCGGCACCGTAGTTGGCACGAAACAGATCGAAGAGCTCCCACTGTCTTTATCGTCAAGCAGCCAGAGTTTTCTTCGGTCTCCGGAGACCTTTATTTTTCTGACGCCGGGCACAATCGGGCCAGGTACAGTTTCTGCAGGAGGGGGTAACAACGGGGTCTTCTTGTCAAAGTTAGCCGGAGGCCAGAATCTTGGCGCGGAGGTCCTTCTGGATGGAATCAGCGTTCAGCGTCAAGACACCGTTTCCGCGTTTGATCAGACAGCGCCTTCGGTCGAGGCTTTAGACGAATTCAAGATTACCACCGGAACTCCGACCGCGCAGTTCGGGCGTACTTCTGGGGGCATCGAGAGCTTCACCACCAAGTCCGGGACGAATTCGTACCATGGTACGGCCTTTGACATCTTTCGCAATCAGGCCTTGGATGCGAATTCCTGGGACAACAATTACATCGGCGCCGCAAAACCAGCTGACCATCAGAACGATTTCGGCGGCTCGCTGGGTGGGCCCGTGCGAATTCCACATCTCTACGACGGCCACGATAAGACGTTTTTCTTTTTTTCGTGGGAGCAGTATCGCAACAAACCGACCACATCTTTAGCTTCGACTGTGCCCAGCCAAGCTGAACGAAACGGTGACTTCTCCGCACTGCTCGGGCCTGGGCTTGTGGACAGCAGCAACAACCCGATCATCAACCCCTGCGATAGCTTACAAGTCCGGCAGGGTGAAATCTTCGATCCCCTGACCACGAACCTCGGGTTGGGTTGCCGAAGTTCATTCCCGACGCCGAATGTAATCACCAGCGATCCGGGAATATCCATCAGCACAGTGGCGCAGAACGTTATGTCGTTTATTCCACTGCCCAACGCGCCCGGAAGCCAGAACGGCCAGGTGAATAATTTCATATTTAACTCCGTTGATCCGAAAATCGAAACCACAATGACGTTTCGAATTGACGAAAGTGTCGGCGCCAAGAACAAGATGTTCTTCTCATACAGCAGCCGCGAGCAAAATCAGCTCAATAGCGCACCTAATTTTCCAGGTCCTATAGCAGGGACCTACCGGAACCGCTACCTTTCTCACTACTTACGCTATGGCTGGGACTATCTGGCGAGTCCCTCGCTGTTGAATCACTTTGTGGTGGGATTGAATCGACTGAACACGTCTAGCATCGGAGTCAGCGTAAATGGAACTAACTGGCCGGCAACGCTCGGAATCGGGAACGCTTTTGGCGAGGTATTTCCAACCTTTCAGTTCAACGGCAGCCCGGTGTCCGTTAACTACGCCGGCCTGAGCGCAGGTAACGACGACCTGCATTTCCCGAACAGCCTGGTTTTCGCGGACAGCATTTCGTGGACTAAAGGCCAACACTCAATACGTTTTGGGGGAGAATTGCGTTTTTTCCAATTCTCCGTGCTTGCCGGCGGAAATACTTCACCTAACTATACTTTCCAGAACTATGAAACGGCCTATAAGCCGAACGATAACTCGACTGGCGATCCATTCGCGAGCTTCCTGATTGGTGGGCCGCAGAACGAATCCCTTACCATCAACTCACATTTCCCGCGCTGGAACCAACGCTATTATGCGCTCTACGTACAGGACGACTTCAAGTTCCGACGAAATTTGACGCTGAATCTCGGGCTGCGATGGGACGTTGACACGCCACGGCACGAGGCTTCGGCGGCCCAGTCTGTCCTCTCTTTGACAGCTTCCAATCCCGCAACACCTGGGTTCCCGGGCGCATTGGTTTTTGGAAAGGACGCTACCGGAACCAGCACCTACCTCAAAGACATCGCTCCGCGTATAGGCTTTGCCTGGTCACCGAATTTTGTGCGAGACACTGTTGTACGCGGCGCATACAGCATCTACTACGCGCCACTCAGTTACTCCGATTTCGGAGGGTTTCTCACCAGCGGCACAACAGCTAATCCAAACTTCACCAGTGGCAATAACTTTTCGCCGGTGCAATCTCTTGACGCAGGATTTCCAACCTACACTCCCCCGAGCAACAACCAAGACCCTACGTTCCTTAATTTCAGTCAAAACGGCGTCAACACCGTACTGCCCGCCTACGGCGCCCCAGGAATGGTGCAGAACTGGGATCTCGAAATTCAGCGCCAAATTGCGCAGGACTTGATTCTCAGCGTCGGCTACGTCGGGCAACACGCCACACGACTGAACTCCGGGTTAGCTCAAGTTAATACGATCAACTCCAAGTACAATTTCCTGGGCGCAAATCTTGGATTGGAGGTTACGGACCCGCAGGCAGCCCCGATCCTGGCCAGTCTCGGTGTTACGGTGCCATCCTGGTTTAGTCCGGGGTGGAATGACGGCGTTAACAACTTTGGTTTAGATACGATCGGCAATTTGCTTCGACCTTACCCGCAGTTTGGCGACATCAATACGAACTGCTGCCTTGAGAATCTTGGGCAGTCGACTTACAACGCCCTGCAAGCCAAGCTTGAACGCCGCTTCCGCAACGGGTTGAATCTGTTGGCTTCCTACACATATTCGAAGACGATTACAGATGCGGACGGCTCTTACCCATTTTTCTCAAACCTCACTTCGAACGTCTTTGGGTCGCAGAATCCATTCAATTTGAGGGCTGAGAAAGCAGTGAGTTATCAGGATGTTCCGCATTCGTTCGTGCTCAGTTATATGTACGAACTGCCCGTCGGACCGGGGAAAAGATACCTGACCCACGGAGTCGCGAGTAAAGTTCTCGGGGGCTGGCAGGTCGGCGGCGTGCAACGCTACCAGACGGGTGCACCTGTGCTGATCAATGAATTCGCGACCGGACTCAACGGCAGCCAAGGCGGTCAGTACCCAGGCGCCAACTACCGGTACAGTCTCTTACCGGGGCAGTCGCTACTTGTCAGCAACCCGGCGCACTGGTCGGCCACTACTGACAGCACATGGAACAGCAGTTGCCCGGGTGGCCCAAATGGAACTTTCAATGCTGCCAGCACTCCGGTGGTGAACTGCGTGGGGATCATCGATCCTAGCGCGGCCTCCCTCGCCGCCGGAGGAGGGTTCGTGTACGGGAACCTGCCACAGATAGTCTCGTCTTGGCGAAGCCCACCTTACCTGAACGAGGACTTTTCTATTATTAAGCGCACTGTGATTCGCGAGTCGCAGGAGGTCGTCTTCAAATTGGACATTCCTAACGCTTTCAACCGGCACGTATTCGGCCAAGTCGACGGTAATATCTTTGATCGTCACTTCGGTCTTCCCGGGTTCGGAAATTTTTCAGGGGTTCCTACGGTCTTGAATGGGCCAAGACAAATTCAGGCGACCTTGCGCTACCAGTTCTGACCCCCACGCAACAAACAAATCAGGCCCGGACCCTGTGATCCGGGCTTTTGACTTTGCTCATGGCGCGTACGTGGAGACGGTAAAATGTCAATGCAGAATGAGTGCAATTGCTGAGGCCGGGGTGAGAAGTCGTCTGCATAGCATTCCCGCGCCTTTCAGCACGGTTGTGTTCGCAATTGCCACCTATCTACTTCTCTGCCATCAACTGATTTTGTCCCAATCCACCCCGGCTGCGAATCCAGAATTCAACCGGGGCGTCTCCGCCATGCGCGAGGGCAATCTGGATGAGGCAAAAGCGCTATTTGAGTCGGTCGTCGAGCAACAGCCAGCATTCGCTGAAGCTCGACTCAATCTCGGTCTCATCTATGAGGAACAGGGAAATTACGAAGAGGCGATCGCCAGCCTTCAGAAAGCGCTTTCGCTCAAACCCCGCCTTCACGGCGCGAATTTGTTTCTTGGCATCGCCGAGTTCCGGTTGAACCATCTCGACAAGGCCCGTACCGCGGTAGCGAAAGAAGCCACAAACTATCCCAAAGATGCGTTGGCCTGGATGTGGCTCGGGGTAGTGTGTCTGGCTCAGGACTATCCCGAAGATGCCGCCAATGCTCTGGACAAAGCTGCAAAGTTGAAGCCGGACGATCAGGACATCCTCTACCATCGGGGCCGGGCGCATTTGATAGTCTCAAAGAACAGCTACGCCGAGATGTTCAAGGTCAATTCTAATTCGTGGCTGGTGCACCGCGTGATCGGCCAGGCGGCGGCCGAGGCCGATCGGCATACGGATGCGATTACGGAGTACGAAGCTGCAATCAAGCTTGCTCCAACTCAGCCCGGCCTGCATGAAGAACTGGGATCCGAATATCGTGCGGTAAATAAAATTGCAGAGGCTGAGACGGCATTCGAGGACGAGCTCAAGATTGATCCTCATAATGTTCTGGCCAGATATAAGCTAGGCGCAATTGAAGTCGAGAAGGGGAACGGGGCCAAAGGTAAAGAATTGATTGAGGCGGCGCAAAGCGAAAAGGCCAACCTGGTACACGTGGACTACAATCTCGGCCGGGCGGAAATGTTGCTAGGCGATTATGCTGCGGCGGCGGGGCATTTCGAGCATACGGTGCGAAGCGACAAAGATCCCGAAATCGTTGAGCAAGCCTGGTATCAGTTGGGCACGTCTTATCGGCATTTGCACCGTATGGATGAAGCGCAAAATGCGATGACAACTTACCAGCATCTCAAGGATGAAGCAGCGAAAAGATCGCAGCAGGCGCTGGACAATTTTCGCGTGGATCATCCAGCGACAACCGATCCGACCACGGCTCCCCAGAATCCACAGTAGTGTTGCATGCCTCAATCAGCGATTCGAGGGAGCAGATCTGGCTGCTCGCGTCTGCAACTCGGCTGCGCGATCAAACTCTGACTGTGCGCGATCCTTGGCGTTGACCGCCTGATACAGCTTTCCAAGCTGGTAGTGAGCAATGCTGTTATCGGGGTCGAACTGGGTTGCCTTTTCCAATTCTTTTTTGGCTTCTTCCATTCTGTGCGCGCGCAAATAGGCTGTGCCCAGCTTGAGCCGGCAATATCCGTCGTTGGGCGCCAAAGCGACCGCTTTCTCAAGCGGAGGCAAAGCTTCTTCAGTGCGGCCCTGTGCCA
>Ga0310810_10000448_pt1 | contig 42175 bp, 41 predicted proteins | sample NCmetagenome_FD_207641 | JGI IMG/M metagenome (GOLD analysis project Ga0310810, IMG submission 207641) | Soil microbial communities from experimental microcosm in Duke University, North Carolina, United States - NC | ecosystem: Engineered > Artificial ecosystem > Soil microcosm > Unclassified ...
AACCGCCGAACGCTGATCCTGACTGCGCCGTCGATCGAAATGCCGCCAGAGCTGGTCAGCCTGGTGGAATATCTCGAGCTGCAATTACCCGATCCCCTGCGCTTGCGCCAAATTATCGAGGAAACCTTCAAGCGCTTGTCTAACATTTACACGCTGCAACTGAAAGCCGATGCTGCTGCCGTGGATGCCATGGCAGCAAATCTTCGTGGCCTGACCGAAGAAGAAGCAGAACGTGCGGTTTCGCAGGCCCTGGTTGCGCGATATTCGCTGTGTGCGGAGATGATCACCGACATCCTGCAGGCCAAGAAGGAACTGCTGCGACGCTCCGGAATGCTCGAATTTGTGGATAGCTCTGAGAATCTCGGCGATGTGGGTGGGCTGGAAAACCTGAAAAAGTGGCTGGCTCAGCGACGCGGAGCGTGGGAAGGTGGAGGGCAATCGTTCGGGCTGGAGCCGCCGAAAGGTGTGATTATCCTCGGGGTGCAGGGTTGCGGCAAGAGCATGTGTGCGCGGGCGATCGCGGGCGAGTGGAAACTGCCGTTAGTAAAGTTCGATACGGCTGCAATTTTTGACAAATACATTGGAGAGACCGAGAAACGCATTCGCAAAGTATTCGACGTGGCACAGGGATTAGCGCCCTGCATTTTGTGGATCGATGAATTAGAAAAGGTCTTTGCCGGCAGCGGTCCGGATTCGGCATCGGTGGATGCGGGGGTATCGTCACGGCTGCTGGCGTCTTTCCTGGGCTGGATGCAGGAGCGAAAAGCGCCGGTATTTGTCGCAGCCACCTGCAATAACGTGTCGGCGCTGCCTCCGGAGTTGATACGCAAAGGCCGTTTCGACGAATTGTTCTTTGTGGACCTGCCGGAAGAAAGAGAGCGGAAGGAGATAATCGCCATTCACTTGCGCCGCAAGAAGCGAGATCCCGCAGAATTTGACCTGCAGCATATTGCCAGTGCAGCGAGCGGCTACTCAGGCGCAGAAATCGAGGCAGCAGTGCAGACTGCGTTGTTTGCGGCGTACTCAGGCAACCAACAACTCACCACCCGCCACCTAATCGAGGCGCTGCAGGCGACCGTGCCGCTGTCAATCACCCGGGCGGAAGAAATTGAGGCGCTACGCCTATGGGCGAAAACCCGTGCCGTGCCCGCCTCCGGGTTCTCTGCACGAGCGAGCTGATATGCGGCAAATGTCCTGCGATCTGTCACTTACAATGGCATTGACTATGGTCGAAAAACGGCGGTACTCTTGGGGTTGATGGTAGTGTCTTGCGCCGCCCGGCGTGTGAATTGTCTGCAGTCTGGGATTTTTGCGACCTCAGTTGCTCCACTTTCTTCCAGCCCCCCGGAAGCCGTGCATCTAAGAACAGCTGATTACTTGAGCTTGAATCCGGCCCAGGTTGGATTGAACAGGAGTGAATGAAGAAACGCATCGAACTGACCCCGAATATTGAGGCGCTCTTCGGCACGCGGGACGAGAATCTGCGTGTCCTGGAAGACGGCTTCAACGTAAATATTGATCTCCGCTCGGACTCCATTGAACTCGAAGGCAGCACCCGCGACGTGACGCGAGCTGAGCAAGTGTTTGCCGACTACGACGCGCTGCAGCGCTCCGGCCACAGCTTTAACAATGGCGACCTCAACAGCATGCTTCGCGTGTTGATTTCCGATCCCAACGCTACCCTCCGTGGTCTGGCGGAGGCAGGGAAGCAGCGCTCTTTCGGCCGCCGGACAGTGCAGCCAAAGAGTCTGAACCAGCGGCGATACCTTGAAGCTATTGAGCAGCACGACATGGTTTTCGGCATTGGGCCAGCCGGAACAGGGAAGACTTATTTGGCGGTAGCGATGGCAATTTCGGCGCTGCTGTCGAAACGGGTGAACCGCATCATCCTCGCCAGGCCAGCGGTGGAGGCCGGCGAGCGGCTGGGCTTTTTGCCGGGCACGCTGCAGGAGAAGATTGATCCCTACCTGCGCCCGCTATATGACGCTCTCTACGACATGCTCGAACCGGAAAAGGTTGACCGCTATCTGGAGAAAAACGTGATAGAGATTGCGCCGATCGCCTTCATGCGCGGGCGTACCTTGAACGATTCATTCGTGATTCTGGATGAAGCGCAGAATACGACCTCCGAGCAGATGAAGATGTTTGTAACGCGACTGGGATTCAACTCGAAGGCGGTAATCACAGGTGACGTTACGCAAATCGATTTGCCGAATGCTCGCCGCAGTGGGTTGCTGGAAGCCATAGACGTCTTAAAAGGGGTTCAGGGTTTGTCGTTTGTATACTTCGACGAAGGCGACGTGGTAAGGCACCATCTGGTGCAGCGGATTATTCATGCCTATGAAGAGCACAAGACGCGCATTGCAGATGAGCCGCAGATGTCACTGCTGGATTCGCGAGGCACTGCAGGAGTGAAAGGCATGCCGGCAGATATTGCGGGCCCGACGACCGGGCAAGTAGAAACTGAGCAATAGACTAGCTAGAATGATGCGGGAGGGTGAAGGCTGCCCTCCTGTTTCCTTTTGACACGCAGCCGCAGAACACTCAGTTGATAATCACGCGAACACGCGCGACCGGCCTGGATATGAGGTCACTTGCGCGTTTCATGAGCCGCGCCCGCCGGCAAATTGGCGTGAAAGGCGAGGTCAATGTTCTACTCACCTCAAGTGCGGAGATGCGCCGGCTTAATCTCCAGTATCGGAAGAAGAATGCTCCCACTGACGTTTTGTCATTCCCCGCGCCCGAGAGCAACGGATTGGCGGGTGATATTGCTATCTCGCTCGACATAGCCAGGCGAAGCTCCGAGGAGCGGAACGAAACCTGGGAGGATGAGGTCCGGATATTGATATTGCACGGCTTGTTGCATCTGGCAGGTTACGATCATGAAAAAGACAACGGCGTGATGGAACGGAAGGAACAGAGGTTGAGAACATCGTTGGGCCTTTCGAGTAGCCTGATCGCGCGAAATCAACATTTCAAGCCAGGCAAACGCATGTCGAAGAAGCCTCAGCGGCGGCAACGGCCGTCTCCGCCGAAAACAAAATCGAAAGCCGGACAGCTATGAACTTCGCGGTTGCGATTGTGCTCGTCTTCCTGTTAGGCGTACTCACGGTTGTTTCGTATGTGGATCGCGTCTATGCGGAGATCGGCAAATTTCTTTCGCGCGAATTTCAGAACAACATCGAATCCTTCGAGCAAAAAGTAGAACCGAAGTTGCGGATGGGCCGGTCAAGAGTTTCGCTCGCTATGACAACCCTGGTTCCGCTTACTATGGCCGCGATTGCCATGGTGGTTGGTTTCGCCGTTTTTCGCAGCGATAAATGGAGCGGATACGAGGTGTTGCAGGCTTCGCTCAGCCTGATTCTGATTGTGATCGTTTTCAACCGCTTTCTTCCCTTCGTTTTTTTTGCACGTACAACGGGTGAATGGCTGGTGCGGCTGACTCCTCTTCTGCGACTGCTGATCTACGCGGTTATTCCCATCACTATTGTTCTGGGATTTCTGCAGTCGGTAGCTACTTTGACCAGAGAACATACGGATGAAGCGCCGGAGAGCCAGGCCGAGGCGGTGGATGCGCTGATTGAGGCGGGCCAGGAGGAGGGTATTCTCGACGCCAGTGATCGCCACCTGATTCAGTCGGTGGTGGAATTCAGTGAAAAGACAGCGCGGGAAGCGATGAAGCCGCGCCCCGAGATTGTCGCGGTGGAATCTAATACCACAGTCGAGCAATTCGTTGAGTTACTACGCGCCAAGCCGTTTTCGCGAGTTCCGGTGTTCTCAGGCACGATTCATAACATAGTGGGAATTGTTTATGCTCAAGATGTGTTGCAGGTGCCGGATACCGAGGCGCAGGTGCGCACGGTTGATTCGGTGATGCGCAGAGAAGTGTATTTTGTGCCGGAAAGCAAGCGGGGAAGCGATCTGCTGCGAGAAATGCAGAAGAGCAATATACGGATGGCGATCGTGGTCGACGAGTATGGGGGGGTAGCGGGCCTGGTCACGATTGAAGATCTGGTGGAAGAGATTGTAGGCGAGATACGCGATGAACATGATCGGGCGGAAGTGGTGCGCGAAAGCGATCAGTCGTATGTGGTCTCCGGCAACACCGATGTCGACCGCCTTAATGAATGGTTTGGAACCCGGCCCGAAGGCTATGAGTCAGCTACTCTCGCGGGATTAGTAAGTGAACTGGCGGGACACATTCCGCAAAAAGGTGAAGTGGTAGAGCAAGACGGCTTCAAGTTTGAGGTGCTGGATTCGACCAGCCGGAAGGTTGAGAAGGTAAGAGTTTCGCTGCTTCAGCCGAAGCAGATGAAACTGATCTGAATTACGGATACCCATGGCATTTCGCTCCGGATTCGTGTGCATTATTGGACGGCCAAACGCAGGGAAATCCACGCTCCTGAATGCGCTGGTGGGCGAGAAGCTGGCCATCATCAGTCCGAAACCGCAAACTACGCGCAACCGAATTCTAGGGATCGTGAATCTGCCGGGCCGGAAGGGAATGGCTGCCGCGCAAGTGGTATTGCTGGACACGCCGGGAGTACACCGGCCTGACAGTTCACTGGGCCGCAAAATGATGAGCGAGGTGCGCGAAGCGCTCGATGGTTGTGACCTCATCCTGGTGATGGTGGACGCAAACAAACAGTCCGAAGGCACGGATGAATTTCTGCTGAAGCTGGCCAGCAAATCGAACACTCCAGCGATCCTGGTTCTGAACAAAGTTGATCTATTACGCAACCGTCGGCACCCGAGCAATCCTGCCAGCCGGCTTCAGGGAAAAGAGAAACTGTTGCCCATCATCGAACGTTATTCCAGTTCCTACAAATTTGCCGAGATCGTGCCCATCTCGGCATTGAAGCGTGAAGGCCTGGATCTGTTGCTGAAGAAAATCGTCGAGAAGCTTCCGTCCGGCTCTCCCTACTTCCCGCCGGATGAGATTACCGATCAGCCCGCGCGCTTTATGGCGGCTGAAGCCATACGTGAGCAGGTACTCCAGGCCACCAGCGAAGAAGTTCCGTATGCCGTGACAGTCATCATTGAGCAATATGAAGAAGCTGGAAAACTGACCAGAATTGCCGCGGTGATCTACTGCGAGCGCCAGGGGCAAAAGGCCATTTTGCTGGGAAAGAACGGACAGATGATAAAGCAGATGGGCACCGCAGCACGCCTGCAACTCGAGCAGATGCTGGGTACGAAGGTGTTTCTGGAACTGTTTGTGAAGGTGCGTGAAAACTGGCGTGATTCGAATGAATTCGTAGATGAACTGGATTGGCGGCGCCAGTTGCACCAGCTAACTTCGAAGCAGGGTTTGCGCTCGTAGAATGTTCTCTGTACAATCACAGCACTTAGCTGACACCCGCTCATGACTGAGAGTGTTCCCGAAGGATCCCACAGCCCCGGAAACAAAGTTTTAAAGCTCCGAGTTACATTGGCAGCAGATCGCGATGCGGTTGATCCCGTGGTGCAAAGCGTTATGCAGGTAGTCAGAGACGTGCAGGTGGTGGCCGGGAAGGAAGACTCGGTGGAGTTGGCATTAACCGAGGCGCTGGCCAATGCGGTTGTGCACGGCGCCAAAGGCGATGTGACCAAAGTTGTGGAGTGTGATGTTATCTATGATGAGCCCCAGGGCCTGGTGATCATTGTCCGCGATCCGGGCGAAGGATTCGATCCCAATGGTGTGCCGAACCCGCTACAAGGTGAAAATGTCTATTCCAATCATGGCCGCGGGATATATCTCATCAATCAGCTGATGGATGAAGTGAAGTTTGCGCGCAACGGTACCGAACTGCACATGCGCAAGAAGTAACTACTCTTTCACTACAATTCCCAGAGTCTTCATTTTGCGGTACAAGTGGCTTCGTTCCAGTCCCAGGACTTCGGCGGTGCGACTGATATTGCTGTGGTTCTCATCCAGCTTCTTCAAAATGTAATCACGCTCGTAAGCAGCGCGGGCCTGATGGAGTGTAGAAGAGCCTGCGCCTGATATTCTGCGTCCCCCGTCTCGGTGCACCAGTGGAGGCAGGTGCTTGCGATCAAATCGGGTGGTGCTGGGATTCATAATCACCACCCGCTCGATTACGTTGCGCAACTCGCGGACATTCCCCGGCCAGGAATATCTCATCAGCGTATCAATGGCGTCATCGGTGATTTCACGCGGACGCCGCCCGTAAGTAGCCGAAAATTCGCGAAGGAAGTGTCGCGCCAGGATCGGCACATCTTCCTGCCTTTCCCGCAACGGGGGAACAGAGAAGGGGATCACGTTTAATCGATAGAAAAGATCTTCGCGAAAATTTCCGCGCAATATCTCTTCCTCCAGATCTTTATTGGTAGACGCGATGACCCGGGCATCCACCGTGACCGGTTCCTCACCGCCCACCGGCGTGAAGCGTTGCTCGTCGAGGGTGCGCAAGACCTTGGCCTGGGTCTTCAGGCTCATGTCGCCGATTTCGTCGAGGAAGAGTGTTCCTTCATGCGCTCTTTGAAACTTGCCTTCTTTATCAGCCGCAGCTGCCGGGAACGCTCCTTTCCGATGACCGAATAATTCACTCTCGATCAAATCTTCGGGGATGGCGGCGCAATTCACCTCTACGAACATTTCGTCTTTGCGGGGACTTTGTAAGTGGATGGCCTGCGCGACCAGCTCTTTACCGGTGCCCGATTCACCAAATATCAGCACCCGGCCATGAGTGGGAGCCATCAGTTGAATCTGCTGGCGCAGAGCCTTGATGGGGATGCTCTCGCCCACGATCACTCCTCGCGGAGAGAGCTGCCGCTTCAGTTCCCGATTTTCATCGCGCAGGCGCCGGGAATCGATCGCGTTCTTTATCAGGATCAGGGTCTTCTCGATCGAGAGCGGCTTTTCGAGGAAGTCATAGGCCCCGAGCTTGGTGGCGCGAACCGCAGTCTCAATGGTTCCGTGGCCTGAAATAATGATGACTTCGGGAGGGTGTTCCAGCTCGCGCACGCTTTCCAAAATCTCCAGTCCATCGGCGCCGGGCAACCAGATGTCGAGCAGAACAATATCGAACGGGCGCCGCCGCAAGCTCTCCAGACAGGCCTCTCCGCTTTCCGCGGTTTGGGCTTCGTAGCCCTCATCTTCGAGCACGCCCTTGAGTGATTGGCGAATGGCCGATTCGTCATCAACGATCAGAATTTTATGCATGCTGAGCGGCTGGAGATGCGGCCTCCTGGGGATATAAGGGGAGCTCGATCACGAACCGCGTACCCACCGGCTGGTTTTCTTCGACTCGAATCGAGCCATGGTGGTCTTCGAGTATGCGGCTGACTATGGCCAGGCCCAGACCGGTCCCGCGCTTCTTGGTAGAGAAGTAAGGCAGGAAGAGGCGCTCTTTCAATTCCTGTGTGACGCCGTGCCCGGTATCGGAAATCGAGATTTCTACCGCTTCACGGTTGGCGAGGAGCGCGGTGGATATCTGAATTTCCCGGACCAGGGAGCCGTTCATGGCCTCCGCTGCATTATCAACGATGTTGGCCAGAACACGTTTGATGGCCTCCGAATCGGCCATCACTTTAGGCAAATCGGAGGACAGGAAGGTCTGCACATGAATGCCGTCCAGGCGGCCATTGAACATGGCAAGCGTGCCTTCAACGATGGAATTGATGTCGGCTGGTACAGGCTGCGCTGCCGGAAACCGGGCCAGAGCCGAGAATTCGTTTACCAGAGTGCGCAGGGTTTCAACCGCAGTCCCGATGGTTTCGGCGCAGCTTTGAACCACCTGCAGGGATGAAGCATCGGGCGGCGTACCCCGCTCCAGGTGACGGCGAATGCGCTCAGCCGAGAGTGCGATAGGGGTGAGCGGATTTTTTATCTCATGGGCTACTCTGCGGGCAACTTCACGCCAGGCAGCCTGTTTCTGGGCCTTCAACAAGTCAGAGAGATCTTCAAACACCAGCACGTATCCCAGTTTTTGCAGGGTGGCTACTGTAACCGCTACGTTAAGGCGTGTGCCGTGCACCCCAATCTCAACCTGAGTGGTGGTGTTTCCCATGCGATCCGCGCGACGCAGCAGGGGTTCGAGGTCTTCCACCAGATCAGCGGAGAAGACGTCCTTCAGATTGGAACCAACCGAAATGGGCGGTGAGGGTTCGCCTTCCCGGGTCGAAAACAAGCGCAGGAAAGCCTGATTGACATGGGTAATTTTGCGGCCGGCATCCAGTGACATCACCCCGGTTGGAATGCTCTCAAGTATGGTCTCGATTTGGCGGCGGCGTTGCTCCAGAGCAACATTGGCTGCACTCAGATCATGGCTGGATGCTTCGATCTGGCGGCGGCTGATCTCCAACTCCTCCGCCATGCGGTTGAAGGATCCGACCAGGTCACCGATCTCGTCGGCGGCAGTGACCTCGACGCGGTAATCCAGCCGGCCGCGCGAGATTTCCTGGGTAGCTTCGGCCAACGCGGCGATTGGCCGCGTCACCAGCTTGGAGAGATACAGCGCCAGCCAGGTGGTGGCGAACAGCACCAGCACGGTCAGCAGCATCAGCAGACCCATGTAGGTACGCCGTACGATGCGATATTCGCGGCTCAGCTCTAAGTATCTGTGCTGGCTGTTGTCGAGTTCTTTCACCGTCTCTGAAAGCTTCTCGGGGAGGGGCATCGCTACCAGCACCATGCCGTGGTTACTCACCGGTGCGCTGCTCACGATGTAGTCGGTCGTGTCCCAATGCAAATGGACTACCGCGTCAGAGCCCAGTCGCTCAAACGGGATCTTTGCTTTCAGCAGCGGCCATGGGGCAGGAACTCCAAAACTGGCTTCTGCGTTGCCATTCACAATAGCAATTGCAAAGCCGCCCTGCAGCGTCGATTCATGCCGGCGGAACTCTGAGACGGCACTTGAATAACTTCTGCCGGCGAAGGCGCGCTCGACATCGGCAGAAGCAGCCATCGATCTGGCTTCAGCCTGGGCATTCTGAGAGGCATACTTAGAAACCAACGATGCCATGGCCGCAGTATCTTCCCGCACCTCCTCTACCGGCCGCGAAAACCATTTATTAATCGAACGGTTCATTAATCCGTATGCGAACCAGAACATCATGATGACCGGTAGAAATGAAAGCAAAAGCCCTGCCACGACCAACCGGGTGCGAAACTTGGAGCCCAGCACTCCCAGCCTGCGCTCGGCAAAGAGTTTCAGTAGATTGCGCACCAGAACGAATGTCAGGGCAACGAATAAGAGAAAAATGACTGCCGAAAACGCCGCGAAGAACAGCAGTTGTTGATTTGTATCCGGGTTAAGGAAGGGCAGGTCAAAAGAAGATTGAGAAAGCAAAACTCCGAACAGCAGGGCGCTTCCAATCGCCAAGAGAGCTATAGCCCGCTTACGTCGATTTTCCGCAGGACGAATTGGAGCCGGGCTCACCATTCAGCACCGATACCAAGAAGTAGATGAACAGGAACGGGAGGCAGTTTCAATTATATGCCGGGCACTCTGGCCCGCGCTGAAAGCGGCAGCAACGCAAGCAGCGGGCAGTCGTTACAGTCGGGCGCAGCCTTCCGGCAAAACCGTTTTCCGATCGCGACCAGCAATCCATGCATTTCGTTGTAGGCTTCGACAGCTTGTGACTTTGTGTTCCGGCTCATAGGTGTCGGAGTATGGCTATCCAGGTTGTGGGTGGGCGGATGCGAGACCGCAACCAGATAGTCGGCGAGCGCCGCACTGCCAAGCTTTTGAACGTCTTCATAGGAAGCATCTTCCGCAATGAGTCCATGACGGAAAAGCACTCGGCGCGCGTAAGCGTCCACCACGAATACAGGATGCTGGGCGGCATACAGCAGGATGGAGTCGGCGGTTTCCGGACCGACTCCGCATATGCCGACAAGCTGCAGGCGCAAGACATCGGTATGCTGGCGGGCCATTGCATGGAGTGATCCGGCATACTCTCGATCTATGAAGGCTACGAATGACTGGATGGTGCGCGATTTCTGTCGAAAAAAACCTGCCGGACGGATAAGTTGCTCCAGCTCGGACAAGGGAAGCGAGCGCATCGCCCTGAGACTGAGTGCGCGCGCAGATCGCAACCGGTGGAGCGCTTTTTCTGCATTGGCCCAGGCGGTGTTCTGAACCAGGATAGAGCCAATGATTACTTCCAAGGGAGTGCGCGCCGGCCACCAGTGCTGCGGCCCGAAGGCGTCCAACAGGGCCTGAAACAATTGTCGGACTCTCTCCTCGGGAGTTCCAGCCTGCATACCAACTCAATTTTAAGGCTTACCAAGGTTCATGGACTGCAGATCGTGCATTTATCGACTATCCAACAAACCTGCCATCTGTCGCATTTCTCAGGGGTTCGCGGGCTGAAGGCCCTCAACTTCCGGCTGAGTTCAGGTACCAAAGTTACTGGTGCGAAAAACTGTAAGCGGTGACAATTTGTGTCAAGGCGTTGGCTGCAGAATTTTCCCCAAAAACACAGCACGCGCCGGCGACCGTCTGTATTTTTCCGCCGCATTACAGGAGATTGTGGCAATGTCCCAAAGGCTGGGTGATCTTCTCGTTAAAGAGAAGGTCATCACTGCACAACAATTAGAACAGGCAGCCAAGGTCCAGAAAGAGAGCAGCTGCCGTCTCAGCTCGGCTCTGGTAAAGCTGGGCTTCCTGACCGACGAGGATGTCACCAATTTCCTCTCCCGGCAGTACGGCGTTCCCGCCATCAATCTTTCTTACTTCGAAATTGATCCGGCGGTAGTAAAGCTTATTCCGTTCGAGACCGCGAAGCGTTATCAAATCCTGCCGCTCAGCCGGGTCGGCGCATCGTTGACCATCGCCATGGTTGATCCCACCAATGTATTCGCCATGGACGACATCAAGTTCATGACCGGGTTCAACATCGAGCCGGTGGTGGCCTCGGAAAGCTCCATCCTGGAAGGGATTGAGAAGGCCTACGGCACCACTCAGCAGGAAGATCTCGAACAAGTCATGCAGGCGATGACCGAGACCGGGGATGCCGATGTTGAACTGCAGGCGGAAGAAACAGAGATGGACCTGGCTGACCTGGAGAAGGCAGCCGATGAAGCTCCCATTGTCAAATTGGTGAACCTGGTTTTGACCGATGCCGTGAAGCGCGGGGCCAGCGATATCCACGTTGAACCATACGAAAAAGAATTCCGCGTACGCTTCCGCATTGATGGCGTTCTGCAGAGCATCATGTCGCCCCCGCTGAAGTTGAAGGATGCCATTACCTCCCGCATGAAGATCATGGCCAAGCTGGACATCAGCGAGAAGCGGCTGCCGCAAGATGGCCGCATCATGCTGAAGATGAACATCAGCGGCCGCAAGAAGCAGCTGGATTTCCGGGTCAGCACATTGCCCACTCTGTGGGGCGAAAAAATTGTGCTCCGGCTGCTTGATAAAGAGAACCTGCGGCTGGATATGACCAAGCTCGGTTTCGAGTCGGAATCGCTGGTCAAGTTTGAAAAGGCGATCCTCAAGCCCTACGGCATGGTTCTGGTGACCGGTCCGACAGGGTCAGGGAAAACCAATACTCTTTACTCTTCGATCGCGCGTCTGAATACGCCCGACACCAACATCATGACCGCCGAAGATCCGGTCGAGTTTCAGCTGCAGGGCGTCAACCAGGTGCAAATGAAAGAGCAGATTGGGCTGAATTTTGCCGCTGCTCTGCGCGCCTTCCTGCGGCAGGATCCCAACATTATCCTGGTCGGGGAAATCCGCGATTTCGAAACCGCAGAAATCGCAATTAAGGCTGCGCTCACCGGCCATCTTGTGCTTTCCACCTTACATACCAACGGCGCTCCGGAAACCATTACCCGGCTCATGAATATGGGTATTGAGCCATTCCTGGTCGCCACCTCTGTACACCTGATCTGTGCTCAGCGACTGGTGCGCCGCATCTGTCGCGATTGCGCCGAGGTGGTAGAGGTGCCCGAGCAGACGCTGATCGAGGAAGGCTTCAGCCCGGAAGAATCCAAACAGATAAAGATCCAGAAGGGCCGGGGATGCGGAGTCTGTAACAACACTGGCTACAAAGGCCGAACCGGCCTGTATGAGGTGATGGAAGTTGACGACGAGATAAGGGAACTGGTCCTAGTCGGCGCTTCGGCCGTCGAGTTAAAGAAAAAAGCGATCGAGCGGGGCATGATTACCCTCCGTCGCAGCGGACTGGTCAAAGTTTCACAAGGTCAGACGACGCTGGAAGAAGTTGCTCGCGAAACGATTCATTAATTCAGGAAGGGAACAAGCACATGTCGCTCTCGTTAAGTGATCTGTTGAAGAGGCTCTTGGAGATGGGAGGCAGTGATCTGCACATCACAACCAACTCGCCACCCCAGATCCGGGTACACGGACATCTGGTGCCGCTCGATCTGCCGCAACTCACGCCGGCCGAAACCAAACAGCTGGCTTACAGCGTGATGACGGATGCGCAAAAGCATCGTTTTGAGGAGCACCTGGAGCTTGACTTCTCATTCGGCCTGAAGGGTCTGGCGCGTTTCCGAGCCAACGTTTTCAATCAGCGAGGCGCGACCTCGGCTGTATTTCGTCTGATTCCATTTGAGATCAAGTCTTTCAACCAGCTCGGCCTTCCCGCGGTCGTCAGCAAGATGTGCGACAAGCCGCGCGGGCTGGTGCTGGTAACCGGGCCTACTGGTTCGGGAAAATCCACCACCCTGGCCGCGATGATCGACAAAATCAACACTGAACGGCACGACCACATTCTTACCATCGAAGACCCAATCGAATTTGTTCACATGAACAAGAATTGCGTGGTCAACCAGCGCGAACTGCACGCCGATACCAAGAGTTTCACTGACGCGTTGCGGGCCGCGCTTCGTGAAGATCCGGATGTGGTGCTGATCGGTGAAATGCGCGACCTTGAAACCATCGAGTCCGCGCTGCGCATCGCTGAGACCGGTCACTTAACCTTTGGAACGCTGCACACTAACTCGGCAGCCTCCACTATCAACCGAATTATTGACGTGTTTCCGGCGCACCAGCAGCCCCAAATCCGGGCCCAGTTATCGCTGGTGCTGGAGGGGATCATGTGTCAAACCCTTCTGCCGAAGTCGGACGGGAAGGGGCGCGCCATGTGCATGGAAATCCTGGTCCCCAACGCTGCCATCCGGAACCTGGTCCGCGAAGACAAGATTCACCAGATCTATTCCGCCATGCAGGCCGGCCAGGACAAATTCGGCATGCAGACTTTCAACCAGTCGCTGGCGACGGCTTATTTCCAGAAGCTGATTTCGCTGGAGATGGCCCTTTCGCGCTCCAGCAATCAGGATGAATTGAACGAAATGATTGCTCGCGGAGCGAATCTGATGAATCGAAATCAGCCTGCGGCGGGAATGGCCAAGGGCGCAGGCAAACGCTGAACAAGAACTGAACCAGTGATGATGGTGGAATTGATCGCAGGTTGTTGATTGCAGGTTTTGATCGCAGATCGTTGAGGAGAAGCTGAACATGCCAGTCTTTACTTTTTCCGGCAAGAACTCTACCGGCGCGAAGATAAGTGGAGAGCGCACCGCCGCCAACAAAGATGCGCTCAGCAGCCAGTTGCGCCGTGAGCGGATCACCCCGGGCAGCATCCGGGAGAAAGGCAAGGAGTTCGCACTCCCCACTTTCGGCTCAGGCAAGGTCAAGACCAAGGAAATTGCCATTTTTTTCCGGCAGTTCTCGGTCATGATTGATGCCGGACTTCCGCTGGTCCAGTGCCTGGAAATTTTAGGGGCCAATCAGGAAAACCCCAGCTTTCAGAAGACTCTCAACGGCGTTCGCACTACGGTCGAAGGTGGTGCGACTTTGGCGAACGCCATGAAGCAATATCCGAAAATATTCGACGATCTCACCACCAACATGATCGAAGCCGGTGAAACCGGCGGTATTCTCGACATCATTTTGCAGCGCCTGGCAGTTTATGTGGAAAAGGCGGTGAAACTGCGAGCGGCCGTCAAATCGGCGTTGATTTACCCGGTTTCGGTCGTAAGCCTCGCATTTCTGATCGTGGGCGCACTGTTGAAATGGGTGGTGCCCATCTTCGCCAATCTGTTTATCGGATTGGGAGTCACACTTCCATTGCCCACCCGCATAGTCATGGGGCTGAGCACATTCGTGGGGCATTTCTGGTGGTTCTTCATCGTGGGCATCGTCGGATTCTTCTTCGGGATCAAGCAGATCCGCAAAGATCCCCGGGGGCGCTACTACTTTGACCTGGTGCTGTTAAAAATGCCGGTCATCGGCGTGTTGCTGAGAAAGATCGCGGTGGCTCGTTTCACCCGAACCCTGGGAACTCTTATCACCTCAGGCGTGCCGATTCTGGAAGGCCTGAGTATTACTGCAAAAACCTCGGGCAACGCCGTTCTGGAAGAAGCGCTGCTGAAAGTCCGTAAGGCAATCGAGGAAGGCCGCACCATCGTCGACCCGCTGCGCGAATCGGGTGTTTTCCCGAATATGGTCGTACAGATGATTGGAGTTGGCGAAGCAACCGGTGCGATGGACGCCATGCTACAGAAGATCGCCGACTTTTATGAGGACGAAGTGGACGTGGCCACCAAAGACATGCTGGCCATGCTGGAGCCAATCATCATCGGCTTGCTGGGTGTGATGATCGGCGGCATCGTGATTTCGCTCTACATGCCGCTGTTCTCGATGATCGCAAAGCTGGCCGGATAAAGCCGGCATGGTTGCGGGGCCGGCGAGCAGTCGGCCCCTGCCAATCTTGAGTGCAAGGCAAATTCAGAACGAAGATCTGACCGGCATGCAATCCATTTTTGATGAGCGACTTTGGTTAGCCTGGCTGACGAAAGCCCGCGTCATCATCCTGACATTCCTGCTGGGCGTGGAACTGGCTATTGCGCGCTTCACCACCTCGCCGTTGCCGGTGCGGTTATTCGTGAACACCATGCTGCTGTGGTATGCGGTTGCCATCCTGCACATACTTATAAGTTCCTTTTGGGACGACCGCAAAGCGCAAGCCTCGCTTCAGGTGCTCACCGACTTCATCATGGTGACACTGGTTGTTTATGCCACCGGGGGGGTTGAGAGCTCCCTAAACTTTCTTTATCCCCTGATCATCATTGTCGCCTGCATACTGTTGCCTCGCACCTGGGCATACCTGATGGCAGCATTGGCGTTCCTACTCTACGGAACGGTCCTTGAGCTGACCTACTTTTCGGTTATTCCATCGTACTCAACCACTCACCCCAGCTGGGAAGGTTTGCAGGCGATCATCTTCATCAACCTTTTCGCATACCTTGCGGTGGCCTATCTGGCCAGCCTGTTGTCGGCAAAGTTGCGTCAGGTCAATGTCAAACTCAAGAGCACCAGCGGCGAACTGGAAAGCCTGCAGGCCTTGCATCACCTCATCATTCAGTCCATCAGCGGCGGGCTGATCACCACCGGCCTTGACGGCTACGTCACTCTGAGCAACGGTGCGGCACAGCTTTTGCTTGAAAGCACGGAGCAGCAACTCTGGGGTAGGCCGATCTCTCAGCTCTTTATTGATCCCGTTCCAAAGGTTGAGGAAGACAGTGCGCATGGGGAAGTCCGTTTTGCCTGCGCGTCCGGGTTCAGGAAGACCTTTCGGGTGATGGTCTCAAGTCTCGTCACCCCGGAGCATGGCACCATCGGTTACGTTTATACGCTCGACGACCTGACCGAGATCCGGCGGCTGGAACGCGACCTCCGCTTGCAGGACCGGCTGGCGGCAGTGGGCCGACTGGCAGCCGCGATCGCGCACGAGATCCGCAACCCACTTACCTCCATAGCGGGGTCGGTCAGCATGCTGTCGGAAATACCTGAACTGACAACTGAGCACCGTCAGCTGCTGGAAATTGTGACCCGTGAATCGGATCGGCTGAACGCCATCATCACAGACTTTCTGGCGTACTCTCGCGGCAAACAGTATCACTTCACCAAAACCGACATCATTCCTCTGATCGAAGACACGCTTACTCTTCTGGAGCACCGGATGCTCGCTGAAAAGCGTGCTATTCGCATCGAACGTCGATTTTCCGTCCAGCATGCCTGGGCGCTGGCGGATGGCGACAAACTGAAGCAGGTCTTCTGGAACTTCTGTGAAAATGCCATTCGCGCCATGCGTGACAAAGGGCACCTCACAGTCTCGCTGGAAATGTCGGACGAAGACTGGGAGATTAATTTCGCGGACACCGGACCCGGCATAAGGCCGCAAGTGGTGGAACGGATTTTCGAGCCATTCCAGTCCGAGTTTGAAGGCGGTACAGGGCTGGGACTCGCGATTGTCTATCAGATTGTTCAGGCGCACGAAGGCAAGGTCTGGGCCCGTTCGAAACTGGGTGAGGGCAGTGTTTTCGTATTGCGGCTTCGCCGAATGGATGCAGAAGTCGTGGCCCCGATAGCGAAAAACTCGGCAGCATCCTCGCGCAGTGACCTGATGATGCTAGGGGGCCATAGCCGTGGGTAACATTCTGGTGTGTGACGATGAGCGCTCCATCTGCCAAATGCTGGATATAGCTTTGCGTCGCGACGGGCACAAGGTGGAGACGGTCAATTCAGGCGCCGAGGCCAAACGAAAACTCGATGGGGCGCTTTATGACCTGGTGGTCACCGATATAAAAATGCCCAACATCGACGGCATTGAAGTGCTTCGCTACGCGCATCAGGTTTCCCCGGACTCGGCGGTGATTTTGATCACGGCGGTAGATGACTACGAAGCCGCGGTGCAAGCCGTAAAGGCAGGAGGAGCGGCCGACTATATTCGCAAGTCGCCGGGGCTGGTGGATGAGATCAAGCTTGCGATCAATCGGGCACTCGAAAAAGCTGCTTTAAGCCGTCAGAATTTTGCCTTCAAGCGGGACGCGGCCAATCGTAACTCGCTCGAAAACATTGTTGGCGCCAGTCCGGCAATGGATCGGCTCAAACACACCATTCGGACGGTTGCTTCAACCCAGAGCACGATCCTGATTTATGGCGAAAGCGGCACAGGCAAGGAATTGGTTGCGCGCGCCGTTCACATCTGCTCTCCAAGAGCGGCCGAGCCCTTCGTTTCCATCAACTGCGGCGCCTTTCCAGAAACACTTCTTGAAAGCGAACTGTTCGGTTACGTAAAAGGAGCATTCACCGGGGCCAATCAGAACAAGCGCGGCTTGTTCGAGGTTGCCGATCAAGGCACGATTTTTCTGGACGAAATCAGCGAAATGACGCTGACCATGCAGGTCAAGCTGCTGCGGGTGCTGCAGGAACGCAGTGTGCGTCCGGTGGGCGGGACCAATGAGATTCCGATTGATGTGCGCGTGATTGCCGCCACCAACCGCGATCTGGACAAGGCGGTTTCAGACAACACCTTTCGTGAAGACTTGTATTACCGGCTGAGCGTGATTCCGGTGAGCGTTCCGCCGCTTCGCGAACGGCGGGAAGACATTCCGCTGCTGGTAAATCACTTCCTGAAGAAGTACGCTCCCGGGGCGGGTAAAAGTATTGCCCGGGTGCAGAACCAGTCGCTCGAGAATCTTTGCGGATATGAGTGGCCGGGAAATGTGCGTCAGCTGGAAAATGCCGTCGAACGCGCGGTTGCGCTCGAAACCGGCGAAGAGCTGCGGGTCGATTTACCTACTGAACGTCCTAAAACCCGAGCAGCGGCGGCTGGAGTTGGCGCGGCGACCATCTCAGCGGGTTCTGTCCTTCCGGAGGGCGTGGATATGGAAAAATATGTCGCGGACATCGAACGGACTCTTCTGCTCAATGCCTTGTCTCAATGCAGCGGGGTGCAGACCAGGGCCGCGGACCTGCTCAAGATCTCCTACCGTTCGTTCCGGCATCTTATGAAAAAGTACCAACTGTAGATTTTCCCGCCGTTATACTGAGTCAATTCATGCGTCACATGCTCCGCTTTCTATGGAATGCCACTCGGGGACACCGCCTTACGCCCTGGCGCAGTCCCTACCTTTTATGGCGGGTTGAGACCTACTGCGGGGTCAAAATGACGCACATTGGATTTCTGGAATTCTGGGAATTTCTCTGGCGGGAACGCGCCCAGCTCTGGCGATTTCTTAAGTGGACAGCTGAGATGCAGCGCTATGTGCAGCCTGAGCTGCGGCAAACTGCTAAGTAATCAGTTGCCGTTGGACGCGGAAGCAGCGTTGTCGAAGGAAAGCACGACTTCACTGCCCTTTGCCGCCCCTAGCAGCTGCGCCGCCGAGGCACGATTGGCCGCGATTTCCAGATATCCCATGCTGCCGCCGATGCCAAACACCTGCCCCGGCGCGCCCTGAGCATAGTTGATGTGCATCTCGGTAATATCTTTTTTACCGACTGTGATTTTGAATGGCCGCGGTTCGGCGGTGAATAACGCCGGCGCGTCCTGTGGCGTAATGTTGGTGATCAGGTTGCCGAACCGGTCTACCTTCAGCACCACTCCCCGCAGCGTGTTCGCTTCGCCCGGCTTTGGTTTGGGAGCATTGAAACGTACGAAATCGGTAACCTCTTCTCCGAACTTGATGGTATCCACGCCCTTGGCCAGATATGCCGCCACCGGAGCAAAGATATCGCGCGCATGGAAGGTATTGCTCAGAGGCTGCAGAAAATAATGTTCCGAGGTGATGTTTCGAACGTGCAAGCGTTCCTCTCGCGCATAGACCATGGAGAGCACGCCGTTGTCGGGAGCGACAAAGTTGTAGCGATCACTGGAAACCAGAATCGGCCGCCGCGCCGTTCCTACTCCTGGATCGATCACTACCATATGGACTGTGCCGGTAGGGAAGTACGAATACGCCTGTGCGATGGTCAGCGCCCCATCCAGCACATCAAAAGGCTGTACAGAATGGCAAATGTCGATGATCTCGGCATTCGGCGTGATCTCAAGAATCACTCCCTTCAGCGTGCCAACAAAATGATCAGCAACCCCGAAGTCAGTAGTGAGAGTGATAATCGGCCGGCTGGACAAGTGCCCTCCCGCGTGCAGAAAGATCGGAAGGTTTGAAATTATCCTGCTAACCACGTCGCGTCAAGGCACGCAGGTAATGCCCGGCCTGATAATGCCCGGCCTCATTCAATGTGTATGTCGCCGGACCCGGTATGGACGGCGACTAGATGCCCTCCGCCGCGTACTTTGCCGCTGATTGCGTGTTGTTCCCGTCCTACATTGCCCTGGATTGTCATCGTGACCGGCGCGTCGATATGCAAGTTTCCCGAACTGGTCCGGGCTTCGACCTCGAAGGCAGTGTCAGAAGGCAAACGGACATTGACGTTCCCCGATCCCGTTCTCAACTCCCAGTCACCGCCCAGTTTGCCCTCGGCCGTTACGTCACCGCTGCCAGCTTCAGCATGCAGCCCGCCGCTCAATTCACGCAGTTCTATATTCCCTGATCCGGTGCGAATGCGAACATCGCCGCTCCGGTCATGCAGCCGGATGTCGCCGCTACCAGCCTCTCCAGTAAACCCGCCTGAAACGTCATCGGCCACCACATTACCTGATCCGGTATGGACGTTCATCTCTCCTTGTATGCGACTCAGCTTGATGTCGCCGGAACCGCTTTCGAGCGTAATGCGCGAGTGCAGTCCATCCAGCATCTGATCGCCCGATCCCGTATGGCTGCTGACGGTGGTGTCCGCTGGAGCCGTAATCTCATAGTCGATCGAGATGTTGCGCATATTTACGTAATCGATGCGAACGGAGTTGCCGTCTTGTTTGATGGGAGGGTTGCTCTCCAGCGATTTCACATCCGCATTGCGATCTCCTAACAACCAGGTGTCGCCCACATGAATTCTTCCTGTTATGGATATCGTTCCCGCCGGGCCACTGTGGACCGTGATGTCGCCCGAGCGCGTGAGCACCTCAAGGTTCGTGGGGCCGCTCACGCTGAAATGTCGTTCGAACGTACCCACTACACGGGCCTGTGCCAGTGACGCACAAACCAGGACCGCCCCTAAAAACCCAGCTTTGAGATTGCTCTTCCTCATGGCTTCGCTCCCTTCACTACTGCAACACCACCTGGTCGCCTTCTTTCACGCCGGATAGAACTTCCGTCTTCGCGCCATTGGAGATTCCAATGTTCACGGCGATCTTCTTCTTGCCGTCTTTGGCGCTGGTGTCGGGAATTTCGATGGAAGCTTTTTTATCTTTGTCGTAGATGATTGCGCCTTCTGGAATCTGCAAAACGTTCTTGTGCTCTTCCAAAATAATCTCGGCGTTGGCAGTCATCTCTGCCTTCAGTTCGCCAGTGGCATTGTTGATGGAAACTCGAACTTCGAATGTGGTGACGTTGTCTTTCTCTACGCCCATGGGCGAAATCTTGGTGACCACACCATTGAAGGTCTTGTCCTTGAAAGACTCCACCTTAATCCTGGCCGGCTGGCCCAGGTAAACCTTGCCGATGTCGCTCTCATCCACCTTGCCCTTTACGTAAACCTGACTGGTATCGCCGAGGGTCATCACTAAGGTCGCCGACGATCCCAGCACCAGGATCGAGCTGACCGCATCGCCCATTTCCACATTTCGTGACAGTACTACACCGTCAATCGGCGAAACGATGTCGGTATAGCTGAGTTGCTCATCCAATTGCTTCAGATTTGCCTGGTCTTCGGCCACTTGCGCCTGCGCCTGCGCGATCTTTGCTTTTAAGACGATAACCTGGGCCTTCGAAACGTTTTGCTTATTGAGGGCCATTTCATAGTTGCGCTGAGCGTCTTCCGCTGCCGAGGTCGAAACCACACCTTCTTTAGCCATTCCTATGGAGCGATCATAAGCGCGCTTTAACAGCGGAACGTCGGGTCCCTGCGCGTCAACTTTGGCCCTTTCATAGTCTGCTTCCGCACTGTTCATGCTGGCCTGAGCGGCCTGTAACGCGGCCCGTGACTGTTCCACCTGGGCTTCGATCTCCACCTTATCGAGCTGGGCCAGAAGCTGGCCTTTTTTGACCCGGTCCCCGTAGTCCACCATGAGCTTCTTCACGATACCGCTGGCCTTGGACTTGACCTCAACCTTGGTGATTGGCTCGACTTTCCCGGTGGCGACCACGCTCTTGGCCAGATCACCCCGCTCAACTTTTTGCAGCTTCGTGGGATCGATTTTGGTACCGCCACGGGTTGCCGCTATAACGCCGCCGCCGATGAGCAGGACAATTCCGACCACTACCGAAATCCATATAAATCGCTTGCGGCGCTTCCTGGCATTGCTGTTACCGTTCACATCCGCCTCCGGTAAGAACTTGTATGTCGCTAAAGATACGTGAGGCTAAGCCCGGCAGTTCCAAGTTTTCCCGGGTGTGTGCCGCCGCCAGTGTATTTTGCCATTGCCTTAGACCATCCAGCCGCAAAAACGGAAGCAGGAGAACTCTGGCATGGAACGCCAGCCCTCGGCTGTCGGCTTTGGAACCTTGCTTCCCAAAGAGCGACATTAAGTACTCTGAAATGTTAGAATTATGGTTGCATGGTTGCTTTTGTGCTGCTCAGGATCTTATTGATCCTCCTCCTGGTAGCAGCGAATGCGTTCTTTGCTGCGGCGGAGTTTGCGCTGGTCAGCATCCGCGACACCCGGATTCAACAACTGATCGAGGCGCGCCGCATCGGCGCTCGCACGGTGCAGAAGCTGCACCGTAATCTGGATGAGCTGGTTAACGGAGTCCAGTTAGGAGTGACCATTGTCAGCCTGACTCTGGGCTGGTTAGGCGAGCCTATGGTCGCCCGCCTGGTTGAAAACATTCAGTTCATCCAGAAAGTCCCCCACGCGGTGGTTTATGCCCACACCATCGCTATCGTGGTCGCCTTCAGCTTCATCACCTGCCTGCATGTGATCCTTGGAGAGCTGGTCCCGAAATCGCTGGCATTGCAACGGGCTGAGCAGGTGGCGTTGGCGGTTGCCGCCCCGATGGACGTCTTTCTGACCATCACCCGCCCGGTTCTTTACGTTATGAGCCGCACCGCCGGGTGGGTGCTGCGGTTATTTGGCTCACGCAAGCTGCGACAGGGCGCTGTGCACTCCCCGGATGAGCTGAAGCTGATTGTGACTGCCAGCCGGCAATTCGGACAGATTCCCGAGTTCCAGGAAGCAATGATCCACAATGCCCTCGAACTCGACAACATTACGGTTCGCGAGGTCATGGTGCCGCGTCCCAAGATATTTTCTCTACCCGGCGATCTCGGCATGGAAGAAGCTTTGAACCGGGTTGTCGAAGATCAGCACTCGAGAATTCCGGTGTATGACCCACAGCGTGGCCCGGAGCACATCATCGGCGTGCTTTATGCCAAAGATTTAATGCGGTGGTCGCGGCTGCGGCTTTCAGGCCCCTCTTTGCAGGCCGTATACGCCCGGATCACGGGCATGAAGATTACCCAGGTGATGCACGACGTTCTGGTGGTTCCTGAAACTAAGGTGCTGACCGAGTTGCTGGAGGAATTCAAGCAACGACGGCGTCACATGGCGGTGGTGGTTGACGAATTTGGTTCTACCGCCGGGGTTGTCACGGTGGAAGACATACTCGAGCAGATCGTCGGCGAAATCGAGGATGAATTCGATGCCGCTCCAGCGCAGCAGCCGATAATGGATGGCAATGTTGCTTTCGTAGTCGAGGGCGCGGCTAATATTCGGGATCTGGAGTCACAATACCAATTGTCTTTTCCGCGCGATTCAGGTTTTGAGACGCTCGCCGGTTTTGTCCTGACCCAGCTGCAAAGGATCCCACGGGTGAAAGAGGCCTTTGAGCATGAGGGTTACCGTTACACGGTGGAAGAAATGGATGGCAACCGCATCGCCCGCGTAAAGATTGAGAAATTGGAACCTGCCCATGTGGCCCATGCCGGCGACTGAATCTCGCACAACTGTGCTTTAATCTTCTGACAGACGAATGTTCCGTTACCTGGCACTGCGACTGGCCTACACCCTTCCCGTTATCTGGCTGGTGGTCTCGATCGTATTCCTGCTGATTCATCTTGTACCAGGCGATCCCGTGCTGCAGATGCTTGGCGAAGGAGCCCCCGCGGCAGACGTACAAGCCACGCGGCAAGCCTTTGGCCTGGATGTACCGTTAACCACCCAGTATTTCCGCTATTGGAAAGGCGTTCTACACGGCGATCTCGGGCACTCGATTCGTTACAGTCAGAGCGTTGCCGGACTCATCGTTCAGCGCTACCCCTACACCATTCAGTTGACCGTGGCAGCGCTTGTGATCGCAATTTTGCTCTCCGTTCCCGCGGGTGTGCATTCGGCACGCCGGCGCAATCGCTGGAGTGATCGCTTTATCAGCGTTATCAGCCTGTTCGGCTTGTCGTTTCCTAACTTTGCTCTCGGACCAATCCTGATCCTGTTGTTCGCGGTTAAGCTTGGTTGGTTACCGGTTTCCGGGTCAGGAAGCATTGCGAATTTAGTCCTGCCTGCGATCACCATGGGTGGAGCGCTGGCGGCAATTCTTACTCGCATGGTGCGGACTTCAATGCTCGAGGAATTGAGTCACGATTATGTCCGCACCGCGCGCGCCAAAGGGCTACCCGAGCGGGAAGTGGTTTATGGTCATGCATTGCGCAATGCCATGATTCCGATTGTTACTGTGATGGGGCTGCAGTTCGGAGCCTTGCTCGCCGGAGCCATTGTCACGGAGACAATTTTTTCATGGCCCGGCATCGGACGCCTCACCATTCAAGCGATCGGCAACCGCGATTATTACCTGGTGCAAGGCTGCATTCTGGCCATTGGTTTGACTTATGTGCTGGTGAACTTTGTGACGGACCTTCTGTATTCAGCAGTAAACCCCAGGATACGCCAGTGAACTCGAGTGACTACCTTCCGCTTTCACGACTGGCAACTCGCAATCCGCTTGCGAGTGCCGGGCTGCTGTTGATTGCGATGTTTGTGTTGTGTGCCCTGTTTGCTCCCTGGATTTCGCCGCACGACCCGAGCCAGATCGATTTACCTCATCGGCTGCAGCGGCCATCATCACATCATTGGTTTGGGACCGATGAACTGGGCCGCGACATTCTTTCGCGCGTCATCTATGGCGCACGGATCTCCATGGTGGTGGGAGCGTCGGTAGTGGCTCTTTCACTGGCGGCCGGCCTGATCATCGGATCAATCGCCGGTTACTACGGCGGAGGCATAGACCGATTCGTTAACGTAGTCCTGATGAATGCGTTTCTCTCGTTTCCTGGAATTCTGATTGCTATCGCCTTTGTGGCGTTTCGCGGTCCGGGTATTTTTAATCTGGTACTAGCGCTGTCTTTGGGCGGGTGGGTCGGGTATGCCCGGCTGGTTCGTGCCCAGGTGCTGGCAGCTCGCGAACAGGAATACGTTGAAGCGGAGCGCGCGCTGGGGGCAGGGGACATAAGAATCGTTACCCGCCACATACTTCCCAACATCATTCAGCCGGTGATTGTGCAGGCTGCCATTGGCATGGCCGGGGCCATTCTGGCGGAGGCCACCATGAGCTTCCTTGGACTGGGCGTGCCTCCTCCGACCGCGAGCTGGGGCGCAATGCTCAATGACAGTCGTGCGCATCTGTTCGACGCCGCCCACCTGGTGATTTTCCCGGCGGTCGCCGTCATGCTGGCGGTGCTTTCGTTCAACTTCATTGGCGACGCTCTTCGTGACCTGCTTGATCCGCGTTCGCGGATCGAAGTCGGTATCTGAATACAAGTTTCTTCAAGTCACTAACTGGGAGTGGAAGCTATTGATTCTGATCGAGATCCGGTGCTTGACAGATATCGCAAATAGTAATATCGTTATCGCGATCTGAGGGGCGAGCGGTGAGCTTGGCGGAGAAACTTCGTTATTTGCGGGAGGTGGAAGGCTCGCTGCGCGGCCTAGGCCGGCCATTGACCCAGGTGGAACTGGTTGCTGCGATCCGAAAAGAACTCGGCAAGCCCATCAGCCAATCCTACATCTCGCAGATTGAAAGTGGCACGCGTCCCCATATCACGCAGAGCACGCGCGCTTTGCTGGCAAAGTTCTTCAAGGTGCATCCGGGATTTCTGGTGGATGATCCGGCCGGTTACCACACCGAGCTGACTTCGGATCTGCGCACCACGGAAGGAAAGCTTGATGTGTGGCTGCTACAGGGAGCTGAGCGTTTTGCCAGTGATCCTGAAGTGAGTGGGGTGCTGATTCAGGCGGCCCGGCATCAAGACACGCGCGGTTGCCTGTTGTTGCTGGGCTCCATCCTGGAAACACCTGGGCTGGCGGAGCGCCTCTTGGAGGCATTGCGTCCCTCGGGGGCTACAGCTTCGGCCGCCGGGAAGAGGAGGCCGATATGAGCTGGGCGACTTTTTATTTGGTCTGTTTCGTGGCTGGCTTTCTTTTGAGCCTGTTCTCGTTTCTTGGGGGAATTCACTGGGGCCTGCCGCATGGCATTGGAGCGCATGCGCACGGACATAGCGGGACACACAGTCATATTGGGACCGGCTCAATTCTTTCGGTCCTGAGCCCAGTCACACTGGCGGCGTTTCTCGCATGGTTTGGAGGCACCGGTTATTTGCTGACGCGGTATTCGACCTTGTGGTTTGCTCTGGGGCTGGGCGTCGCCACCATCAGCGGGATCATCGGCGCTGGAATAGTGTTTCTGTTTTTGACCAGGGTGCTTATATCCGATGATGCATGTCTTGATCCGGCGGACTTCGAGATGACTGGGGTGCTCGGCCGCGTATCGACTCCTATTCGCGAAGGGGGAACGGGAGAAATCATTTATTCGCAGGCTGGAACCCGCAGGACGTGTGGCGCTCGCGCGGAGGATGGAGCAGCAATCGCCAAAGGCAGTGAGATTGTAGTCACGCGTTACGAAAAAGGAATCGCGTACGTTCGGCTGTGGACAGAGATCGCGGGCGAAGATTCCTGCGAGGTAAATGCGTCCGCTGCGAAGGTGAGCAAATGACCAATCGCACTCGATGGAATTGGAGTATCGCCGCCCTGTGGTTGGTACTGCCGGCGCTCGCATTGCGCTACTGGCAGGTCTGGGATCGCTTGCCCATCAGCATTGCCAGCCATTTCAATGCCGCCGGACGCCCAAACGGGTGGATGACGCGCGAAGGGTCTCTGCTGTTTGTGATCTGCATTTCCGCATTCATCGCTGCGCTTGGTACTTTGATTCTCACGCGCCTACGCAAGCCAGAACCTGCCTGGTTTGCGATTGTAGGCTTCTTCTACGTAATTCTGGGGGTCATCTTCTACGGCAATGAATCGGTGCTGGCCTACAACTTGTACCGGCAACCGGTGAATGTGGCGCCCATCGTCTTTGCGGTCCTGTTGGCGGTAGGCGCTTTAACAGCAATGGTTCTGTTCACACGCCGCGGCCATCAATTACCTGCCGGAACAGTTCTTGCCGAAGAAGTTCACTCGGGCCGTGGCTGGCTGGTGCTGTTTGCTCTTCCTTTAATCATTGAGCTGCTGGTAGTGACCAGGCTGCCGAATAGTCCGACCCGCATCGCCATGATTGCCTCCGTTCTGGTTCTGGGAACCCTGGCTGTCTTCATGTGGGATGGCTTTCATTACATATTCACGGACTCAGGGATCGAGATTCGCATGATGGGATTTCGTCTGCGATCGATTTCTAAACAAAGCATTCGCGATTATCAGGTGGACAACTGGAGCGCGTTGGGCGGATACGGCATCCGCGGCATTGGAGATCGCAAAGCATATGTTTTCGGAAAGCGGGGTGTGCGAATCACCACTTCTGATGGAGAGGTGTTTCTTGGTCATAGCCAGCCGCAGCAACTCATTCGCGATCTGGATGCAATGAAAGCTTCTGCTGTCTGAAGTTTGGGTCTTGAGTTAAGAGGAGGCGGTTATGTTGCAGTTAAATCCGGAAATTTGGATCATTGTCGGCCTTTGCGTTCTGGCCTTGCTGCTCATCATGAGCACGTTTGCCAAGCTCTACCGCAAAGCCGGGCCACATGAAGCACTGATTGTTTATGGATTCGGCGGTACGCGCATCGTGAAGGGCCACGGAACCGTCGTGTTCCCAATGGTGCAGGTCTGCCGTGAGCTGTCGCTCGAATTAATGTCGTTCGACGTAGCACCGCAGCAGGATCTTTACACCAAGCAAGGCGTAGCGGTGACGGTGGAAGCGGTGGCGCAGATCAAAGTGAAATCTGATCAGGAATCGATTCTAACCGCGTCCGAGCAGTTTTTGACCAAGACGCCCGATCAACGCGAAGGCCTGATTCGCCTGGTGATGGAAGGTCATCTGCGCGGCATTATCGGCCAGCTCACGGTGGAAGAAATCGTGAAGCAGCCGGAGATGGTCTCTGACCGCATGCGTTCCACTTGCGCCGATGACATGAACAAGATGGGGCTTGAGGTCATTTCGTTCACCATCAAAGAAGTGCGCGATAAGAACGAATACATTACCAATATGGGGCGGCCGGATGTGGCGCGCATCAAGCGTGATGCCGATGTGGCGGCAGCCGAAGCCGATCGAGACACGGCCATCAAACGCGCGCTGGCACAGCGGGAATCCGCGGTAGCCAGGGCGCAAGCCGATCAGGACCGAGTGCTGGCGGAAACGCTTTCACTCGCCAAACAAGCCGAGGCGCAGCGTGACCTGGAAGTGAAGAGGGCGCAATACCTCGAGGTCACCAAGAAGCAGCAGGCGCAGGCCGATAAGGCTTATGACATCCAGGCCAACGTGATGCAGCAGCAGGTGATCGCGGAACAGGTGAAAGTACAGCAGGTGGAGAAAGAGCAGCAGGTAAAAGTGCAGGAAGCGGAAATCAAACGCCGTGAAAACGAATTGATTGCGACCGTGCTGAAGCAGGCGGAAATCGAGCGGCAACGCATTGAAACTCTGGCTGCTGCCGAAAAGCAACGCCTGATGGTCGAGGCAGAAGGCCACGCTTCTGCGATCCGCGCACAAGGTGAAGCGGAAGCTGAAATCATCTTCAAAAAAGGCGAAGCGGAAGCCAAGGCCATGAACGTGAAGGCCGAAGCCTACCAGGAGTACAACCAGGCGGCGGTAATCGACAAGCTGTTCACCAATATGCCGGAGGTGGTGAAAGCGCTGGCCGCACCACTGGCCAACGTGGACCGAATTACCGTGGTCTCAACCGGCAATGGCGATGCCACCGGCATGAACAAAATCACCGGCGACATCACCAAAATGGCGGCGCAGGTGCCGGCGCTGTTCGAAACCTTGTCGGGCATGAGCATGTCCGAGCTGTTCGCGAAAGTGCGCACGCTGGGCGACAAGCCAGCAAAACCGGACGCCTTGCCACCATCGACCAAGAGCAATGGTGCATAACATGCCGTGAAATGTGGGCCGGGCCGGGATGCCCGGCCCTGCATGCCGCAGGAGAAATTACATGAAGACACAAATTGGCCTTGGCCTTGCGCTGGGAGCGGGGATCGGGGCGGCGGTTGGCGTGGCTTCCGGCCACGTGGGTCTGTGGCTCTCGATGGGAATTGCGATCGGAGTTCTGATCGGCAGCCGCATTGGACGAAACGCATGCGCAGAATGCGCCAGCGTACATCACACACACCAGCAAAAGAGTTAATAAAGGAGTTTTTTATGCCATTACTGGAACGAGTTTCAACCTTAGTCCGCGCCAACCTCAATGACCTGGTTGACCGCGCCGAGCACCCGGGAAAAATGATCAAGCAGGTTATCCTCGACATGGAAAATCAGCTGCTGCAGGTAAAGACGCAGGTTGCAATTGCCATTGCCGATCAGCACCTGCTCGAAAAGAAGCAGAAAGAAAATGAGGACAAAGTGGCGGAGTGGATCCGCAAAGCCGAACTCGCCGTGGACAAGAAACAGGACGACCTGGCGCGCGCCGCCCTACAACGCACAGAAAGTTATCGCGAGCTCAGCCAGGGATTTGCGGAGCAGGTGACAGACCAGAAAGCGCAAGTAGAAAATCTTAAGACCGCATTACGTCAACTGGAGCAAAAGCTGATTGAAGCTAAGGCTAAGGCCGATCTGCTGATTGCCCAGCACCGCCGGGCGCGGGCGGTGGATAAAGCCGGTGCAGCGCGTATAAGCGCCGGGAACGGATCGTCCGCGAACGCATTTGATCGCATGAAGAGGAAAGTTGCCCACACCGAAGCTCAAAGTAAAGCGCAGTCGGAAATCGCATCCGACGATCTGGAAGACCGGTTGAGCGCGCTCGAAAAAGAAGATCGCATCGAGCAGTTGTTGAGCGAGCTGAAGGCAAGGCGCGGAGCCTAAGACTAAACACGCGTAAGTTTCCAGGCAATCTGCCTCAGCATGCCCATCCATGTTTCGGCATCCTCGGCAGTAATATTTAGTATCCGTACCATGCGCCGTAGCTTTTCTTTAGTGGTTCTTTCCGCCCCGGAGCGCACATACCCACTGGCTGCGAGCGATTCATAGAGCAGGGAAGTGATGCGTTCCAGGTCGCTCGCAGCGGCAAGCGGCGGTCCTGCGGAAACGACTTCTGTCTCTCGCGCAATTTCGTAAAGACAAACGGCGACAGCTTGCCCCAGGTTCATGGAGGGCTGCCGGCTCGCAGTTGAAATGTGCATCAGCCAGTGACAGTGACTGAAGTCTTGCTTCGATAAGCCGGTCTTTTCCGATCCAAAAAGAAGCGCTACCGGACCGGAACTCATGCCTGCGCGTATAAGCGGAGCGCCCGTCTCGAGATTCTCAAGGACGTGAAGAATCTCGCGGCGTCGCGCTGCTGTAGTTCCAATAACCAACGCACAGTCGGCGACCGCATCTGCAACACTGCCAAATTGCTCTGCATTCGCAAGCACTTCGGTTGCGCCAACCGCTGAACGTGCGCCACGAAAGGCGGGCTCATAGGGCTTCACGACGCGCAAGTGCGAGAAACCGAAGTTGCTCATGGCGCGCGCCGCTGCTCCGATGTTAAGAGGGTTTCGCGTCCTGACCAGAACGAGGCGCAGCCGGTCTTTCAGACCGCGCAACGGAAACTTCTCCTTCTTCATTTCTGTGGCTTCGGCCCGTTCAACAACTCCACAAACATTTTGTAAAATCTGTCTGTGTCCAGATCCTGCTGGATCTCAACCGCTTGCAATTCGACCTTAGGCCGGTCGCGTTCTGTCCAGGTCAGCGTAAAACCGTAGTTCGCGCCCTTATCGATATCCACGTCCATGAAGCGGTTTTCTTTTTTTGTAATCAGCGAAGGATCGAGCCAGGCAGCAGCCGCCAGTTCATCCCATAAATAGTTGTATTCGCCGTACAGGCGGCCATATTGTCCAATGTATTTGGCCGCTGGCGATGTGCCAGCCTTGATGCGGTTCAACAGCTCCGTCGTCATGCGAGTCTTCACCGAGATATCCACCGGCGTGCAGACAATCTTCTTCCAAGGCGCGCGCAGCACAACGTGGGCAGCCTCGGGGTCAAACCACAAGTTGAACTCGCGACGAGGAGTGTTCACGAATTCCGGATTGTTCGTCTGTGGGTTCAGGCTGGCGCCCATGAACACCAGCTCTTTCGCGAACCTGGGGAACTCTGGATCGATTGCGATCGCCAGCGCTAAATTGGTCATTGGCCCGCCGGCATAAATTGTGACCTGACCAGGAAATTTGCGGACGGTCTGAACAAGGAAGTGCGCGGCGTCGCCATCAGCCGGCTTGGTGTTCGGCTCTCCTTCGGGCATTTGCCCTAATTGATCAGGCGGATGGTAGAACCTCGGCGTCCACGCTCCCAGCCAGGTGTAAGCTCCAAATCTCTGGGCTGCGAGTTCCGTTTCTTCCTTGCTGCGCACCAGCGGGTACTCGGCCCCCATGATCACAGGGATATCGGTGCGTCCCACAAGCTCCAGCATGCGGATGGTATGCGCGGTCTCCGCCTTAAGCCACTGGTCGCCGGTGACCATGGTGATCCCCAGGACCTCCGCCTGCGGCGATTGAATCAGCAGAAGCATCGACTGCTGATCTGTTCCGCCGGGCCCAGCGCCATCCTGATCGATGATGATTTTGCGTTTTTCCTGAGCAACTGACTGGAGACAAGCAAACAACAATACGAGTACAAACACGGCACGGGCTGTTTTCATCTGCACCTCAAGTCCTAATTTGTCTGCATTTGCCATCATCAGCGTGTTTGCTGGCCGCGACTGGCTGCAATAAAATGACACAACATCGTCTCCATGCGGCAATTTCTTATATGGCGCACCGGGCTCGCACGTTCGGCTATGGGTGTCCTTCTTTTTCTGGGAATTCTCTTACCCGTAGTTCGATCGCAGACGAAAGATGATTCTAAACCGCCGCAGCAAGCTCCTGAATTTTACGACGACCCTAAATTCACGGTTTCCGATGTAGCGGATCCAACCAGCCTGGGAGGCCACGGATCGAATGCGACCGCAGCGACCAGGCAGTCGTTGGCAGAAGATGTGCAGGCGATCAAAGGCCAGTCGACCTCCGCTCCAACTAACAAGCGCGATCTGGAAAATGCGCTCCAGCGCGATCCTGTTAATGCCCACTTGCATCATCAGCTGGCAGAGCTAGAGGAGCACTCAGGAAATGCAATAGCGGCAGTCAAACAGTTCCAGCGCGCAGCTGAGCTGGATCCGAGCGAGCAGAACCTGTTGGACTGGGGCTCTGAACTGGTTGCGCATGGCGCCGCTGAGCCCGCTGGGGAAGTATTCACCAAGGGCCATCGCTTATTTCCGCGCTCGGTTCGAATGCTGGTTGCAATGGGCACTGCCTGGTATCTTCGCGGATCATATGAGCAGGCTATTAACAGTTTGTGCGACGCTTCTGATCTGGAGCCAAACAATGCGACGCCACATCTTTTTCTTGGGAAAATCCTGGTCGCGGAGAATGTCTCCGGTGAACGCGTTCGAAACACCCTGAAACGTTTCGCCTCTTTGCAACCGGAAAATGCGAACGCCAATTATCTTTACGCTTTAAGTTTGTGGAAGCAGCCGTCGAGCTCGCAGGATGCTCGGGTCGTATCCCAGGTTGAGGCGCTGCTGCAGAAATCCATGCGCCTCGATCCACAGTTTGGTCCGGCTTATCTTCAGTTGGGGAGCGTCTATAGCGAGAAGCAGGACTTTCCCAACGCATTGATCACACTGAAAAAGGCGTCCGAACTCGATCCCAACTCAGAGCAGGCCCACTACCGCCTATCGCAGGTCTATCGTCACCTGGGCCAGACTGAGAATGCGCAACGCGAAATGCACGCTTATCGTGAAGCGGCCAGGCAGCATCAGGAACGAATGGCTCGCGAACAGCACTCAAAACAGGTTTTCGTTTACGCCCCGCAGGCGGCAGACCGGCCAGACGTTCCGAAATAAGCTATCGATTTTCGGACGGCCAGGTGAGCATCACCCGATTTTTTATCTGCCGCAATTTGCTGCGCGGGGCACCTCCCGCTGCCTGCACCGCCAATCCGCTGGCGGACTGCGCTAGTCGTAAAAACAGAAAGGCCCCGTCCGTGACGGGGCCTTAAATTTCTCCAAAATCCGGCTTACACGTTGAACGAGGAACCGCATCCACAGGTGCTCTTCACATTCGGGTTTTCGAATTTGAAGCCGGCGCCTTCGAGCGTCTCGACATAATCGACGATACAGCCGTTCAGATATGTTACGGAGGTTGAGTCCACGTAAACCTTCAGTCCCTCCATGTCGAATACTTTATCCATCAGCCCGGAAGCATTCTCGAACTGCATGGAATAGGAAAATCCTGAGCAGCCACCGCCCACCACTCCTACGCGCAGGCCCGTGGGCACCGGGTTCTGCTGCGCCATGATGTCTTTTACTTTGGCAATGGCTCGGGGCGTCAGCGTAACCGGCGCCGCTTTCGGCTTGCTCTCGACCGGCTTGATTTCCGGGGTGGTTGTCGTAGTTGTGGCCATTCCTATCTCCTTGATTCAGCTAACTAAAGTGATTATAGCAGGCAATATCAGTGTGAAACCAAAAAAGCCAAGTTCCTGGCAGATTGGCCCATTCTTTTGATGACCGATTTGGTGCCACGGTCGCATTCATAAATCTTCGCGGTAGTTGAGCGGCAGCGCTATAATTCTCCCGGGCCCTTACCCGAGGCTGGTGCGGGTTCGAAACCCACGCCGGCATAAAGGTCACGGGAGCGGCTCGATCTCAGTGCCCGAGGTGGCATATGCCTCCTTATGTTTTGTATCCGGGGATTGCGTGGGCCGTTTTGACCGCAGTCCTGATTATTCTCCTCATCTACCGCAGCACACTCACCATGCAGGAAGACGAGCAGCTGTTCCTGGATGACTCTGCCTCGCAGATGGCGGCCGAGCAGCGGGAGCTGGTGGCGAAGGTCAACAAGATCAACCCCTTTGTCAAGATCCTGGGCGCGACCTCGGGGGTTGGATTCTTGCTCCTAGCCGGAATGATGATCTACAGCGGACTCAACCAGGTGCAGTAAGCAAACTTGCTGGCGTGAGTCGCCGATCTTCAAACCATAAGAAGTTGCAGGGCAATCCCTATCTTCCGAATAGGAAGTCACATTAAAATATTGCAAGCGCCGGGATGGCGGAATTGGCAGACGCGTTGGACTTAGGATCCAATGCCCAAAAGGCGTGCAGGTTCAAGTCCTGTTCCCGGCACCAGAATCTCTACGCCCGGCCGCTCGAAGCACTAATTTCTCTTCTGTTCTGACGTTTTCTGGCGTTTCAGCCAAATTGGAAACGGACTTATAATCCGCCGCTATGATCCCCCCTATTCCCCCAAGAGAATTGCAACGGGCATTCACGGAGTTTGTGAACCAACCACATGTTCCCTCCGCATTGCCTTCGGAGTCACTCAAAATTCGCTGCGCTATAGCTGACTACATTCTCAACAGTCGAGAAGGGTCTTTGGAAGAGCGTCTGCTTGAGTTCGTAGCGACGGTGCCGCTGGACATGTAAAGAGGTAGGTTAGTTCCAGGCTGTGACCAGTGGCTGACAATCGGCTATTGCCGCCTTGGTTTCAGGCTATAGACTTCGACGCGACTCCTCGCGTTTCAATCGGCATTGTTCGTGACGAAGTCGCTGTTTTTTTAAGTTGCTCGTTCAATTCTCGCAGTTCCTTGCAGAACTTACAGTTTGGGTCTGCGCAGTAGAGAGCTGCCAAGGGTGACGAGCCGGTCATAGGGCCTCCCCATCTCGTCCGAGAGTGGCGGTTTGTGTTCTCTGTCAAACAGCTGATTTATTTCCGTGGTCAATTTGAGGCTAAGGCCAGAATTCATAACCAGAAGAAGATTTACGCTCGCCCCCAACCGCAAATAAAGCGCCAAAATACGCCAACTCTCCTTGTACTACGTGATGTTCTGTATAGGACAAATCTTTGTCTCGTGAAATTCTGACTTGGGCAGAGAACTTTCGCGATGTCCAGTGAAGAGCGAGTCCGGGAGTTACGTGCTGAACTTTTGGCTGCGCAGGATGATGACGCGGCGGTCATGAGAATTGCGCCAATCTTGAGGCAGGCTCTTCACGAACACTGCGAACGTTTGAGGAAGATGGTTTTGCTGGATTTCCCGCCTCCGCCCGGCAGCGATGTGGCCACCGATTAGCTCAAAACCAACTATGTAGTTTACCTCCCTCGCGTTGACGCGTAATTCCAGTGCTTAGCCGTAGGACTTAGGATCCAATGCTCAAAAGAGGCGCAGGCTCCAGTCCTGTTCCCGGCACCAGATTCTTTCTGCTAAAATCAGCTCAGCTTTGATTCATCATTTCCAGAAAGTTTTAGTAGTTCTTTTTATCAGCCTGCTGCCGTTGGCTTCGGCTCACGCGCGGCTCTCGCAACCAACCGAGATGCCCGCCGGCGGCTGCCACCAGCATCATCAGAGCCCTAGGCCCTCCGCGCCCTCCACGCCCTTGTCGCAGTGCTGCCTGGCTGGCCACCAAACCGCAATTGTTGAAACGGGCTCCACGCAGCAGAATCTTTCGTTGCTCGCGCCCCCTGTGCAACGCGTGGCACCGATCTTCTTGAGTCGACTCATTCGTTTCGCCACCTCAATGGCGTACCACTCCGATCGGCCGCAACGCACTCCTTTTCGAATTTAATCTCCTCCTCCGCCATGTAACTGCAGTGCCCTGACCGGCACTGTCGCGTCCAACGGCCTCAAAGCACAAGGAGAGCCCGTGTACCGCTTTCTTACGCGGATCGCAGCATGGATGCTGCTTCCGTCCGCAGTTTTCGCACAAACGAACCACATGCAGCATGGCGATATGCACATGCAATCAGACTCGCTGATCGAGCTGATCCAACGCCATAGCGTATCCGGCACTGATGTCGAGCCAATTTCCACTCCCTCCCACATGCTGATGACCACCCGCGACACCTGGAGGTTGATGTTTCACGGTGAGGCCTTTATCAACGAGATACAGCAAAGCGATCCTCGCGGCGCGGGCAAGTTCTTCTCTACCAACTGGTTCATGCCCATGGCGCAGCGCAAGTTTGGCGCCGGGCTGCTTACTATCCGGGCTATGTTCAGCCTTGAACCGGCCACAGTCACGCGTCGCCGGTATCCACTTCTATTTCAGCAGGGAGAAACCGCCTTCGGCCATCCTGTGATCGATGGACAGCACCCGCACGATCTATTCATGGAACTCGCGGCACTTTACGATTACCAGGTCAGCGACAACGTTCTGCTCTCGTTTTATGCCGCTCCAATGGGTGATCCCGCAATGGGTCCAGTCGCGTACCCGCATCGCGCCTCGGCATCCGAAAATCCGATCGCTCCACTAGGTCATCACCTTGAGGATTCCACTCACATCGCGAGCGATGTGCTGACAGCCGGCGTCACCTACAAATCGGTGCGCCTGGAAGCTTCGGGGTTTCATGGCCGCGAACCGGATGAGAATCGCTGGAACATTAACTCCGGCAAGCTGGATTCCTGGTCAGCGCGAGTAACTGCGAATCCGGCTCATAACTGGAGCATGCAATTTTCGCTTGCAGATCTCCACAGCCCGGAATCGCTGCAGCCAGAAGAAGATCTGCGCCGCATGACGGCCTCGGTGGCTTACAACCGTCCAATGCCAAGCGGGAATTGGGCGACTCTGCTGCTATGGGGAAGAAATCGTAGCCTTACCACCGGCAATGTCGGTAACGGATTCCTGCTTGAATCGACCCTGCAATTTCTAAATCGCAATTACCTATGGACCCGCATTGAAAACGTGGACCGCACCAATGAACTTCTGCTGGGTAACAATCCTGAGCCTCCCGGATTCGAAGAACGCTACTTCACGCGCGTGCAGGCCTACACCGCTGGCTATGAAAGGGAAGTAGGGCACCTCCCGCACCTCTCAACCGGTATCGGCGCCCAGTTCTCCTGGTATGAAGTTCCGCATGTGCTGGTGCCACTCTACGGATCACACCCGGTGGGTGGAATCGTATTTCTCAGGTTGAGGCCGCACTGAACCAGTGAACTAGAGTTCGCGGGGCGTACCAGACGATGCGGACGCGGTGGCATGGAGCGTGGCCGCCATTTCAGGGAAGAACACCTTTCCGCGCTGGATTAACTCGATCGCCCGCACCAGATCGCGTGCCGCATCCGATTTCGATATGAATCCTTTGGCGCCGCAATCCCAGGCTTCCCGCGCAACGTGCTCGCTCGAATGGATGGTAACGATCAGGATTCTGGTCTCCGGACCACTGCGTTTGATCTCGCGCGCCACTTCCAGCCCGCTCAGATATGGCATTCCGATGTCGAGTACTACCAGGTCCGGCTGCAGGCGTTTAATCTTTTTTATCGCGTCTCGTCCATCCACCGCTTCTCCGCAAATCTGCCATCCTTCGTGAAATTCGATGAGCGAGCGTAGAGAACGCCGCACGCTCTCGTGATCGTCGGCCAGCAGGACCCGCAGGGTGGGCATAAGTACTCCTCCTCCTACTCTACGTTCGCCTCGTCGAGCATGGTCAATCAGGTGAACCCTGTATATAGCTGTTTTGCCGGTGCCCTGCCTCAAGCTTCCCTTATTGCCACCCGCCTCGGTACACTGCATCTCTATGCAGAACAATCCGATACAGCCCAACATCAAGTTGCTGAACACCGACGATTACCGCGAAAATTATGCCAACAGTGTTCAGGTCAGGGTGAATGTCTGGGACTTTTTCCTGGTCTTCGGCACGCTCCAGCAGCAGACCGAAACCCAGGTGGAAGTCCGGAATTTTCAGGGTATCTACCTGAGCCCGCAGCAAGCGAAAGCATTGATGTCAATCCTGCAGCAAAATGTGGCCGGCTACGAGAGCACTTTTGGCGAAATCAAACTTGATCCTCGCATGATGGGTGGCGGCCCGATTCATTGAGCAGCGTTGGTGCTGACTCTCGTTGGGTTGAGGGGAAGGTATTCGTTGTCGCATACGCCGCGCTGCTCCTGACCCACATTTATCTGTTGAAGCTGCCGTATTTCTGGGATGAAGTCGGCTACTACATTCCCGCCGCCCGGGATTTGCTCATCACCGGAAGCCTGATTCCCACTTCCACGTTGTCCAATGCTCATCCTCCGCTGGTGCTCGCGGCATTGGCGATGGCCTGGAAAATGTTCGGATTCACTCCTCTCGTCACCCGCCTGACCATGCTCGCCTGGGCGGCGTTTACATTGACGGGAGTGTTCCGGCTGACACGTTCGGTGCAGAACGCTTCCGTCGCCATCGCTGCCGCCGGGTGCGTGGCCGCGTATCCGGTATTTTTCTCGCAGAGTTCACTGGCCCATGTCGACCTGGCCGCCGCCGGACTAACCTTCTGGGGCCTGGCCGATTACTTCGCCGATAACTACTGGCAGGCGGCGATCTGGTTCTCCGCCGCCGGGCTTGCCAAAGAAACCGCCGTGATCACGGTGGCCGCACTTATCTGCCGGCAGGCGATCGGGATCCTGAACGGCCGAGAAAAGCTGAACAGACTGGCTCCATTACTGGCCTCATTCCTGCCGCTCTTTGGCTGGTACTGCTTTCACTATGTGAAAACCGGCTTCATGTTCGGCAACCCCGAATTTTTTCGTTACAACGTGCAGAGCACGCTTCAGCCGCTGCGTATCCTGCTCGCTTTTCCGGTCCGCTTATGGCAGGCCTTCGGATATCTTCATCTGTGGCTACTCACGGTGATAACCGCCGCAGCTATGTGGCTGCCACCGATAGGCGGCGCAAATGGCGAGCGCCCGCGCATTGCGTTATCGACTCAGTTGGCCTTCGCCTGGATCATTCTCAGCTACGCCATTGCGCTCTCCTTTGTGGGCGGAGCGGTCCTGGCTCGTTACATGCTGGCCGCAGAACCGCTGGTGATTATTGTTTGCGTGTCCACCATCTGGAGGAGAGTTCCTTACTGGAAGGCGGTAATAGCGATCGTGATCGCCGCTTTTTTCGCCGGATGGTTCCTCAATCCGCCTTATGGGTTTTCGCCGGAAGATAATCTCGCCTATCGCGACTATGTCGAACTTCATCAGAGCGCGGCCGGCTTTCTTCAAACACGGTACTCGAACGCGCGCGTCCTGACGGCATGGTTCGCATCGAAGATTTCTCTTATGAGCAGCTGGTTTCCGCAACCGACGCCAGCAACGCATATGACGTCGCGCTTCTTTTTTCGACCAAATATGATCCGCCCAATTCGATTGCCGAGCGCTGGTCGCCCTGGGAAAAATACAAACTGCGTTTCTTCGACTACCACCGTGACCTGCCTCCGGCCGTAGCAGCACGAATTCTCAGCGGTGATGTGGTGTTCACCGAATCGCGAAAAGGTCAGTGGCTGGCAGTGATCGAAATTCGCCGCGCGGTTCAGGCACACGAGTAAGCGTTTACTGCTGCTGCTGAGGAGGCTGTTGTGTTTCCTGCGGTTGCTGAGTGTTCGGCGCCTGCGGGTTAGTGTCTGACGGCGAGCCATTGAGATTATTGCTCGCGCCGATCGGCTTGCCGACACCCGCTCCCTGCAACGCAGGCTGCGCGGGAGTGTTCAGCAACCCGCCGCGGTCGGTCGAGGGATCGTAAATGAACTGCCATTGGTTATAGTGCTCTTTGTGATTAAACACGCGAATGGTTTTCTTCTTGCTCGTACTGGCAACGCCCACGATTGGTCCGCCCCCAAAAACCTGGGTTGAAAGTTTGTCTGATTTGTCCGAATCCGGGCCAGTTTCCTGATCGGTTTTTTTTGCATTCGGATCAGTCACTTCCGGGTTCGTCGTGGCGCCATCTTGTGACTCAGGGGAAGGGCTTGGGTTGGCTTTGGCGGTCGCTGCCTGCAGCGCGGCTGCTCCGCCTGAATTCATCAGTGCGCCACCCAATGTCGGCACTCCTTGCACCGGGCCTGCAGCCGCGGTCGCGCCGGCGATGCCCGGACCCAAGGTCATCTGCACTTCTCCCAGATGCAAAAGCTTGAAGTCCTGTCCTGTAATCGGATCCTTATAGCGTTTGCGCAGGAATCGTAGGCTGTTGGTGCTTTCCAGGTCTTCCAGGCGGGTCGGGTAGCGACCGAATTTTTTAACATACCGTCGAATGGCCCGTGAATACTGCACTCCGCGATGGATCATCTCTTCTTCGCGATCGCGCTGGATCTGAAATGTGATTGCCGGGGCAATGGCGGTTGCTGCAATCGCCAGCAGCGTGATGAACAACATCAGCAGCAGAAGGATGAACCCTTGTTGCTTTTGCTTTCCGGGTACGTACAGTGTGCGGAACCTCATACTTACCCCTGTGTCAGCGGGATGCTCTGGCGGTTGTTGCTCAACACATCCTCCACTTCCACCGAGACTGGAGTGATCCGCAACACCCGGTACCGGCGATCGATGATGTCGCCTTCTCCGGCGATGAACACATCGCCGTCTTTGGAGAGGAATACCTTGCGGGGTTCACCGGCCTTGCTTGCGAATCCATAAAACTTGAGAAGAATGGGAGGAGGCGGTGGCGGCAGCTGCGGCACGGGTGCTGCCTGCTGATCGGTATTAACTTTTTGCACTACTTGCGGTATTTCAACCTTGGCCTGGAAGATATTCCGCCCGCTGCCTTCGTACTTCATGTCCTCGCTCTGTTTCAGCCAATCAAGCCGTAAAGTCGGATCCAGTGTGCGTACAGAAGGAGACGCGGACTTCTTGCCGGAGGTCACGTGGCGGGTTGGAGGCGTGGCCACGGCTGCAGAGGAGGTAATTGCCGTGGATGCCGAGGGTGAAGGCGAGCTCGGAAACAGCCGCCACACCACCAGCCCCAGCGCCAGTACCGTCAGTGAGACGGCGGCAATGGTCTTATTTCGACTTTCAGTTCCAATCTGCATTTACGCTTCGCTTCTCAGGTAAGTCTCCATGTGCATCTGCAGCTTCACCTTGCCGCCCTCTTCTCCACCCAGTTGCACACTCTCAATCAGAAAAAACACCGGATTTCGTTCCACCGCATTGATAAAACGCACCAGCTGCAGATAATCGCCGGAAAACTCACCGTCAATTTCAACCGGCCGCAGCCCGACCGGCTCCGGGTCCTTCCACTTATAACGTATCTGTCCGGCCGAAACACCGTTCTGTTTGGCAATCTTGCCCAGTTCTTCCGAGATCGCTGAATCCCTGTCCGGCAGCCGCTCCCGGTAGAAATTGTCGATTTGCTTCCTGGCCGTGACAATCTTCTTATCCACATTCATCAGCGGTTCTACCTGGCGCGTTTTCACCTGCAAGTCGCGCCATAGTTGATCCAGCTGTTCGTTGCGAGAACGCTGCGAGCCCACCAAAGGAGAGAACAGAACGGCAAGCAGCGCGACGTCCAGCAATGCCAGCGTGCCTACCCCGATCTGCAGCTTGCGGCGTGTGTACTGAAAATCAGCCATCAGAGGCCGCCTTTCCGCGACTGCATCTCGGATTCAGGTACATAAGTCGCACTGATTTCAAAATGCACAGGATCGCCTTGCCCGCCCATCTGGGTGTTCTCGATTTCTATCTTAGTGTCCTGAAAGTGTTGCGAGCCCTCCATCCGGCGTACCAGTTCCTGAGCATGTTCGCGGGTATCGCCGCCCACTACCATCTTCAGTTCGAGTTGATGACCGGATGACATGGTGGGCTGTATCGATACCAGGTGCAGCCGGTTCGGCATTACTCGTTCCATATCCTCAAACACCCGTGTCCAGGAAAAAGCTTTGCGCTGAAACAGGTCGTTCAGAAAATCCGAGCGGTCGCGCGTGCTGCGGTTCTCCGGAAGGTTCAGGGTGGCTTCCGCCCTGGCTCGCTGCTGATCACGCTCCGCGATCTGCTGCTCGCGCTCTTTTATCAATACGCGGTCCTTGCGTGCGCTTGCGATTCCAGTAGCCACGAAATAGAGCAGCACCAGGGTCAGAATGCCCAGCAGGCCCAGGCCTGCTCCCCATTGCATCCAGAACTGCCGGGAGTCTTCGTAAGGCCGGGTCGCGAGATTGATATCAAGCCGCATGGTCTAAGAAAGCAACGCTCCTACCACTCCGGCCATACGCCATTTCGGGACAGTGCCGTTTTCCGTGCCCAGTTGTCCTGCGCTGACCAGTTCGCGAACCTCGGCTTCGGTTTGCGCGCGCAATGCCGCCGCCGCGCTGGTTGACTCAGGAAGCCCGGCCAGGAAAATTCGTTGGATGTTCAGACTGTAGGTGTCCTGAAAAAACACGATCGAGGGATAGACTTCCTCTGCCAGCTGATCGCCTGAAATGGTGATGCCGCGCGCATTCTCAAGCGTTCGAAATAGCAGCAGCTGGTTCTGATCGAGGATGGCAATGCTGGTGGTGCGCGCATCGACCTTGATGATCATGGTCGGCCGCTCGGAGCTTGCGGCGCCCAGGGCAGCCAGCATTGAGGGCATCACAATTCCCGGAGTGTACCCGGCTTCGCGGAATGCGTTCTCATAATCTTCCACGATGCTGGTCAGCGCCACAGCAGCGATCACCCGGACTCCGCCAGGCGCGGGCTGTGCATGATAAGAAACCTTGGCCTTCTCGAGATCGAAAGGTAAAGACTTCTTCAGGCGGAACCGCACTACCGCTTCCACCTCATCACGCTTCGGCGGCAGGGTTTCGAAATCCAGCAGCACCACACGCACCGACGTATCCGGCAATACCGCGATCACGTCCCTTGACCGCCCGCCCACGCTATCCAGCGTGTCGCGAATAGTTTGAAAAATCGCGGTTCTTTCCCGCAGGTTCCCCTCCATCAGATCGGGGACGACTGTGCCCGGCGCCAGTTCGGTCGACGCCGACATATCCAGCGCACCGCCACGCTCGGAAACCCGTCCGGCGAGCACGCGGTCAGCGGCGATTTCGCAGGCCAGCTTCGGCCTTGATTTGGGAATGGAATTACCTGCCATATGTGGTGTTTGTCATATTAGTAGAACGCGCCCGGACGAATCTTTGCAATAGCTGGAAGGGCACTTTGGGCCAGTCACAAAAGAAC
>Ga0310810_10000449_pt1 | contig 42101 bp, 42 predicted proteins | sample NCmetagenome_FD_207641 | JGI IMG/M metagenome (GOLD analysis project Ga0310810, IMG submission 207641) | Soil microbial communities from experimental microcosm in Duke University, North Carolina, United States - NC | ecosystem: Engineered > Artificial ecosystem > Soil microcosm > Unclassified ...
TTCCCGCCTTCGCCAAGATTCTGTATTGAAAAAAGCACACAGTAAATGGAGGCAATTATCTGCAACTTTTCCACTGCTTACTATTTTCGGCCCTCGAATCATCGAACTACCGGATAGTTAATAAAATGTATGTGCATGGTACAGCGGTTGCTTTAGCTACTTCGCAGCGCGCAAAAATTTTTGCCGCACAAAACGAATTACGAGGATTGAATTGAATGGAAAGTCAGAACAGCCCGGAAGAAGCCGAGCAAAGCAAGAATTTGTCTTTTGAGTGTGAGGGATGCGGTGGTTTTTTTGAGTCCTGGGATCGCCTGCGCCAGCATCAGGTCGATTGTCGAAGCGATGAATCGGATGGTTGGCTGTAAGCCACGCCGACCGCCCCTCCCCGACGGGAATCAATTCCCGACTATTTCGCGGCCGGATCAGCGTTGATCCTGTCGCTCGTTAGGATCGTGTTGCATGAAATTGTGTGGGCGGGACGTGCCCGCCGTCAAGTTTACCGTCGCGTTAGTCGCGTTTATCGTCGCGCTGTGCGCGCGGCCGCTTCAGGCCGCGGAGCGCTTCGGTTTTAACCAGGTCGCCGAGCGAGCGCGGCAACTCGCGGCAGACTCTTTTCGCGCGCCCACCACGGTCCCGGATTTCCTCTCCAATCTGTCCTACGACGAGTATCGAGACATTCGGTTCGACGTGAAGCAGTCGTTGTGGCGCGAGCGCGGCAACTTTCAGGTACAGCTGATTCATCCCGGCCTCTATTTCAATCAGCCGGTTACGATCAACGTCGTCGAAAATAATCAATCGCGAAAGGTTCCGTTTTCGCCGAGCCTGTTTGCTTACGGCAGAAACAAGATCGCCGACAAGATTCCCGCCGATCTAGGCTTCGCCGGTTTTCGCATCGCCTTTCCGCTCTATCGCAAGGACGAATTCAATCACGTGATCGTGTTCGCGGGGGCGAGCTATTTCCGCGCCGTGGCGAAAGGCGAGGTGTTCGGCTTGTCGGCGCGCGGTCTCGCCATTGACACCGGTTTGCCGAACGGCGAGGAGTTTCCTTTTTTCAAAGAATTCTGGTTGGAACGGCCCGCGCCCAACGCGCGCGAAATGACACTGTGTGCGCTGCTCGACAGCCCGAGCCTCACCGGCGCCTATGAATTCACGGTGCACCCCGGCGAGCGCACCATTGTCGGAGTGCGCGCGCGATTGTTTTTTCGTAAGCCGGTGAGAGAACTGGGTGTCGCGCCCTTGACCAGCATGTTCTACTTCGGCGAGGAAAAGCCGCGTCCGCCTCAAGACTGGCGGCCCGAAGTCCATGATTCGGATGGCTTGCTGATGCAGTCGGCCGGCGGCGAATGGCTGTGGCGCCCGCTGGGTAATCCGGAAAAGCTGCGCATCAGCTATTTCGAGTTCGACAACCCGCGCGGCTTCGGCTTTATGCAGCGCGATCGCAATTTTCACAGCTACGAAGACCTCGAAACCCACCACGAACTCCGGCCCAACGCCTGGGTCGTTCCGGCAAAGGCCTGGGGCAAAGGCGCGGTCAAACTGGTGGAAATCCCCAGTCCTAACGAGACCAACGACAACATGGTGGCCTACTGGCTGCCGCGCGGTCTTCCGCCGGAAGGCCAGCCGTTTGATCTCGCTTATCGCATTTACTTCGACAGCGATGAACGCACGGACGCTTCGTTGGCGCGGGCGACAGCGACGCGCTTTGGCGGCGGTGACAAGGAGGACTGGAAAAGAATTATCATCGACTTCGAGGGCCTTAAAATTAAAACGTTGCCGGAGTCGGCGCCGGTGAAAGCGGTGATCGCGCTCGGACCTAACGGCCAACTCGTCCAGCAAAGCGTCGCGCGTAACGCGGTGACCGGCGGCTGGCGGCTCGCGTTTCAAGTCAAGCCGGTGAAAGGCAAGCCGCTGGAAATCCGTGCTTATCTGCAAAACGGTAAAGATACTTTGAGCGAAACCTGGAGCTACCAGTTAGAATCATGAGTCAACCCGCTGACAAATTTTTTGAAAGAGCCGCGAAGCCGCGGCTTCAATCGATGCCCGAGATTCATCGTGTTTCAATGACCCCGAGCGTGCTCGAACGCCGGCCGCTCCGTCATCTCCGGCGGCGACTAGCGCAAGGTCCCGACCCAATGACCGAGCCGCGGCGCCAATCCTGGGAAAGAACGGCCCGGCGCCGTCGAATCATTCTGGCGATTCTGGTCTTGGTGCAAACCGCAGTAGCGAGCTGGTCACTGGCGTGGACGTTTCCGGCGCCGCAGATCACTTATTTGCAGATCGCCGTGGTGGCCGGTTTCTCGGTATTATTTCTGTGGATTTCGTTTTCGTTCTGGACCAATATTGCTGGCTTTCTTCTTCTCTGGCGAAACGTCAAGATTAGGAACTGGGCCGTCCCCGATTCGAGCGGGCCGCTGCGATCGCGCACCGCCGTGGTGATGCCGATCTGTAACGAGGACGTGGCGCGCGTGTTCGCGGGCCTGGCCGCGACGTTTCAATCATTGGCCCAGACCGGTCACGGCGCGAGCTTCGACTTTTTTGTCCTCAGCGATACCGGCGATCCCCAACGCCAGGCCGAAGAAGAAGCCGCGTGGGCGCGCACTCGTCGCGCAGTGCATGGGGAAGGGCGGTTTTTTTATCGCCGCCGGCGCAACAACATCAAACGCAAGAGCGGCAACATCGGCGATTTTCTACGGCGCTGGTCGGCCGACTACGATTTTATGATCGTGCTCGACGCCGATAGTCTCATGTCCGGCGAGAGCATCGTCGCGCTGGCTCGAAGGATGGAAGCCTCGCCCGAAGTCGGCATCATCCAAACCACTCCAACCATCGTTAACCGCGAATCGCTGTTTGCGCGCGTGCAACAGTTCTCCAGCCGGGTCTACGGCCCGTTGTTCAGCGCCAGCCTTTTCTTCTGGCAGCTCGGCGAAAGCTATTACTGGGGACACAACGCGATCCTCCGCATTGAGCCTTTTGTGCGTCATTGCGGTCTTGCACGCCTGCCCGGCAAGCCGCCTTTGGGCGGGGAAATCTTGAGCCACGATTTTGTCGAGGCGGCGCTGATGGGCCGCGCCGGTTTTGAAGTCTGGCTGGCTACCGACTTGCCCGGCAGCTACGAAGAGTCGCCCCCGAATATTCTTGACGAATTGAAGCGCGACCGGCGCTGGTGCCAAGGCAATTTGCAGCACCTGCGGCTTATTTGCGCCGATGGATTGCGCTTCGGCCATCGCGCGATCATGGCGATGGGGGTAATGGCCTATGCCTCGGCACTGCTCTGGGCGGTGTTTCTTTTTCTGAGCAGCGCTGAAGTGATCGCGCAGCAGCTCACGTTGCCGGTTTATTTTTCCTATCGTCCGAGTCTGTTCCCCGACTGGCCGACCTGGCACCCGGAACTGACCATCGCGTTGCTGACCACCACCGGCGTCCTACTGATTCTGCCCAAGCTGCTGAGCTTTGTTTTGATCTTGAAGAATCGCGAGAGCCGCGGCTACGGCGGAGCGCTGCGATTGCTTGCGAGCATCGTCCTGGAAATTGTCTTTTCGACGTTGATGGCACCGATCCGCATGTGGTTCCACAGCAAATTTGTTTTGCTGACATTGTTCGGCCGCGAGATCAAATGGACCGCGCAGCAGCGCAACCACAGCGAGACGAGCTGGGGCGAGGCGGTGGAGCACCACGGTTTTTCCACCTTGTTCGCTACGGTGTGGCTCTTCAGCGCGTTCTGCTGGAGTCCTATTCTCGCCGCCTGGCTGCTGCCGGTTTCGGCGGCGCTGGTTTTTTCGGTGCCTATTTCCGTCTATTCGAGCCGAGTGGCCTTGGGCCATGCGGCCCGCTGGCTCGGGCTTTTTCAGATTTCGGAAGAAGCTCAGCCGCCGCAGGTGCTCGAAGGTATGCAGCAATTTCTCAGCGAACCGCGCCGCCGGGCGCCCCTGCGAGGCAATTTTCATTCCGATTGGGCCTCGTCTTAACAATCGGTTCCTGCGAGCTGCTTAAGTACTTCCTGCACGGGCGGTCGATTCCTACTCGTCCGTCTGAAAAAATCAGACACAAGAGACGCCTGGTTTTGCAGCACTGTCTGTAAAAACAGGAACGTAGGGGATGTGTGACGTATCCATAATGCTGGCATAGCCATTGCTCCCTAACTGGCCGACATCGACTTACTCTTCTCTCCAATCTACGAGGTGAAACATGGGCACAGCTAATATTGGTCGCTCGACGACCGGCTTTCCTAAAGCAACGTTTATTGCCGTCGCTATTTTCGCGCTCGTCGGCACTGCGAACTTTGCGCAGGCCGCGACGCCGCGCGAAGAGATCCAGTCCTCAGTCGAGAAAGTTCTGGCAATTCTCAAAGATCCAAGCCTCAAGCCGGAGGGCAAGCGGCAAGAGCGCATCACACAACTGCGCCAAGTTATCTTCCCTAAGTTTGACTTCAATGAAATGGCGCGTCGCTCGCTCGGCGCGGACTGGCAGAAACGTACCCCCGAACAACAAAAGGAATTTGTAAAGCTATTCACGGACTTGATCGAGACTTCCTACGTCAACAATCTCGATTCGTATAACGGCGAAAAGGTTGCATTCACCGGCGATAAGCAGGACGGGGAGTACGCCCAGGTCGACACCAAGATTACCAGCAACAAGGGCGACGATTCGACGGTGAGCTACAAGTTGCGCCAGAGCGACGGCAGTTGGAAGATTTACGACGTAGTGATTGAAAACATCAGCATCGTCAACAACTATCGCTCCCAGTTCAACCGCGTGATCGCGCGCTCGTCCTTCGACGATCTGCTCCGTCAAATGAGGGAGAAACGCTTCGACGCGGTTGCTTCGAAGTCAAAGTCCTGATCCCCGATCGAGACGCTCTCCATCGGTCGGTCGCGACCCCCATCGCACCCATCGAACGACACCACTCAGGAGGTCGCATGGAAAAGAATGTCGTCCACGTCGTCGGCACCGGAACGATCGGCGAGCCCCTCATCGGCTTGATGGCGGGTTTTAAAGAACGTTTGGGGATCGATGAGATCACGTTTCACAAGCGCACGCCTCTGTTGACCGATCGATCCAAGGTCTCGGCGCTCACCCGTCAAGGCGTGAAGCTGGCCGTCGACAAGGAGAGCTGGTCGCGCTTCAAAGGTCTCGATATGGAACCTTGTTACGAAGCCGAAGAAGCGATCGATCGGGCGCGAGTGGTGATCGACTGCACGCCGGTGGGAAACGAAAACAAGGAGAAATATTACAATCGCTACGCCGGAAACGGACGCGGCTTCATCGCCCAGGGCAGCGAATTCGGTTTCGGCAAGATGTACGCGTACGGCATCAATGATCGCGCCCTGGATCGCAAGACTGATCGTTTTCTCCAGGTTGTCAGCTGCAACACACATAATCTGGCCGCGCTCATCGACACCATCGCGCTGGGACCGGAAAAAGAAGACAACCTCGAAGAAGGCAAGTTTGTCTGCATGCGGCGGGCCAACGACCTGAGTGAGGACAATGAATTTCTGCCGGCGCCGGAGGTGGGCAAACACGACGACCCGGTATTCGGCACACACCAGGGACGCGATGCCCATCATCTCTTTGAGACGCTCGGCCTGAACTTGAATATTTTTTCCTCGGCGCTGAAACTCAACACGCAGTACATGCACACGATCCATTTCGACATGATGCTGCGCCGGCCGACGACTTTGAAAGACGTGACCCAGCGCCTCCAAGCCAACGACCGCATCGCGCTGACCAACAAGAAATCTTCGGCTTCCGTATTTTCCTTCGGTCGCGATCACGGACTCTTCGGGCGCATTCTCAACCAGACGGTGCTCGTGCATCAGAGCCTCGCGATGCGCGGCGACCGGGAAGTGGTGGGCATGTGCTTCACGCCGCAGGACGGCAACTCTTTGCTGAGCAGCATCGCCGCGAGCTTGTGGTTTCTCGACGCCGATTCCTACGAGGAGAGATTGAAAGTTTTCGACTCCTGTTTTTTTCCTGAAATCTAGCGCTTCGAAAAAATTCTTAAACGAGTCTCAGATTATCGAACTCTCGATGTCTGGAAAAGTGGTTTTGCGTTCGAAACGCGGGTTTGCATAGGGCTGATCGTCACAAACGAATTTCCTGTCCTTCGCGCCTCCGCCAGCTCATTCCTGGCATCCAATGCGGAAAACAAGATAGAAATTTCCTCGCGCGGTAATTTTTTCGCCCGCCTCTCATTGCGAAAAGTCTTTTATTTCAGCATTCAAGCCCGCGCCGCTCGATGGCATCGTACTTGCCCTGATGAGATTGCGTCGGCGCGATTCGCTCCCGACTCAGCCAGCCCCGGTCTGCTCCGGCGCCGCGACGCTAATCCCACGAAAGGAATATTCTTCATGACCGTCACCCGATTTGTTTTACCACTCTTTCCCACGAAAACCGCAATTTTTGCGGCTTTGATCTTCTGCCTGCTCAACCCGGCGCCTTTGATCGGCGACAGCGTTCAGGCCCAGGGTCGGAAGGATTACGAGCTAACAAAAATTCGCACAGCGCTTGAGCTGCAAGAGACGCGCATGAGCGAAGAGAGTCTCGCGCGACTGAGTCGCAGTATTGCAGAAGCAAGCCAAAAAAATTCGCTCGATCCGCTGTTAGTGATGGCGATCATCGAAGTGGAGAGCCGCTTCGATCACAAGGCGGTTTCGCCCCAGGGTGCGCTCGGTCTAATGCAAGTGCAGCCGGCGGCGGTGGCCGCGCTCGCTGAAGAGGGAAAAATTTCTCCCGCGCAGAAACAGCGAAAGATCAATCTGAAGGACCCGGCGGTCAATGTCAGAATAGGCGCGTCTTACCTGGCGCATTTGAAGGAACTGTTCGGCGATATGAAGACCGCATTAACCGCCTACAACTCGGGGCCGACCTCGGTCAGCAAATTGCTCGCAGCCAAACAAGCGCTGCCTCTTCAATATGCAACCAAGGTGCTCTCGGTCCGGCGCAGCCTGGAGACGCGGCTCGCGCGTTTGGAAATCGTTCCCGGCGCCGAGACGGATAATGAAGTGAGCGGATAACAAGTCAGTGAAACGTGTGCGATTCGTCGGCAAAATCCCTTCACTCATAGCTGGCTTGCTGCAAATATGTTGTAAAACAACTTGCCTAGGTGGGGACTGTTGCTGGCATGCGGCTTGCGGTTACGGCTGGTACCCTCTCCAAATCAAGGATGAAAATCGAGGAGGTTTGAATGGAACGCGACGAGTGCTCAGGAACCAGCTTGAAAGATTTGATGATCGCCCTGACCGAAGAAACCGACCGCCTCGTGCAGAACAAAATCGACGCACATATGCTGGCGGCCTACATCCTGTCCGATCTCTTCGGCCAAGCTTCGAAGCAGCCGGAGATCTGGCATTAGGAAGGGCACGGATGAAAACCAAGATTTGGCTCATTCCCGTGATGCTGATGGCACTGTTCACTATAGCGCCCGTGGCCTATCCGGCCAGTGCCGAGAAAGCGCCGGCGCAGAGCGCAAACTCGATCAGCGATCGCGAACTCACGGCTTTCGTGAACGCTTACGTCGACTACAAACGCATTCAAGCGGAGTACGCTCCGGCGCTGCAGAAGGAAAAGGATCCGGCGCGCAAAAAACAGATCGAGCAGGACGCCAATAGCAAGGTGAAACGCTCTCTCGACGCCAACGGTCTGTCGCCGGAGCGCTACAATCGGATTTTCGCCACCGTCAACGCCAACGAAGGCCTGCGCAAGAAAGTTCTCAAGCAAGTTGAAGACGAGCGAAGAAGCTCCTGATCTTCTTAACTCTCCACGGAAACTTTTCAGGTTATGCGCCTTGCCGCGATTGGCGATATTCACTGCAACAGCACTATCTATGACGCCATGCCCGGCCTGTTCGCGCAGATCGCCAAGCAGGCCGACATGCTGCTTCTCTGCGGCGACATCGTCGATTACGGTTTACCCGAAGAGGCGTTGGTGATCGCCAAAGAAATTTCGAATCTGCGGATCCCCGTGCTGGGAGTGCTCGGGAACCATGAGTATGAGTCGGGAAAGGCGGATGCCGTGGCGCGCATTCTGTCCGACGCGGGTGCGCTGATTTTGGATGGCGACGCGCGCGAAGTCCAGGGCATTGGCTTCGCCGGCGTCAAGGGATTCGGCGGCGGCTTCGGCGAGCGCGCTCTCGGCCCCTGGGGCGAGGAAGCGATCAAGAGTTTTGTCCAGGAAGCGATCACGGAATCGCTCAAGCTCGAGCGCGCGCTTGCGCGCCTCCGAGTCGATAAACGGATTGTGCTGCTGCACTATGCGCCGATCCGCGCCACAGTGGTGGGTGAGCCGACGGAAATTTTCCCCTTTCTCGGCTCGAGTCGACTCGAAGAACCGCTCAATCGCTATCCGGTGACGGCGGTGTTTCACGGCCATGCGCATCGCGGCTCGCCCGAGGGGCGGACCAAAAACGACGTGCCGGTCTACAACGTCGCGATGAAACTACTGCAGTATACGTTTCCAAATCAGCCGCCTTTCAAAATTCTCGAGCTGCCCGAGTCTTAGGAGGATCCATGAAAGCGATGCCGGCCGAGTTCGATTCCACGGACGACAAACGGCGCTTCTACCGAGCGGTTCTCGAGGCTCTAAACGACAGTGGGCTTCCCTATCTGCTCGGCGGGACACACGCGCTCGAGCAATACACGGGGCCGCTCCGGGTCACCAAAGACCTGGACCTATTCGTCCGTCCGGGGGACGTCGCGGCGTTGCTCGAATTTGTTGGGCAGCGTGGTTTTCCCACCGAGATGTCGTTCTCGCACTGGCTTGCCAAGGTCTTCTGCGGCCACGATTTCATCGACATTATTTTCAGCTCCGGCAATGGGGTGTGCGGCGTCGACGACGAGTGGTTCGAACACGCGCATGCGGGCGAGCTTCTTGGCGTGAAAGTCCGTTTCTGTCCGGCAGAAGAGCTGATCTGGAGCAAAACATTCGTCATGGAGCGCGAGCGCTACGACGGCGCCGATGTCGCGCACATCATCCGTTCCTACGGCGATCGGCTGGATTGGGCGCGCCTGCTGCGCCGCTTCGAGGTCCATTGGCAGGTGCTGCTCAGCCACGTGATCCTCTTCGATTTTATCTATCCATCCGAGCGCTCGATGATTCCTGCGGAAGTGCGTCACGAGCTGCTGCAACGGCTCGATTTCGACAAGGGAACGCCGCCGTCGCGAAACCGCGTCTGCCGTGGCACTCTGCTCTCGCGCTCGCAGTATCGCGCCGACGTGGAAGATTGGGGTTATCAGGATGCGCGCCAAACGCCGCTTGGTTCTATGAGCCCGCAACAGACCGCCGACTGGGGCGCCGCCGCCGACGACCCGCCGCAGTGAGAATCAGTCTCGATCAAATGGTCCAGTCGTTATCGTTCCTCTAAATCACTTGTTCCTAACTCACTAATTCACTGAAACGCCGGATCCCTCTCGGCACCGCGTCGCGGTTTCCAATCGAGCGAATAATATGCGCCGCGCTCCCGCGCCCAAGGATCGAAGACGTTGACCACCGGTTCGAGTTCCGCGGCCAATTCCGGAATCGTCCGAAGCAGCACGCGCTTGAGTGGTGAGACTTCGATGGTATGACCGTTGGACGGCGTCTTTTCCATCATCTTTCCGCCGGGACCGTTATTGTTGACCCATTGCACGCCGAAATCGGTGTAAAACGCCGGTCGGAAGCTCGAGGTCAGAAAGCGATCGCTGAACAACCGGCGCGACGCGTTGAGAATGAAAACTTGCAACTGAGTTTCGGAGATGGCGAACCCGTGTGGCCGGACCGGCTCGGCGAGCCAGCCGACCAGAGCATCCAGGTCTTCGACGTTGTCCACCACACTGCCGTCGGGCCGACCAAAGCAATCGTTGATCGCGCTGCCATCTTCATTTTTTTGCGCCGTCGTGATGATTTTCGATGCGTCGCAGCGGTGCTGCCCGTAGATTTCCCGGAGCGACCCGGCGTCACGCCGTTGCGACGCGTGGTCAGGCGAATTGGGACTGAACCGTGGATTGATGAAGTCGTCGAAGCTCGTGAGCTGCTTGAGGCCGTACTGCCGGCGAAACTCGTTGTAACGCGGCAGGCCGCGCTCTCGGTCGCGAATCAGGTCCAGAGCCAGCACGTCTATTTTTCCGCTTGCGCTTTTGAGCCGCGGCATGTCCAGATTCTGCAAAAACAGCGGATGGTTGTGCAGCACGAGGGCTCCGGCGCGCTGGCGGCCGAGGGATAGGGCCCAGTCTGTGATGCCGTAGCGATGCATCGCCTCGGTCGCTTTGCCGCGCACCGTGTTAACCACGGCGATTTTGGCGCGGATCGCGTTCGCATCTTTTTTTAAATCGCGCAGCTCGATCAGATCGGGAACCATCGCATGGAGCCGATAAGCGTTGATGAATTCTTCGGGGAAATTGAACGGCGAGCCAAAATGATTGACGCCGCCGTTGATATCCGGTTTGTCGCTGCCCAGACCGACAATGCCGGGGCCGGCAGCGAACGCGGAATACCAGCCGTTCGATTTGTTACCCTCCGCGCGCGCGAGCCGTTCTACGATGCTCGCGAGCGCCTTCTCTGCGAGCGGATGCTTTTCTAGTAGTCCGGACCAGTTGGCATTCATCGCCAGGTAAAGCGGCTCATTGTAGAGCATCTGCGGGGTCCACTCGATGGTGTGGATTTTGGCGATCTCGGCGGCAACCACCAGGCGCGCGACTTCGAACAAGTCGTCGGCGCTGACGTCGCGGTAGCGGATGGGCCGCTCGGGCGCGGCGGGGTCGCGCAGACCGCAATCGGCGTCGGGCTCGACCGCAACCTTGCGGCGAAACTCATCGACAAACGCGTTGTGCTCGCGGGCGAACACGTTGTGAAAAAAACTGAGACCGATGTTCCAGTTGTCCGGGAACGCAACGGCTTCCTGGCCAGTCCATTGAGGATTTTGCGGATCGGCCTTCTGCAGCAGCGGCAAATAGGCGACGCCGTTCGAGTCCTGATCGAGCAGCAGCTTGGCCGGATCGCGTGGATCGCGTTTCACGCGGCGTTGCGACATCTCGTCGTTACCGTAGATCTGCGACGCGTCCCACCAGGCGGTGACTTTGTTCAGCATGGTTTTTGGTGCGCGGGCCAAGCGGTGTTTTCCGCCAACATCGAACGTCGGCGCGGGGACATCCTGGGCAATGAAGCTTTTGTCGATTCGATCCTTCGCTCGGCAGCCCAAGGCTTTTTCGCTTCCCGGCGTGTCGCAGCCCGTCGGCATCAACGGCGCATCGTTATGGCCTTCCTCCAAGTGCGAGAACCAGTCGTGGGTCATGAACTGGATCCAGAACGCAGCGAGCACATTGACGTGCGTGGCCGCACGATAGGCGCAACTCGCGTTGACGGAATTGTCCGTTGCGCCGCGGCCTTCGCGGCATTTATCCGGCGTTGGCTGTGCGCGCGTGAACAGTTTTCGGCTGATCGTCTGCGGATCGGGCTGCAAAAGCCCCAGCCTGCCGCCGTGCCGATGGCGCGCCGTCGGATCTTCGCTCTGCGCGGGAAAGGTGGCTTCGAATTCGACGTTGCGCGCGAACGGTTCGCCCGTGGCGCCCATGAGCGGGTTGAAAACATCGTTGCAGATGCCGGTCAAAGTGCGAAAGCGAACCAGCTCGCCGGCGCATTTCTGCGCGCCGTCGCCGCCGACTTTCGCATAAACCGGATGATCGGGCGGCAGTCTCATCTCCTTCCAGACCCTTGGTAAGGTTCCGGTGGGGCTTTGCCGATCACGAAAATAGCTTTCGTAGGTTCCGCTGTTGTCGAAGAGATTGAACTTGAAGAGTTCGATCCGCTGGTATTCGAGATCGAGGAGGGCGCCGTCGATGCCGCGCTGATTAGGACTGAGAAAGCCGAGCATGGAAGTGAGACCGCCTGCGCGGCTCTGATCGCCGCCGGCGGCCCAGTAGCGCGGCCAATCGAGCCACGGCATTTTGCGCCAGCGCACGGCCGTCTCACCGCCACGGCAGCGCGCCGTGTCTTCGGCGACTTTGCCGAGGAAGCGATCGGCGCGGTCGGCGGCGACGACGCGAAACCCGCCCGCGGCGTAGACGAGACAACTGCCGAAACGCGAATGGCGTGCCGTCAGATAGACGCCGAGGAGAAGTCCAAGAACAAGCAGTCCGTAGAGCGCAATTTTTCTTAGAAACGATCTGTAAAACAGCGGCATGTTCGGTATGAGGCTGACGATGCAGTATGGGCGAAAGGCGGGGCTTTAGTCAATTTGGTGAAATGGCGAATTGCGAAGTGATTCAGTTCGGGAAAGATCTCTCACATTGTTCGAGATGACAAAACGCTTATAACTATCATTTCCGAGCGACAGACTCTATGAAAACACCGTTCATGGTTCGACTGGGCTCACCGCGAACGGTGCGCTTTCACCGGAACCGCGCACTTGTCCGTTCGCCCTGAGCTTCGTTGAAGGGCTCCAAAAGAGTTTTCACACAATCTGGCGAAACGAGGAATCTTTCTCGATCTGAGGAGTCAGGCCGATCGCACTCAACCACCAACTCAATTGCCCTTCGGCGCCAAAGCCGGTATAGCTCAAAGGGTTCGTTCAGCAAATCACGACGCATCCGTTTCCCGATGACCGAAATTCCCGCCGAGTTCTACGCGCTAGCCAACGCGTTTCTGTTCGCTCTGCACAACATGTTCACCAAGAAGGCGTTGCGTTATTCCAATCCCGCCACCGCGGTCATCAGCAGCCTCTTGATCAACATCGTTTTTCTCTGGGGTGTATCGATTCTGTTCGTGCCGCTCGCCTCGCTCACCAGCGCATCGATCTTGATCTTTGTGGTGGTTGGCTTTTTCCAGCCTGGATTGACACGTTTGCTGAGCTACAAAGGCATTGACGCCCTTGGCGTCGCGATCACGGATCCGATCCGCGCCACCACGCCGCTCTTCAGCGCCGCCATGGCGATCATGTTTCTCGGCGAGAAAATCACCTTACCGATCATCCTTGCGACTCTGATGATCATTGCCGGCATCACGCTTTTATCCTGGCGTAGCGGTTCCATGAAACTCGCAGGCGCAGCAGTGTATCTCTGGTATCCGATTGCTGCCTCGGCGCTTGCCGGCGCGACGCAGGTGGTGCGCAAGTTCGGCATGGCCGCCGTGCCGCATCCCTTTCTGGCCGCCGCCGTAACTGCATCGTCGTCCTTCGTGATTTCGATCCTGACGCTCTGGTACGTCGAAAAGACCCAGGAAACGTGGAAGATGAACCGCCAGTGCTTCTGGTGGTTTCTCGCCGCCGGCGTGACCATCAGCCTCGGCATGACGTGCATCTATTACGCGCTGGACCTCGGCAAAGTATCCGTGGTGATTCCGATCAGCAGCACCGGCCCGTTTTTTTCGCTGATTTTAGCAGCGATCTTTTTGCGCGATGTGGAGCGGGTGACGCTGCGAATCGTCGCGAGCGCGGCGATGATTGTCGGCGGTGTAATTTTGTTGACGGTGTGGAAATAAGCTGAAGCGGTTTTTATGATTCTTTTCAAATCCGCGGCAACGCGATATGAGAAATTGAAATCTCAATGAGGTTGCATGATGGCTAACCTATCCGTTGTCGGTCAGTCGGTCTATCGCACGGACGCCAATCCGAAAGTGACCGGGCGCGCTTTGCACGTCGGTAATATCGAGATGCCGGGCATGCTGCACGTGGCGGTACTGCGCAGTCCGTATGCGCATGCGCGCATCACGCGCATCGAGAAATCGAAGGCCGAAAACTTGAACGGTGTTGCGGTGGTGCTGACGGGCGCTGAGATCGCCAAGATGCCGGGCATCGATCCGCATTTCGGGCCGGCGTTTCGCGATCAACCGATCCTCGCGGTCGAACGAGCCTGCTACATCGGTGACCCGGTGGTGGCCGTGGCGGCAGCGGATCGGCGCACGGCGGAAGACGCGCTGCAGCTCGTCGAAGTCGACTACGAGCCGTTGCCGGCGGTGCACGATGTGCTCGAAGCGGCGCAGCCCGATTCTCCGCTGGTGCATGAGCAGCACCGGCCGGCGAAAGCGTTTGCCGATCTGGCGCACGTGAAAGCAGGGCAGCAGTCCAATATTTGTTATCATTTCAAACTTCGCACCGGCGACGTCGACAAAGCCTTCGCCGAAGCGGACCGCGTGTTCGAAGATACTTTCAGCTCGCCGCCGGCGCAGCACGTGCCGATGGAGCCGCACGTCACGCTCGCTTATCTCGACGAGCATGAGCGGCTGAATATCTGGACCGCGAGCCAATCGCCTTCCTACGTGCGCACGGAAATCTCCGCCACGTTCGGCATTCCCATGAATCGGATTCGCGTGCGCGTGCCGTACATCGGCGGCGGTTATGGCGCCAAGCTCTACGCCAAGCTGGAGCCGCTCGTGACTGTGCTCGCGCTGATTACAAAAAAGCCGGTGCGCTATGCGCTCACGCGCGAGGAAGAATTCTTGACGATCACCAAGCACAAGGTGGTGACGAAGATCAAAACCGCGATCAAAAATGGCGCGATCACTGCGCGCAAGTGCGAAGTTTATTGGGACACCGGCGCCTACGCGGAAATCGGCCCGCGCATCGGCCACAAGTCCGGCTACACCTCGGCGGGACCGTATCGCATTCCCAACGTGTGGATCGATTCCTACTGCGTCTACACGAACAAAGTTCCGGCAGGCGCATTTCGCGGCTTCGGTGTGCCGCAGGTGATCTGGGCGTATGACTCGCAGACAGATATGATCGCGCGCGCCCTCGGCGCCGATCCGGTGGAGTTTCGCCTCAGTCCGATGCTCGAGGAAGGCGAGCGCTTTGCGACCGGCACGGTAGTGCGATCTTTCGGCATAAAAGAGGCGATTCGGCAGGCATCACAGGCGATCGAATGGTCGAAGCCGAAGGCGCCGCAAAGCGGAACGAAACTGCGCGGCAAGGGCATTGCCGCCGGTGTGAAGGCGGTGCTGACGCCGTCGATTTCCGGCGCTATCGTCATTCTCAACGCCGACGGTTCGGCCAACGTGCTCAGCAGCACGGTGGAGATGGGCCAGGGATCGGAAACGACGATGGGACAGATCGTCGCGGAAGAACTGGGCATCGGGCCGGACCGCGTGCACATCGTGCAGCCCGATACCGACGTCACTCCCTACGATACGATCACCGCTGGCAGCCGCTCGACCTATCACATGGGCAATGCCGTGCGCGCGGCCGCAGGGAAAATTCGGTCCGAGCTGTGCGAAGTTGTTGCATCGAAGCTGGAAGTCGATCCCGATGATTTGCTCGTGCGCAACGGCCGCGTGGTCGTGCGCGGCAACGAAGAGCGTGGCATGGCCGTCGGCGAAATCTTCCTGGCGAAGTTCGGCAGCCTCGGCACGACGATCGCCGCCGAAGCCGTTTGCCAGCCGACAGCGGCGCACATGGATCCGGAAACCGGCCAATCGGAAAAGTGCACGGAATATTGGTTTCCTTCGGCGACCGCGGTGGAAGTCGAAGTCGACACGGAAACCGGCCAGGTAAAAATTCTTCAGCTCATCAGTGTCGGCGACAGCGGCACGGCGATCAACCCGCGCCACTGCGAGCAGCAGCTCCAGGGGGCCGCCATCATGCATCTCGGCCTCACGATGTTCGAGGAGATGATTTTCGAAGAAGGACAGCTCGTCAACGGCTCGCTGCTCGACTATCAGGTCGCGTATTTCAACGATATGCCGGCGTCGGTGCGGCCGATTGTCGTCCAGGTGCCGCACGAAGACGGGCCCTTCGGCGCCAAAGGCGTCGGCGAGACGGGTGCGCTCACCATCGCGCCGGCAGTCGCCAACGCGATTCACGAGGCGGTCGGCGTTCGCATCCGCGATCTGCCGATCACGCCGGAAAAAGTTTTGCGAGCGTTGGTGGAGAAGGAAAGCGGAGCTCAGGTATAACCGCAGCCGTTAATCGTCTCGCTAAAATATTTTCAAAAAAAAGCGCGGGAGGTTGGTAACCCGACCTCCCGCGCTCGAGTTTCTGATCTGTGCTGAATTGCCGGCTAGGAATTACCCTTGCCCGCCTCGGTCTTGTTACCGTCCTCTTTCCACTTCATGATCGGACAGAAGGTGGTGCTGGTGAAACCGCCGCTTCGGCGATCTTCGCTGCTTGTGAGCTGCGCGGGCCGCGGTTGCAGGCGAAGACGAGGACTGTTTCCTTGGGGATTTTTTTGAGACCTTCGTCGATTTCCTCGAGCGGGATGTTCACCGCGCCCGGAATGGTTTCCTTCTCGAACTGCGCCCGCGGATTCACATCGATCAACATGAACTTGCTGCCGTTCGCCATCATTTGCTTGAGCTCTTCCGGCGTCTTTTCCTTGACGCCGACAGCGAGCTTCTGATCGATGGGGAAGCGCGGTTGCTGTTGAGCGAAAGATGAAGCGCTCATTAGCAAGACGACAAAGATACTCAGCACGAGGATATTGGATCTCATAGACCCTCCTAAAAATGAATGTTCATCCCGGCAAGCTGCGCGCTTATACTCTGTGGCCTGCGCCGGTGTCAATCAGACTCCCGTCGCGAAGTGGATATCAGCGCCCGGATTGCAAAATTTCACCCGAATGGGCCGGTGATTGTCTGCCCAATCGAGGGTTCGCCTATTGGACGGGTAGGAAACGAAAGCAGGCGAGTAATTCGAATTGTTTGAGTTTTCTTGTATGCTAGTGACTAAATCACCGCCGGAGAGTCGAGCTCAAATCCAAGATCGGCGATCATGCGATGGGCATCGGAGGCTTCCTGTCCCGGCGTGGTGAGGTAGCCGTTGACGAAGATCGAATTGGCTGGATAGAGCGCCATGGGTTGGAGCGAGCGCAAATTGATTTCCCGCCCGCCAGCGACGCGGATTTCCTTGCTCGGATTGACGAAACGGAAGAGGCAAAGTGTCTTCAGACAACGCTGCGGCGTGAGGTTGTGCTGCTCCTCGAAGGGCGTTTTGGCGATCGAAGTCAAGAAATTCACCGGAATCGAATCGATATCCATGGCGCGGAGCGACAGAGCCAGGTCGATAATATCTTCGTCACCTTCGCCCATGCCGATGATGCCGCCGGAGCAGGTGCTCACCCCGACCTTTTTCACGTTCTCGATGGTCGCCACGCGATCGTCATAGGTGTGGGTGGTGACGATCTCCGGATGGCGCGCGCGGCTGGTGTTGAGATTGTGATTAACCCGGCCGACGCCGACTTCCTTCAGTCGCTGGATTTTTTCCTCGTTCATCAAGCCGAGCGAGCAGCAAATATTCATGCCGGTTTCGGCGCGGATCTCGCGCACCGCCGCGGCGATATCGTCGATTTCTTTATTAGTGGGACCGCGGCCGGAGTTGACGATGCAGAAACGAACCGCGCCGGCTGCTTTGGCTTGCCGGGCGCACTCGACGAGTTTTTCCTTGGACATGAAGGGATAGCGATCGATGGGCGCGTCGGAGACCGAGGACTGCGAGCAGTAGTGGCAATCTTCCGGGCAAAGGCCGCTCTTGGCGTTCTGCAGGACGTGAATCTGCACGCGCTTGCCGTAGTAGTGCCGGCGCACGCGAAACGCGGCGCTGACCAGGTCGGGCAGTTCCTCGTCGGTGGCTTGCAGCACCGCTCTCAATTCGTCGCGTTCGGGAATGATTCCTTGAAGTGCCTTGTCCGCCAGCTCTTGGAAATTCATCGCAGTTTCTAAGTCCTTCCGCAGTGTGCGTTTTCTTATCATGGCAAAATGGGCGATTCAATCTTTTGTGCTCGTACCGGACGCGGCGAAGGATCGCCGATCACGGCGACTTTCGCGGCAAACTCAATCGGCCAGGCTGTAGAGCCTTGCGGCATTGCCGCGATTCAGCTTTCGCTTCACCGATGGATCGATCCCGACGCAGTTGCGATCGACGGTGGCTTGCGAGTTGGGCCAGGTGGTCACGCCGTGCGGGTAATCGCTCGCCCAGAGAAAATTATCTTCGCCAAAGACCGGTGTCGTGAGCACGCCGGCGCGGTCGTCCTGATAGGTGAAGAAAGCGTTTCTTTTGAAATACTCACTTGGCGGGTGTTTGTTGATGTTTTTCTCGGCGTCGTAGGTACTGGCGCGACCGAACCAGTAGTCGACCTGCTGTACCAGATTCGCCACCCACCCGACATCGAACTCGGCGCAGACGACTTTGAGTTTCGGATGGCGGTCGAAGACACCGGACAGAATCAAATTGCCCAGGAATTGCTGCGCCGGTGCTTGCTTATTTGCCAGACCGAGGCTTTGCTTTTTAGGATCGACATCTCGCGGCCCCTCGTAATGCGTGCGCGCCACGCCCTGGGTTGCGCTGGTGTGAACGTTGACGATCATGCCGGCGTCTGCCAGCGCCGACCACATGGGTTCGTACTTTTCTTCGTAGTAGCCGCTGTCCCGGATGCGCGTGGGAATTTGCACGCCGCGAAAGCCGAGTTTGGCGTAGTGTTCGATGTCGGCCACCGTGTGCTCGACATTCAAAATCGATAAAGTCGCCAAACCGATGAGGCGTTTAGGATTAGGGCTACAAAATTCATGAAGCCAATCATTGTAAGAGTGAAAAATCGCGCGCTGAAACGATTCGTCGGTGATGCTGTAAAGCTGGCGCACGGCGCTGGAAAAAAGGACCTCGGCGCCGACCCCGTCCGTGTCCTGATCTTTCAAGCGCGCCGCAGGCTCCCAGCCCCCGGGATAGTCTTCGTAACGGAAATTTTCGTTGAACCGAATGGTCTCGAAATGCTTTTCCTGCTCAACTTCGGAAATGCCCTGATTCTTGCTTACGACCAGGCCCTTTGAATAGTGCGACAAGCCGACGGGGGGCAGACCTTCGATGAGGAGCCAGATGCCCTTGGGCACGCCCGGTGGATCTTTGACGACCCGCGGCGCTCGCTCGCCGTAGGCTTTCTGTGCGCGTTCCCAGGCGGCGGGCGGTTCGTTGACGTGGCTGTCGGCGGAAATGAGTTTGAAGTCCGGCATGACATTCTCCTTTGTGCGCGAAAAATTTCGCGGCTAGGCTGGGACGGAGACCTGTTCCTTTAGTCGCGACGATAGGAAAGGCGCGGCTCGATTGTCAAGGAATGTTCGCCCATAGATGCCTAGCGAGGTTTCGATTGACATTACCGAGCCGCCGGAGTCTATGCTCGGCGCGTAACCCGCCTGAGAAGGAGAAAAGCGATGGCCGATCTGAGACGGATGCTTTGCTTTCGCACGGAAATTTTTATCGCGCTGGTCTTGCTTTCAGGTCATGTAGCCCTCGCTGCGTCCGCTGGGCATGAACGGGTGCTCCAGGATGCGAAGAGGGAAGGTCGGCTCGTTCTCTACACCGGCATGGAAACCGATGAAGCGAATCTTTTCCTTGCGGAGTTCGCGAAAAAATACCCGTTCATCAAAACCGACTTGTTTCGTTCGAGCGGAGAAAAAGTTCAGACGAGATTTCTGGTGGAACACCGCGCCAATACCCATAGCGCCGATGTTTTTCAGACGAGTATCGTCCAGGTTTATCAACTAAAAAATCTCAAACTGCTAGCGCGCTACGCCAGCGAGGAGGCGACGGTATATCCCGAGGGTTTCAAGGACCCGCAGGGAACCTGGACAGCATTTTACCAAATTCCCTATGTGATCGGTTTCAACACGAGGCTGGTGGCGTCGAAGGACGTGCCGACGAGCTACGAAGATCTACTGCAACCGCGCTGGAAGGGCTGGATCGCTATGGAAACCGCGGAATACCAATGGTTCTACCACTGGATGCAGATTTTAGGTCGGGACAGGGGAACCGAGTTCATGAAAAAATTTGCCGGCCAAAATCTGCAGATGCGTGCCGGCCACACTTTATTGGCGCAGCTGGTGGCGGCGGGCGAAGCGGCGCTCGCGACGGTGGTGTATTCCAACCGCGTGGAGCGCATGAAAGCGAGCGGCGCGCCGATCGATTGGGTTAGATTCAAAGGGCCGACGATCACCGCGATCAATGCGGTCTCGATCCCGGCGCAGGCGCCTCATCCGAATGTGGCTCGGCTCTTCGTCGATTTCGTGCTGTCCAAGGAAGGGCAGAGTCTCTTGCGCGGCTTGCGGCGGGTTCCCGCTCGCCCGGACGTGCTGCCCGATCCGCCGGCGCTGACGAAAGGCCTGAATCTCTATCCCGCGCGGCCGGAGGGGATGATCGAAAGCTACAACGAAACCGTGGCGCTCTTCGATGAGATCTTCAATAAAGCGAAGTGAACTTAGTTAACTGTGCTATCCGTCATGCGATAGAGTCTCGCGAGATCATCCAGAATTCAGGCAATACAGAAAAACACAGACCAGATTTTACGATCTCCAATATTGGGGCAGACGAAAGAAGAAAAATCGCGCTGCGGCGGTCAGCCGCAAAAAGTTGCGCGTAGCCTTTGCTGAGTTGCCTTGTAATTTTTGCCATAGCCACCTGAGCATGAGAATACCGATGCGGACCGGCATATCTAATGTAACGAGCACTTTGTAACATCGCCCGCGCCACCGTCCGCAATGCTTTCCCAAATAGTACGCGTAAGAGCACTCTTGGCAGCGGTATGCGAAAGCCTCATCCAGTTTGGTGGCAACACTGCCCCAGTGAATCACTTGAGCCTCCGCTAGGTAGTACATTCTGCCGATTCGGGCCAAGCGAAGCGATAAATCCACGTCATCCAGACCATACTCGAAAGTCTCATCATAGCCGCCAATGCTCATGAATTGACTCTTTCGGACCATCAAGGCTGCTCCGACCAGTTGCTCAACGTAGGAGCTCTGTTTCAAATCAAAATTCACTTGACGGTATTCGCGGTCGGCGGAGCGGAAGATTCTGATCCACCGCAAAAACAGGATGCGATGCAGCAAGGCTCGAAAGTGCAATATCTTTCGCACAGTCTCCTGCGATTTGCCGTCCGGGTCAATGTGAGAGGGCACGACTTCGGACACGTCGGGATGTTGCTCGAGAAATTCGACCATTCTTGCGAGGCAGCCTGACGGAACCACCGTGTCGTTATTAAGGAACAACAACAAATCACCGCGGGCCCTCTGAGCGGCCTCATTGTTACCCTTGGCAATACCTTGGTGATGGCGCTTGCGGATTAAGCAGACCTGCGGAAATTCTGCCTCCACCATCGACGCAGAATCGTCTGTCGAACCGTTATCCAGGACAATGGTTTCAAGTGCCACATGCTTTTGCTCCGAATCGATTGATGAAAGCAGAGCACGCAGGTAGTCCCGACAGTTCCAGTTTACGATGCAGATTGAAAGGTCGAGTTTTACAGGAATTTCTGCGCTGGACAGCACTGTTTCGCGCAACAGGGTCACAGTGCTCCTTCCCGGGAATGCCCCTTCCCCCGGATGCCCGCCGCTTGTAGTCCTTAATGTTTACTATACGCAAATGGCGAATCGATCCAATCGGATCACGCTAGTGGAAAAACTCGGATTTTAACGCGCTTGGATCGCTTGAAGGCGCCTCTAAGTCGGCGCTGTCGAATGCTATTTGAGAATTTCTTTGAGCTTGGCAACCAGCGCCGGGTCCAGCTTCAATATTTCTCTCACGTTCTGTTCCAATTCGGCGCCGTCCATCGGATTGATGTCGAGATTTGCCTTCTTGGCCTCGGCGAGAAATTCCGGATCTTTCATCGTGTCCATGAAGGCTTTGCGGATAATTTGCACGCGGTCTTTGGGCGTGTTCGGCGGCAACACGTACGGGCGCACCGTGGGTCCGTGCACGCGCGACACCGTTGAGATCAGGAGCTTGGCCTCTTCCGTTTTGGCGTAACTCAGCGCCATGGGCAGCTTGGGAAATTCCGGGTGCGGCTTGAGAGTCGCCTGAAGGACGAGTTTCAGATCGCCGGTTTCCAATTCCTTGCGCCAGGTAGATTTGGTCGATTCCCACGAGTTGCTCAGGCCGGCGACTTCGCCGCTGTTGAAGGCAAGGCGCACGTCGGCCGTGCCTTTGTAGCCGGAGACGAGCTGAAGCGGCAGGCCGATGGTTGCTTTGAGAATGTTGGGAATGTCGTCCGAGCCGGAGCCGGACGCGACGCCGCCGAATTTGATGACCTGCTTGGAAGCAAGCCAGGCATCGACATCGGTGATGCCGGAGGCTTTGGAGATGCCGATGACGAAGTTATCCTGACCGGGCACGCCCACGTATTGAAACTTCGCTGCGTCGAACTCGATACCCGGTTTGCCCAGCAACTGCTGCAAAAATAGTCCGCCGATAAAATGGCCGACGGTGAGTCCGTCGGGCCGTGCGGCTTTATAGATATAGTTGGCCGAGATCATACTGCCGGCGCCGGGCATATTCTCGACGATCATCACTGGATTGCCGGGAATATGCTTGCCCATGTGGCGGCCGATGGCACGCGTGTAGGCGTCGTAACCGCCACCGGCCGTGAAGCCGACGATCATCCTGATGGTTTTGGCCTCGTAGAAGTTGGCCTGAGCGCGCAACACGGACGTTTGAGCGATGATCATCAAAAACGGCAGCAATATCAATTTAAAGAGTTTTGTCATGAAGGCTCCTCAATTCCGCGGGCATTTCTCGCGGTTCGGCGGTGAAACTGGGCGAATCTAAGTAAAAGGCACTGTGACTGTCAAGGTAAATTCGTGATCCAGAGTCGCGGGTGCAGTCGGAGAAGGCAATTTGACAGCCTCCGGCTACGGCTGTAAATTTCCACTTCAGTTGTTCGGCTCAAGAGAGGGAACATGATTCAACCCGTCGCATTGTCAGCGACCCACATGGAGTGCCGCGATCTGCGGGAATCGCTGGCGGTACTGACCGAGCTGCTCGCCTTTGAAAAAATTTCCGAAAGCGCGTGCGAAGTGACTCTCAAGCATCCCAATTCGCCGTGGATTCTAATTCTGCACGAGGCGGGTTCCGACGCGCCTGCGAAACCCATGCACAACCATTGGGGCGTGCGCGTGCAGACGACCGAGGAGGTCGATCGCGCCTTTGAATATCTGACTGCGCACAAGCAGCAGTACAAACTCGGCGCCATCGGCAAACCGACCTGGAGTCATGGCTCGTACTCCTGCTATTTCGTCGAGCCGGGAACGAACGGCTGGGAAATCGAATGCTATGAGGATTTCTCGCGCAAGGAAGCGGCGGCTCAGAAATTCGGCGGCGTGAAGAAGCCTCACTGGGAGGACATCTATCCGGAAGAGCGTTTTCCCGGCCGCGGCTACGTGCCGCAGGCGTTTACCCACGGCACGTTGGTGGCGACCGATCTCGAAGCCAACAAGGAGTTCTACACGAAAATTCTCAACCTCGAGGTGCACCGTTTCAGCACCCACGTGATCTACGTCAAGCACCCGAGCACCAAAACCTATATCGTCTGCGCGTTGCGCGAGAATCCCAAGGTTTTTTCACCGAACTTTCGCAACACGCTGACTTTGGATTCTCAGAGCGCGGTAAAGGATGCCTACGGCGAATTTGAAGCCCGCGGTAAAGAGGTGGGTGTCAGCGAACTTTTTCCGCTGCAGGAGCGAGAGTCCGGGGCATCATTTTATTTCCGCGATCCCGGGACGAATTGCTGGGAACTTACGTCTGCGAACTGATGGCCCTCACCCCAACCCTCTGCCTAGGTGAGGGTGTAAGACGTCATTGAGACTGAATTGAATTGCGGTTCCTGGGGCAAGCAACAGTGAACGAGAATCCTATGACTGAAAAACCGCTTGAGCAGATGGGCTTGCGCGATCTCCGCGGCATCATGCGGCAGAAGGTTCCGGCGGAGGCGTGGAAGCATTTCAACGGCGCGGCTGAGACCAAAGCGACATTTCACCGCAATCCGCGCGCCTTTCACCAGTATCTCTTTCGCCAGAAAATTTTTCACGATGTTTCCGAGCCCGATATTTCCATCGAGCTTTTCGGCAAAACCTTGCCAGTTCCCGCGATCACCGCGCCGGTAGGCAGCTTCAGCCTGATCGCTCACGACGCCGAACGCGAAGTCGCGGAGGGCACGGATCACGCCGGCGCGATGATGTTTGTCAGTCAGGCGTCACATCTGAGCCTCAACGAGTGGCGCGGCAACGGCACCGCGCCGCTGGTGTTCATGGCCTACATGAATCGTGGCAAACCGGAAGTCGAAGAGTACGTCAAAACCGCCGAAGACTTGGGCTTTGCCGCGGTCGGCATCACCATGGACACGGTGCGGCCGGCAAAGGTCGGTGATGAGGTGCCTTTGTCGACCAAAGACGGCAAGCCGCGCAAAGGGCACAAATCGACGCCTAAAGACATCGAATGGATGAAGCAGCGAGTGTCGCTGCCGGTGGTCGTCAAAGGCATCATGGGCGCCGATGATGCGCGCGCGGCGGTCAATGCCGGCGCCGATGCTCTGGTGGTTTCAAACCACGGCGGGCGTATTCTCGACTTCAATCGGGCTGCACTGGAAGCGCTGCCCGAGGTCGTCGATGCGGTGGGCAACAAAGTTCCGGTGCTGCTCGACAGCGGCGTGCGCAGCGGCGGCGATATCGTCAAAGCGCTTGCGCTCGGCGCCAAAGCGGTGCTCACCGGCCGGCCGGTGGCCTGGGGCGTCGGCGCGTTTGGCGTGCGCGGGGTCGAGCGGGTATTCGCGATTTTTGCCGAAGAGATGCAACGTGTGTTGACCCTGACCGGAGTCGCGCGCGTGCGCGATGTGACCAAAGCGATTCTATTTCGCGACGAGCTGGGAGGACCGCGCAGCCTATGATTTTTGTCATCTGGGCGATTATTTTCGTGCTCGGTATCTGGATCATCTCCACTTACAATGGCCTCACGGCCCTGCGCCTGCGCATGCAAAACGCCTGGCATCAGATCGACGTGCAGCTCAAACGGCGCTACGACCTGATTCCCAACCTGGTCGAGACCGTCAAAGGCTACATGCAGTACGAACAGGATACGTTGCAAAATGTCATCGAAGCGCGCAGCCAGGCCATGGCGGCCAAGGGAGTGAAGGAGAACGCCGAGGCGCAGACGGCTTTGACTCAGTCCCTCGGCAAAGTCTTCGCGCTGATGGAAAATTATCCCGAGCTCAAGGCGAGCAAGAACGTTCTCGATCTGCAGGAAGAACTGACCACCACCGAAAATCAGATCGCTTTCGCGCGCCAGTACTACAATGACCTGGTGACTCAGTACAACACCAAGCTGCAGGTTTTCCCGTCGAACATGCTCGTCGGAATATTCGGTTTCAAACCGAGCGAGCTTTTTGAAATCGCCGAGACGGAAAAAGCGCTGCCGCGGGTGAATCTTTCGCTTACCCGCTAGCTGAGGGCTGCCGCTGGACACACCGCCGGTTTTGGACTTCGCCCAGCGTCAGGCGCAAAACCAGCGCTGGAGCGCGGCCCTCGTGCTTCTGTTCATTGTGTTTTTTCTCTTCATCGGCGGCGCCGTCGATTATCTTCACTTCGATATTCTCGCGCCGGGAAAGCCGGCATTTCCGATCGCAACCGTGCTGTCGCTGGGCTTCGCCGCGTTCGCCACATTGACCGCCTACTACGGCGGCGGCGATATCATTCTTTCTTCGCTTGGCGCGGAAAAGCTCAATCTGCAGATTCCCGAGCATCGCGAGCTGCACAATGTCGTCACGGAAATGGCGCTCGCTTCGGGTTCGGTCATGCCGAGAATCTTTGTCATCTTCGATCCTGCGCCCAACGCCTTAGCCACCGGCACCAATGAAAAGAACGCCGCGATCTGCGTGACCAGCGGGCTGCTGGCTTTGATGGATCGCGAGGAAACCCAGGGCGTGATCGCCCATGAGATGTCGCATATCCGCAACGAGGACGTCTTGTTGATGACCTTGGTGAGCATTCTACTCGGCGGCATCGCAATCCTCGCCGATTGGAGTAGGCGCGGCTTCTACAGATCGAGCTCGGGCCGGCGGCTGAGCGGGAAGAATCCGCTGGTGTTTATTCCGCTCATAATTCTGATCGCGTTTTCGCCGCTGATCGCGCGGCTCTTGGCGATGGCGGTGTCGCGCCAGCGCGAGTATCTCGCCGACGCCACCGCAGCGCAGTACACGCGCAATCCGCGTGGTTTGGCCCGTGCGCTCGAGAAAATCCGCGACGCAGCCATGCCGTTTCACAAGGCGACCCGCGGCACAGCACATTTATTCTTCATCAATCCGCTGCGCCGGCCTGTGAACGAGCGCGACGGAAAACTGGCGGATCTGCTGGCCAGCCATCCGCCCATCGAGCGGCGCATCGCGCTCCTGTATCGCATGGCCGGTTTGAGGCAGCCATCGGTGGATCGTTCAAAGGTACAATCTCCCGCTATTCAAGGGCTAGGCACCGGGGGCTGAGCATGCTGCGCTGCCCGCAATGCGATCGGGACATGAGCGAAGTCGTCGTGCACGGCAACCCCGGCTCGCTGATTCAGCTCGATCAATGTGGCAAATGTGGCGGTATCTGGTGCGACAAGTGGGAGCTTTTTCCGGTGCAGGCGGAAGAAGCGGATCGCTTGGATCCGCTCGATAAAGATCTTTTGCGCGACGCCTTGCCGCTGCCGCAGAAAACTCTCTACTGCCCGCGCTGTGCCGATGCGCTGGCGGTTTTTGCCGATCCGATACTACCGAAGGAAATCCAATTGCAGCGCTGCCGCCACTGCGACGGCATCTGGCTCAACCGCGGCCAGTTTCACCGCTATAAGGATTACCAGCGCAGCACCCGCTTGGCGAAAATGGACAAAGACGAAATCATCGCCAAGCTGCCAGAAGCATACGCCGATCCAAAAGCCTGGGTGACAACCGGCACCAAGGGAATTTACGCCTACCTGCGCGGAGAGGAAGACGATAGCGCCGAGCTTGTCGGCGAGAGTCTCGCCGATGCGGCGAAGCTCGTGTTGCAGAGTCTAGTGCGGATGATTCTGGGAATTTGACTGCGGCGATTCTATACGAGCGCGATCAGATCGATTTCCACCAGAGCGCCGCGCGGTAAATCCGCTACTGCAACCGTGGAGCGCGCGGGCTTGGCGTGGCTGAGATATTCGCCGTAGACTTCGTTCATACCGGCAAAATCGCCGATGTTTTTCAAAAACACCGTGGCTTTGACGACGCGATCGAGCGAGGAGCCGGCGGCTTCGAGAACGCCTTTGAGGTTTTCCATCACCCGGCGGGTTTGAACCGCGATACCGCCCTCGACGAGATTGCCGGTCTGGGGATCGAGTGGAATCTGCCCGGAAGCGTAGACGAAATCGCCGACCTGGATCGCCTGTTCATAAGGGCCGATGGCCTTGGGTGCTTTGTCCGTGCTGATGACTTTCTTCTGCATGGCGCTGCTCCTCCGATCTGCTGCAACTTATAGCAGGATTTGCCCGAGCCGCAACGCGGCGATGCTACGCTTGCGCCCGGCGCGCCGGATATGGTTGAGTAAGAACTATACGAATGAAGCTGATGACGGCGCATAAAATTCTCATCGCCAGCGCGGCGGTGTTCTTCTGCTTTTTCGCCGCCTGGGAGTTGCGGAATTATTCTGCGAACGGCGATTTTTGGGCGATGGCGCGAGCGGGGCTGTACTTGGTAGTGGCCGTGGGCTTCGGTGTTTATTTCAGGAATCTCGACCAATTGTACAAGCTGAAATAACCGCATGGAACCGGCGCCTTTCCTGGTCGAAGTTTCCGAGGAGCAGATTCGCCGTGAAAGGCAAAAGGCGCGCGAGCTTCGCGCCAGCCCGTGGTGGAAGCGCAAGCGCGCGGCTGGAATCTGCCATCATTGCAGCGGTCGCTTCACGCCGAAAGAGCTGACCATGGATCATCTGGTGCCGATCGTCCGCGGCGGCAAATCGACCAAAGGCAATCTGGTACCGAGCTGTCAAAAGTGCAACGCCGAACGCAAATATCACCTACCCTTCGAGCAGGTGTGAGAGTAAGATAAGCAAACGGAATCGGGTGAGCCGCTAACTCTCGAGCCGGAGGTCCCCAATCATGGAAAATTTTTTGGTGCGCACCATGTCGGACACCGTGGAAACCGATATCGAACGCGTTCACGTGATCGCCAACGAACTGCTGCCGCGCTACGGTCTTCCGCCGCTGAGCTTCGAACAACTCAGAAAGATCGCCGACGGTCCTTTCGATTTGTTTCTGATCCCGGTGATTTTTGCCAAGGAATATGAAAAGGACCGCAACCTGCCATTCAACGAAGCCAAGCGCGTGGAGATCCGGCGCCAGGCGCTCGAGATCGCGCGAAAGCACGGTTACGACGTGAACCCGCCGAAATTTATCGACGGCATCGAGGCATCGCTGAAAGAAACCAAGGAAGCCGGTCTGCGCAACATTCTCATGACCACCGGAGGACGGCGCTACAAGCATCAGGCGATGGAGAAGGCCGGCATCGGCGGCTACTTCGAAGAGATCGTCGACCGCGACGAAACCTATTACGCAAAAGAACAGGGCCTTTATCATCTCTATCGGAAGCACAAAACTGGACAAATGCGGCTGGTCCTGCTCAGCGGCACCGCGACCTACATTCGTGCCGGCAACAACGCAAACGGTTGTAAGGTCGGCGACACCTACCTCGAAGTGATTCCGATCGCGTTCGCTACCGAGCATTCCTACAATGATGAGGAGACGCTGAAAGCTGCGAACCCGGCGGCGCTAATTCACGGCTACGGCGAATTGCTGCCCGCGTTGAAAAGAATTTCTCCTTTGGGCTAGCTACAGGGCGCGAAGATTTGGAGATTTTAGTTTCGCCCGACGGTATTGCTTACGCTCAAATGGAATTGCCGAAATCTTTTCTCGAAGGGCGCGTCATCGTCAAAGTCGGCGATATCACCAAGGAAGCGGTGGATGCGATCGTCAACGCGGCCAACGGCACTTTGCTGGGCGGCGGCGGGGTGGACGGCGCGATTCACCGCGCGGGAGGACCGGAGATCCTGGCCGCGTGCAAGGAAATCCGCCGCGTACAACTTCCTGACGGCCTGCCGACCGGTCAGGCGGTCATTACCACAGCGGGAAAATTGCCCGCCAAAAATGTGATTCACACCGTCGGTCCGGTTTATGGTCGGGGCGGCGCGGATAAAGCCGAGCTGCTCGCTGCGTGTTATACCAATTCACTGAGACTCGCGGTCGATAGCGGCCTTCAGACGATTGCGTTCCCCGCGATATCCACCGGCGTCTACGGCTATCCGACCGATGAGGCGGCCGAAGTTGCTTCGCTCGCTGTCGGCAAGTTCGTTAGCACCGACCGGAGCCTCAAAGAAATTCGGCTGGTATTCTTTGGCGCGGGCGACGCGGAGTCGTTCTTGAAACACCACGTTTTCAGCAATTAGAAAAATTTGAGGACCGAGTCAGCATGAGCGAGCCCCAAGAAAAATTTCTTCCCGTCCGCGTCGGCATCGAAGGTGTTTCCTACTCTTTGACCCACGTGCCGGATCTGGTGCGCTACGGCTCCAAGCCGTTGCGCGAGCTGCGCGCGCGTCCCGCGCTCGGCGCAGAACTGGCGACGCGGCTACGCGATTTTCGCGCGGCGACAGCGTACGCGCCGCATCAAGTCTACATCGGCAACATCGCGCCCGCGGATCTCGGCAACCTGCCGAAGCCCTGGTACGAGAGATTGATCGAAGGCGCGACCGTGGAAGGGCGTTTCGGCGATCTCGTCGATCAGTCGAAGTTCTACGCTCTGCTCGCCGGCGCGGATCAGTTCGATCTGGTTTCTTTTGAATCCGATTGGTTTCGGGAACACGCGGCAACGCATTCGATCGGGCGCGCGCCGCGGCTGCGTTCGCTCGCCGAAATCCAGGCGCTCTGTGACAAGGGCGCTCTGGGACTCTACGACGGCGCGCGTCTGGTAGGCGCCTTCGAAGCCGCGCACGAAGAAGACGCGAGTCTCGCCGCCGAAGTGTTGCTGGAGAATCTCGCCGGCAAAGTCAGCGCGGCACATTCGTTGCGCCTGGTGCTGAAGCAGCTCGCCCTCGCGCCGGCGGATATCGATTTCGTGATCAGTTGTTCGGAAGAGGCGGTCGGTGATCGCTACAATCGCGGCGGCGGCAATCTCGCCAAGGCGATCGCCGAGGACGTTGGCTGCGTCAACGCTTCGGGTAGCGATACCAAGGCATTCTGCGCCGGCCCAATGTACGCCATGGTGCACGGCGCCAGCCTGATTCAATCCCGTGTGGCCAAACGAGTTGCCGTGGTGGCCGGCGGTTCGCTGGCCAAGCTCGGCATGAAATTCGAATCGCACCTGAAAAATAAGATGCCGGTCCTGGAAGACGTGCTCGGCAGCTTCGCAGCGATTCTTTCCGCGCCGCAGCCGGGACAGGTTTGCATGCGGCTCGATTCCGCCGCGTTTCATCCGGTCGGCGCAGGCGCGTCGCCGCAGATCATGGCCGAATGCCTCGCCGAAAAGCCGCTGGCCAAACTGGGCATGAAACTCACGGACGTCGATCGCTACGGCGTCGAGCTGCACAATCCCGAGATCACAGTGCCGTCCGGCAGCGGCGATGTGCCGCGGACTAATTATCTGACCCTGGCCGCGTTGGCGGTGATGCGCGGCCAGATCCAGAAGAATCAGATGGAAGATTTCATCCGCGCTCGCGGCATGCTCGGTTACGCGCCGACCCAGGGCCATATTCCTTCGGCGATTGTCTACCTGGGTCACGCCATGGACGCCTTGCAGCGCGGCGCGACTCGCAATACTTTATTGATCGCCAAGGGAAGCTTGTTTCTCGGTCGGATGACCCAGCTATCGGACGGTTGTTCGTTCATGCTCGATCGCAACGAAGAGTAAACGGAGGTCGAATGCTCAGAGGTAAGAAAATCATCGCCATCGGGGAGCGCGACGGCGTGCCCGGCCCGGTGATCGCCGAATGTCTGGAAGGCGCCGGCTACGAGGTCGTTTTCCAGGCTACTGAGTGCTTTGTTTGAACCGCTGCAGGCGCGATGAACTTTGAGAACCAAGGGGTCATCAAGCGCCTGGCGGACCAGTATGGTCCGGAAAATCTGACAGTAATCTTGGGCAATGGCGAGGCCAACGGCGTGGAAGTGTTTGCCGAGACCGTCACCCAGGGCGATCCGAGCTACGCCGGACCGCTGGCCGGGGTGGCGCTCAAGATCCCCGTGTATCACGTTCTGGAAAACGAAGTGATGACGGAACTGCCGGAAAAGCTGCGCGACGAAAAACTGCAATTGTCTTCGCTGGTCATCGACGTCGAACCGATGCACCAGGTGCTCGAGGCTTCGCGGGAAAAAATCTAACTCAGTTCAACGTTCAAGGTGCAAGCGGAATGGAGCCGCTTCCCTTGAACGTTGAACGCCTCATTTTCGGTACAGTCCTTTAATAAATCCGGAATCGTCGAGTTCCTTTATAAATCGCGTGTCAATATAGTCCTTGACGTTGGCTTGCGCGGCTTTAGGATTTTTCTCGGCCATATCCTGCAAAATTAACTGGTAACCGTCGGCGGGCGGGTAGGGTGCGTCGGGCATGAACTTGGTATGCCAGTCCCACGCTTCGTCGAGAATTGTTCGATCCTCGACCCGCGAATACTTGCGCATGATTTTGATCGTGTCTTCCTTGTGCGTTTTGAAATAGTGGATCGCCTCCACGTAGGCGCGCATGTAGCGGCGGATAAAATCCGCATTCTCACGGATCAATCTTGTCGAAGTGTAGATTCCGTTCTGAGGAAACGGAATCTGCAGCGCCACCATGTCGACCACGGTCGGATAGCCGAGCTTTTCCGCCATTGCTTTGCCCGCCTCGGTGACTACGGTAAAATTGACGATGCCTTTTTGCAGCGCCACCATACGTTCGATGGCGCCGCCGATGACCCGCAGGTTCACGTCCTTCAGTGGATCGATGCCGATCCGCTTCAAGCCGACTTTGAGCGCAAACTCCGCCGTGGTGCCGGCGATGTGGTTGCCGCCGATCTTGCCTTTTAAATCTTCGGCTTTTTTGATGCTCGGCTGCGCCACCAGGTAGTACGGCAGCACGTTGACGTTGCCGGCGATGGCAACCACATCGCCGCCCGCGAGCCGCGCGCTGGCCAGGCCCGGGCCGCCGCCTTCGCCGATGGGAATTTCGCCGGCAAGAATCGACTGGATGCCGCGCACGCTGCCCGAGATAAAAATCACCGTGGCGTCGATGCCGTACTTGTCGAAGATCCTCGCGTCTTTCGCCACCTGGATGACCGACGAAGAACCGGGAGTGGTCGAGATGTACGCGGTGTTGAGTTTGTCCGCGCTCCACGAGAGGTCGATGTTGGCGGCGAGCGCCGCGGCCACTATGAAAAGAAGAATCCCGATCTTTTTTGGCTTCACGGTTCCTCCTGCGTCTGAGCGGTTGTCGGCACCAAGTTACTGAATCCGGCGGCTTCGCGCAAAGGCAATTTTCATCACGTTGACTTCCCGGAGGTTTTCCACTTCAATCTATGCGAATGAAAAAATCCGTGGATCTCGTCATGTTCGACCTCGACGGCACGCTTGCGGACACCGGCCGAGATCTCGCCGGCTCGGTCAATTTTACCCGCGGCCATTTCAACCTCGAGCCTCTGCCTGAGGAATGGATCCACGCGCAGGTGGGGCGCGGCGTGGAATATCTCCTCAAACATGCCTTGCCGGAAAAGAGCCCGGAAGATTTTCCGCAGATTCTGCACACTTTTCTCGGCCACTACGAGCGCCACCTTCTAGACGGTACGGTGCTTTATCCGGGCGTGCGCAACGTGCTCGATTATTTTCGCACCAAACATCGTGTGGTGGTGAGCAACAAAATGTACCGTCTCGCGCTCGCGGTGGTGCGCGGGCTTGGAGTGGAAGATTGTTTCGACGCGGTCCTCGGCGGCGACAGCGCGGCGGAAAAAAAACCCCATCCGGCGCTGTTGCACGTTGCAATGCGCCGCTTTCAAGTGTCGGCGCCTAGCGCGTTGATGGTCGGCGACGGCAACACGGACATCGAAGCGGGAAAACGCGCTGGTGTCATCACCTGCGGCGTGACCTACGGCCTGGGTAACAAGAGCGAGCTCATCACTGCGGCGCCGGATTACTTGATCGATGATCTCACCGAGCTTTACGAGCATTTCTGCTGATTAAAATTGACCGGAGGAAAATCATGGCTGAAAAAATTCCCGAGATTGTGAAAGAGCTATGCGCCAAACCGGTATTCGCCCATCTCGCGACCATCGACAAAGATGGCGGACCACAGGTAACGCCAGTCTGGATCGATTTCGATGGGTCACTCGTCTGGATCAATACGGCGAAAGACCGTGTCAAGGACAAAAACATGCGACGCGACAAACGCGTAGCTCTTTCTATCCTCGACCCCGACAATGCCTACCGCCACGTGGCGATGCGCGGCGAGATCGTGGAGATCACCGAGAACGGCGCCGATGCGCACATCGATCGCATGGCGAAAAAATATCTGGATAAGGACCGCTATCCGTTTCGGAGCCCGGGTGAAGTACGGGTGATTTATAAGATTCGTCCGGTGAAAGTCGCGACCATGGGCTAGGCGCGGCCGTCGCCGAGCGCGGTTTCCGGCTCAGTGCTCGGGCGCCTGACAGACCGGCGCGCCGCTGTTGGCGAACTTATTGAGCGCCGCCAGCGCCGCGACTTTGTAGCATTCGGCCAGGGTGGGATAGTTAAAAACCGCGTCGACGAAATAGTCGAGCTTGCCGTTGTGGGCGATCACCGCCTGGCCGATGTGAACCAGCTCGGTGGCGCCTTCGCCGATCACGTGCACGCCGAGCAGCGCACGGGTCTCGCTGTGAAATAGTAATTTCAGCATGCCCACCGTGTCGCCGATCAACTGGCCGCGGGCGATCTCGCGATAACGCGCCACGCCGATCTCGTAGGGGATCCCGTCGCGGGTGAGCTCGTCTTCGTTCCGCCCGACCATCGAGATCTCCGGGATAGTGAAGATTCCATAGGGCAGGAGATGGGACGAGTTTTCGCAGCCGAGGCCGAAGGCGTGGCAGGCCGCATGACGCCCCTGCTGCATAGACGTAGAGGCCAGCGCGGGAAAGCCGATGACATCGCCCGCCGCGTAAATATGCGCCAGCGAGGTTTGAAAGTTTTCGTTTACCTTCAGCCGGCCGCGCTCGTCGGGCACAATGTCGATGCTTTCCAGGTTGAGGGCTTTGGTGGCGCCGATCCGCCCCGCCGAATACATGAGCAAGGGCGCGCCGATTTTCTTGCCGCTTTTTAGCTGAATCGAAACCGAATGATCGGCAGATTTCTGAATGCCGATCACTTCTTCATTGAAGCGCAGTGTCACGCCGACATTGCGCATCTGGTATTGCAGCGATTCGATAATTTCACTGTCGACGAATTCGAGCAGCCGGGGCCGCCGCTCGATCAGCACAACCGGGATGCCCAAAGTCGCGAGGATGGACGCGTATTCGCAGCCAATCACACCGGCGCCGACGATCGTCAGAGATTTCGGCAATTGCTTCAGCGACAGCAGGCCGTCGCTGTCGACAATGGTTTCGTTGTCGAACGGAATTTCCGGCGGTCGCGCCGGCTCGGTGCCGCAGGCGACAACGATGTAGTCCGCCGTGTGCTCGTTGGTTTCCGAATCTTGCTTGATCGAGAGGCGATGGGGATCGAGGAATGACGCTGTGCCGATCATGAAGTCGACTGAATTGCGGATGAGCTGGCTCTGGATGACTTCCTGCTCGGCCTTGATCACGTGATCGCAGCGCTGCGACAGGTCTTCGAAGGTAATGTCTTTTTTGACGCGATAGCTGGCGCCATAAAGATTGCGCTGGCGAAACCCGGAAAGAAAAAGCACCGCCTCGCGAAGCGATTTGCTGGGGATGGTGCCGGTGTTGATGCAGATGCCGCCGGCGACTTTCTTGCGCTCGATCACGCCGACTCTCTTGCCGACCTTGGCGGCTTGGATCGCCGCCTTTTGGCCGGCGGGTCCGGAACCAATCACCAACATGTCGTAATGCGCCATGTTCTATCCGCTCGTGAAACTTCCTATAATCGCAGCGCCCGATCGCTATCCTTCAACTTTTCGTAAGCGCGCAGGCCAATAGCGACGTCCATGAGGCCGGTGCCCTGGAGCTTGAACAAAGTGATCTGGCTGTCGTTGGTGCGGCCCGCGACGTTGCCAAGCAGCAGGCTCGAAATTTCATGCACCCGGTCCCACTGGGTGATTCGGTCGCGCACGGCGCGAAAAATATCGCTCTCATTGACGCACACGGTTTCCTTCGAAGTGACAAAGATCGATTCCGCACGGCGCATCGTTGTGTCATCGATCTCCTGGCGCGTGCGGGTCTTATCGCCGTTGGCAATTGAAGTCACGTGCACTCCCTCCGGCAATCGGTCTCCGTCAAAAACTGGCTCCTTGGAATTGGTCGCCGTGATGACGATATCGGCGTTTTCCAGCGCTTCTTCAGGACTTGTGGCGGCCTGAACCGATAAATTCAGCTCGTGGCTGAGCTTTTCGGCGAGCCATTGACGGCGCGCGGGCGTAGGACTGTAGATTTTCGCCTCTGTCAAATCTCTGACGGCGGCGGCCGCCTTGAGCTGGCTTTCCGCGTGGGCTGCGCTGCCGAAAAGCGCCGCGCGCCGCGCATCGGCGCGCGCCAGATGCTTCGCGCCGAGAGCGCCCGCCGCGGCGGTGCGGTTTTCGTTGATCGAACAGTTGTTAAACAGGATCAGCGGCGCGCCGGTCTCGACGCTGTATAGAATCACTGTTTCGTTGTGGAGCCGTCGATCGAGATCGGTCTGCAGATAAGCGCCCATGGCGCCGCGCACGGAGCCCGGCAAAAGGCCGAAAATCATGCGGTTCGGATGATGTATCCGCCGGCGCGGCAGCTCAAAGGCGCGGCCCAGCGCCGCCTCCTTGAGTGCGTCCTCGACCGCCTCGATCATTTCTTTCATCGAGAGAATTTCGTGAACGGGCGTGTCCTTGAGAAAAAGCATTTTGGTGTCGAATCGCGTTGACGATCAACGCGCTGAGATTCAATGCGAGCGTGAAACGCGGCTTAAATAATTCTAGCGCAGAGCCGTTGAAGGGGTCAACCAAGCGGTAAACGAATTTTGTTAAGCGAAGGTTAAGTGAGCGCGCTTGCGCTCGGCGTCAAGCGGAGTTCCCAATAACGCGCATAGCGCGACATGCCATAGCTGCAAAGCCAGTAAATTACTGCGATGAACAGATAGAGCTCGAAGGGACGAATTTCCCGGTTGTTGACGATCTGCGCGGCCTTGGTGAGATCGACGTAGCCGATGATCGAGGCAAGCGAAGTGTCTTTCAGCAAAACGATAAACTGCGTCACCAACGCCGGGATCATATGGCGCAGTGCCTGCGGCAGGACCACGTGGCGCATCATCTGAGAGTGCGTGAGTCCGGCGGCGGTGGCGGCCTCGATTTGACCGCGTGGCACGGACTGGATGCCGGAGCGTACGATCTCGGCCAGATAGGCCGCCTCGAAGACGACGAAGGCGGTCAGCGCTACCACGTATTCGGGAAGCGTAGTCCCCATAAGCGCCGGGATAATGAACCAGAACCAGAAAATAACCATCACGAGCGGCACGCCGCGAAAGAATTCCACATAGACTCCAGCGGCAAGAGAGAGCCAGCGGGCGCGCGCGAGGCGCGCCAACGCAATCACGGTACCGAGAACAAATCCCAGCGCGATCGCCGGCACGGCCAGGCGCAAGGTGCCGCCGGCAAAGCTGCCAAACCCGAAGAATCCCTGGACCATCAGAAAAGAAAAATTCTGGAAGATGACTTGAAAATCCATTTTCATGCTTCTCCCATAGTTCTTCTCGTGATCATTCCCGGTATCGCGGTGCGCCGCTCGATCTGCGCGCTAACCGCCGAGATCACCAAAGAGAGCAAGAGATAAATGGTCGTGCCGGCAACGAGAGCTTCGAATGCCTTGGCCGTGTAGGTTTCGATCTGGCGCACTTGAAAGGTCAGTTCGGCGACGCCGATAGTGAGCGCGATCGATGAATTCTTTAACAGGGCCAATGTTTCGTTGGTCGCCGGTGGCACGATCAGCCGGAGCGCGACGGGAAGGATGACCAATCGATAGCTTTGCGCGGTGGTCAAACCGGTGGACGCCGCCGCCTCGAATAGAGTTTTGGGAATCGCGCCGATGCCGGAGCGGATCACCTCGGCGAAGCGCGCGCCGTGATAAACACCGAGAGCGAAAACGCCGGCCCAGAATTCAACGCCGTGATCGAAGAGCCAGTCCTGAAAAGCCTGCGGCACGAGCGGCGGCACGGCGAAGTACCAAAAAAACATCCACACCAGCAGCGGTACATTGCGAAAGAATTCGACGTACCCCGCGGCCAGCCAACGCAGCGGCAGGATCGGCAAAGTCCGGAGCGCGCCGCAGACGATGCCGAGCATGACCGCGATCAACCAGCCGATCAACGAAAGCTCCAGAGTGGTTGCGATCCCCTGAATCAGCAGTGCGCCGGTCTGACCGCTCCAGAGAACGCTCCAGTCAAATCGGTAAGTCATTTAGGCGTGAGTCGTGAAGGAAGAAGGTAAGACGTAGGCCACGCAACGAGTTGGTTAAATTTTTCTCCTCACGCCTCACCCATTTCGCCTTACGTTTTTTCCTACTTGGGCACCACTTGCATTTGCAGAAAGCGCTTGATTTCGGCTGTCATGGGGTAGGGGACTTCCCCTTTGACGCCGAACCATTTGTCATAGATCTCGAAATAAAGGCCCGAGGAGATGGCATTCATCAGACCGACGTTGACCACCTGGCGGAAATCGGAATCGTTCTTGCGCATCGCCATGCCGTAGGGTTCGTAGGAAAAAAACTCGCCGACCACGGCGTAGTCGTCGGGTCGAGGCGCTTTGGCGCGCAGCCCGGCCAACTGGATGCCGTCGTTGGTGTACGCCTGAACTTGTCCTTGCGCCAGAGCCTGAAACGCTGCGGGCTGGTCAGGAAATTCGAGCAGCTTGGCAGTCGGCACACGTTCGCGAATCAACTTGGCGTTGGTCGAGCCTTGCTGCGCTGCGACCCGTTTGCCTGCGATGCTCTGGATGTTTTTGATCGGGCTGCCTTTCTTGACGAGGAATTGCGCGCCGGTGGCGAAGTAGGTCAGGCTGAAATCAACCTGCTCGCGGCGCGATTGGGTATCGGTCATGGTTTCGGCGATCAGATCGACCGCGTTGGAAGTCAAAAGCGGAATACGCGTCTGGGGCGCGGACTCCTTTTTTTCCAGTTTGATATTCTTGTTGAGCTTCTGATGGAGCACCGGGAGGATTGTCTTCTCGACCAGATCGATGCAGAAGCCGACCCATTCATTGTTTTTGTTGATGTAGCCAAAGGGCGGCGAACCCGTGCGCGTGCCGATCACCAGCACGCCGCCTTTGTCGATTTTTTCAAGAGTTTGAGTGGGCGCCGAAACTGGGACGACAAGAATGCCGCAAACCACGGTCCACCATAGCAAGAAAATTTGCTTCATGTCCTGCTCCTCAATGGGAAAGAATCTTGCTCAGGAACTGCTGCGCGCGCGGCGACTCGGGCGCGGCAAAGAACTTTTGCGGCTCGCTCGCCTCGATGATTTGTCCCTGATCCATAAACACAACGCGCTGGGCGACGCGCTTGGCGAAACCCATTTCGTGGGTGACCACGACCATGGTCATGCCGTCGCGCGCCAAATCGGTCATCACTTCCAGCACTTCGTTGATCATCTCCGGATCGAGAGCCGAAGTCGGCTCGTCGAACAGCATGATCTTCGGCGACATGGCGAGGGCGCGCGCAATCGCGACCCGCTGCTGCTGGCCGCCGGAAAGATTGGCGGGATAGACTTGGGCCTTGTCGGGAATGCCTACGCGCTCGAGGAGATCCTTGGCGATTTTTTCGGCTTCGCTCTCAGCCAGGCCTTTCACTTTCACCGGGGCGAGCGTGATGTTGCGCAGCACGGTCATGTGTGGATAGAGGTTGAAAGATTGAAAGACCATGCCGGCCTGAGCGCGAAGGCGCGCGGTGTCGAGCTTCGGGTCGAGTAACGAAATGCCGTCGACGACGATGTCGCCGGACTGAATCGTCTCGAGCCGGTTGATGCACCGGATCAGAGTGCTCTTACCGCTGCCGCTCGGACCGCAAACGACTAAGACGGTGCCCGCCGCGATCGTGAGATCGATGTCCTTGAGAACATGCAGCGAGCCGAACCACTTGTTGACCTTGCGAAATTCGATCACGACCAGCGAATGGGAATTTCCGACGAGATTGCAAACGGATGAGCGGCATACTATATGAACAACGGCTTTTTGCAACCACGGCGAAATCGTGGATGATCGAGCAGCAATTGCAGCTTATGCTTCGATCATTGATCCTTGGCCGCGAATCGCGTGCGCTTCCAAATCTTCCGAAACGCGAAAGTTTTTGTCGACGATGGACGTCTATCTGATTCGGCACGGCGACGCCGTTTCGGCGGCTGAAAATGCCGAGCGCCCGCTTTCAGTTATCGGCCGCCAGCAGGCGGCGCGCGCAGCCCGCGCCATCGTCGAACATGACGCCACCGTTTCGGAAATCTACCATTCCGGCATCCTGCGCGCCCGGCAGACCGCGGAGATCATCGTCCAGGCGCTTAATCCCGCGCGAATTGTTGAGTCGCACGCGGGATTGTTGCCGGAGGACGATCCTGCGATCGTTGCGGCGGAACTGTATGGCCTCGAGCATTCGATCGCACTGGTCGGGCATTTGCCTTACATGCGCCGGCTGGCGGGACTGCTGATTTACGGCGATCTTGAGCGTGCGGCAGTTGATTTTCTACCGGCGACGGTGCTCTGTTGCTCGCGGTTCGATGCGCGCTGGAAAATCAGCTGGATATCGGCGCCCGGCGAGTGAGGCATAGTTGACCCCTGCCGAGGGATGTTCTAAAAGAATCAGCAGGCGCGAAGGTCAAGCGGAAAGGTAAATCCATGCCCTCAGAGACACTGACGATCACCGATAATCGGACGGGAAAACAGTACGAGATCTCGATCAAAAACGGCGCCATCAAAGCGACCGATCTATTCCAGATCCGGATCTCGGAAGAGGAAGGACTCGTCAGTTACGATCCGGGCTTCATGAACACTGCGTCCTGCCAAAGTAAAATTACCTATATAGACGGCGATCGCGGCATTCTTCGCTACCGTGGCTATCCGATCGAGCAAATCGCCGAAAAGAGCAGCTATTTAGAGACCGCCTATTTGATTCTCTACGGCGAGCTGCCTAACAAGACCCAGCTCGAAGACTGGACCCACAACATCACCTTTCACTCGATCATCCATGAAAATATCAAGAAGGTTATTGATAGCTTCCATCATGAAGCTCATCCGATGGGCGTCTTAATCAGCACAGTGGGGGCGCTTTCGACCTTCTATCCCGAGGCCAAAAAGATCTTCGACGTAAAGACGCGCCGCGCTCAGACCTATCGCTTGATCAGCAAGATGCCGACCCTTGCCGGGTTTGCCTACCGCCACAGTTTGGGTTTGCCGTACTCGTATCCCGATAACGATCTGAGCTACACCGGTAACTTCCTCAACATGCTTTTCAAGATGACCGAGCTCAAGTACAAGCCGAACCCGGTGCTCGAGCGCGCTCTCGATATTCTCTTCATCCTGCATGCCGATCACGAACAAAATTGCAGCGCCAACGCGATGCGCAGCGTGGGCAGCTCGCAGGTCGATCCTTATTCGGCGGTCGCCGCTGCTGCTGCCGCTTTGTACGGGCCGCTTCATGGCGGTGCCAACGAAGCGGTGCTGCGGATGCTGATGGAAATCGGCTCCAAGGACAAGGTTCCGGAATTCATCAAAAAAGTGAAAGGCGGCGAAGGCCGTCTGATGGGCTTCGGCCATCGGGTGTACAAGAATTACGATCCGCGCGCCAAGATTATTAAAGAGATCGCCGACCAAGTGTTCGAGGTGAGGGGGCGCAATCCGCTGCTCGATATCGCGCTCGAACTCGAGCGGATCGCGCTGTCGGACGACTATTTTATCAAGCGCAAACTTTATCCCAACGTGGATTTTTATTCAGGCTTGATTTATCAGTCGATGGGCCTACCGATGGACATGTTCCCGGTGCTTTTCGCGATCCCGCGTACCGCGGGTTGGATTGCCCAGTGGGAAGAAATGTTGATGGATGCCGACCAGAAGCTGGCCCGTCCCAAGCAGGTCTACCTGGGCGCCGAGATCCGTGATTACGTGCCGATGGAAAAGCGCTCGTAAGTTCAGCGCAGCCCGCCGCGCAGACCTTCCAGCAGAATTCTCAGTTTTTGACCGATCAACAGCCGAGTGGTGGTGAGGGCGTTGAATTCCATCAGCGCGCGGACTTCGAGTCCGTAAGAGCGCGCAATGGAAAACAACGTCTCGCCTCTTTTGACTTCGTGGGTGACGACCTGCGTTGGCTCAGTTTCTTTTTCCACAGGTGTTTTTTCGATCGCTTTCGCGAGCAGAACTGAAGCTTTCCCCACCGGCAGTTTAATCCGAAAATCGCTGTCACTGGGAGGCGTTGTGTCGCGCAGCAAAGCGGGATTGAGACTTTTTACATCGTGGAGATCGGCTTCTGCCGACTGTGCTACCGCTGCGAGTTTCATCGGCGCTTTCAATTCGACTTCATCATAATCGAGCGCCGCCTCGTAACGCACGTCGTTGAGGCCGTACTGGCTCGGATTCATCGCGATCAACGAGATGGCGACGAACTTGGGGACGAAATTGCGGGTCTCCTCGGTGAGCTGCGCCTTGGGCTTGATATGCCAGAAGTCTTTCGCGCCGCTCTGTTGCAGCGCCTTGTCGACGTTTCCCGGTCCCGCGTTGTAAGCGGCGGTGGCCAGATACCAACGGCCGTAATAATCGTGCAGGTCTTTTAAATAGGCCGCTGCTGCGCGCGTCGATCTCACCGGATCGCGCCGCTCGTCGACCCATTCGTCGATGCGCAGGCCGTACCGTTTCGCGGTGGTTGCGATGAATTGCCAGAGCCCCACAGCGCCGTTGCGCGAAGTGGTGTTGACGACGAACTCGCTTTCGAGCAGCGCCAGATAACCGAGCTCTTCCGGCAGTCCCTCCTGGTTAAAAACTTTCGCGATCATCGGCATATATTTGCCGGAGCGACCGAGAATTTCCTGAAAGCGTATCTTTCCCGTCGTCGAATAGTAGCGCACGAAGTAGCGCACCTTCGGATTATCGATGACTTCCTTCGAGAATTGCAGGCGCCGCTTCTCGATAGGCTGCTCCACCGCTTTTTCCAAGTCCTTTTCGAGCAACTCCAACAAACGATTGTCGGCGCGCACTGCAAGCGCTGGTTTCGGCGCCGGTTTCTCCGCGCTCGCGGGTTTC